>ERZ824488.2154-NODE-2154-length-18508-cov-3.235138_pt1 | contig 18508 bp, 12 predicted proteins | sample MGYA00519936_ERZ824488 | MGnify/ENA primary metagenome ERZ824488 (study PRJEB31778, sample SAMEA3449153) | human gut metagenome | biome: human gut; feature: human-associated habitat; material: faeces | place: United Kingdom | collected 2010/2012 ... | reverse complement strand
TGTGGGATCGCACATAAGCCCAAACTGATCATTTTAGATGAGCCGACCTCGCAGCTGGATCCGGTGGCTGCCTCAGAGTTTTTGAACACCCTGCGGAGAATCAATCAGGAGCTCGGGACGACGATTGTGATCACAGAGCACCGCCTTGAGGAAGTATTTCCGATGGCAGACCAGGTGCTTTTGATGGAGGATGGCCGCCTGCTCTTTCAGGGAACGCCGCAGGAGACGGTCCGGTTTGTCGCGAGAGCACAAAAGGAAGAGCTGCGGGAACTGCTGCCCGCGTCGGTGCGGATCTGTATGCAGGTACAGCCGGACTGCGCAGCGATCCCGCTGACGGTGCGGGAGGGAAGGCTCTGGCTGACAGAGACAGTAAAAGAACCTCAGATCCGGCATCTGGAACGGCCAAAAGCAGAGACACCGGTGCAAGACACCGCGATCTGTATGGAAGAGGTCTGGTTCCGCTATACACGGCAGGGGGAGGACGTCTTAAGAGGATTGACCCTGAATGTAAAAAAAGGCCAGATCTATGCGCTGATGGGCGGAAATGGAGCCGGAAAAAGTACGACGCTCGGCGTATTGAGCGGAAGATGGAAGCCCTGGAGAGGGAAGCTTGCGATTTTCGGAAAACGGATCGAGAGCTATGGAAAGACCGGCCTTTTTGACCACTGCCTTGGCGTGCTGCCGCAGAATCCGGCGTCTGTCTTTACGGAAATCACGCTGGAGGAAGAGCTGTATGAGGCGCTTAGCTATGAGCCGGTTTCAAGAGAAGAGAAGCTGGCTGCGGTGCGCGATATGATCTGGGAAATGCAGCTGGACGGGCTGGAGCGTATGCATCCGTATGACCTGTCCGGCGGTGAGAAGCAGCGGCTGGCGCTTGGAAAGGTACTGCTTCGAGATCCGAAGCTTCTGCTGCTGGATGAGCCGACCAAGGGGCTTGACCCGCATTTTAAACGAAAACTTGCGCGAATTTTGCTGGAGCAGAAGGAACAGGGAAGGACGATCTTTATGATCAGCCATGATATTGAATTTTGCGGGGAATACGCCGACCAGTGTGCCATGCTCTTTGACGGGGAGGTGCGGGCGGCGGATACACCGGAGCGTTTCTTTTGTGGCAACAGCTTTTATACGACAGCGGCAAACCGGATGTCCCGTCACCTGTTTGACAATGCCGTGACCTGCAAGGATGTGGTGGAGCTATGTGGCAGAAATACAGTGAAAAGATCTATCTGAAAAAAAGAAAACGGAGAGTTGCGATATCGACGCTGGTCATTTTTGTGCTGATTCCGCTGACGGTCTATGTGGGGATCCACTACTGGAACGACTATAATTTTATGCTGGTCAGTGTTTTGATCCTGCTCTATGTCATGGCGCCGTTTTTCATGATGTTTGAGCGGAAGAAACCGCGGGCGCGCGAGCTGGTGCTGGTGGCGGTGATGACGGCACTTACCGCACTTGGGAATATCGTCTGCTATATCACGATTCCCTTTCAGGCAGGGACGGCGATGGCGATCGTGTCAGGAATTGCACTGGGACCGGAGGCAGGGTTCCTTGTCGGCGCGCTGGCCCGCTTTCTGTGCAATTTCTTTCTGGGACAGGGGCCCTGGACGCCGTGGCAGATGTTCTGCTGGGGGATTCTTGGATTCTTTGCGGGGCTTGTCTTCAATAAAAATGATCTGGACCGGAAAAAATCAGACCATTTCCGGGTGATGGCAGGACCGGTCACCGGCGTGCTGCTGGCTGCAGCCGCGGCCTGGATCGATGCCAGGATACGTGGCGGCGGGTTCTTTGGCTGGCGGCTGTACCTGTTTGGGGCGGCCGGGATGCTGGGCGGCTTTCTGATCCAGCGAAAGCGGCTTCCGGTGGATGATATCACGCTGGCGGTATACGGCTTTCTGACAACCTTTATCATCTACGGAGGGATTATGAACGTCGCAGCGCTGGTGTTTAACAGCTATGTATCCGCGTCCGGCCTGACGATCAGCTGGGATTCTCTGAAAATTCTGTATATTTCAGGGGTACCGTATGATGCGACACATGCCTGTGGCAGTGCATTTTTCCTGTATGTGTTTGGAGAAAAAGTGATTCGCAAAGTAGAACGGGTAAAGATCAAGTATGGGATATACCGGTAAAAGGAGAAAGGATGATGGGACATGCGGGAAAGAAAAGGGCGTAAGATCGTTCTGGCGATTTTATTTTTGCTGATTGCAGGCGGTGTGCTGACGCATATACGGATCAGTGGAGTGGATGTAAAGAGCCAACTTGCAAATGAGGTGTACAGCGCCAGAGAGCTGATCGCGGAGATTCGCAGTGGCGAGGCAGATGGCAGCTGGTCGGACTCGGCGGTAGAGACGTTTGCGGCGGTGGTAGAGGCCGCGGCGGAGGTCCAAAGCGACTTGAATGCGACGGACGAACAGGCGGAAGAAGCCCTGCAGGAGCTAAAAGAAGCGCGTAAGGCGCTGAAGGCCGCGGAGGGGACGACAGAGGCTGTGGTGGAGACAGAGCCGGAGCCGGGATCCGATGGCATGGAAGCGGAAACGGCTGGCGAGACAGCGCTTACTGAGGAAGAGACAGAAAAAAAGCAGTCGGAAAAGACGACCGGTAAGGCGCAGAAGAGCACCGGATCGGAAGAAAAGAATACGGTTGCCGAAGGAGTGCAGGCAGATGCCGGGGCCGGAAAAGCAGAGACACTGGACGATGGGGACAAAGCGACTGTTCCGGATATGTCCACAGATTCCGGAAGTATCAGCGGCGGCGTGTCCTATGGCACCGGAGGCGGGACAAAGAAAAGCCAGAAAGAGACGGAAAAGAAAAAGATCAAGGCGGACGGGGAGCTGGATCTGACCGGAAAAGGCAGCGGGACGACCTCCGAGACCGAAAAAAAACAGGAGACAGAGAAAAAGCAGGAGACCGAGAAGAAGCCGGAGCAGTCAGAGAGCACGCCGGCGACCGAACCGCCGAAAAAAGAGACGGAAGCACCGAAAAAGACCTGTACGATTACGATTCGCTGTGAAACAATCCTTCGGAATATGGGGGATCTGAGGGAAGGACTGGCAGGCTACGTGCCGTCGAATGGAGTGATCCTGAAAAAGACGACGGTAGAGCTCTATGACGGAGAGACCGTATTTGAGGTACTGAAGCGTGTGACCCGTATGGCAGGACTGAAGCTGGAGTTCCGCAATGACAGCGTGCACGGGGCAGGCTATATCGTGGGCATCAATCATCTGGACGAGTTCGACTGCGGATCCGGGAGTGGCTGGATGTATACGGTAAATGGCTGGTTCCCGAATTACGGCTGCAGCAAATATGTGCTGCAGGATAAGGATGTGATCCAGTGGATTTACACCTGCGATCTGGGACGGGACATCGGCGGCAACTTCTGGGAGTGAGCATAAAGAGCTAAACAGGATAAGAAAAAACAGAAGCTGTCATGTATAGTAAAAAGGAGAAGGCGACATGGGATACGCAGAGACAATCGCAGAATGCTGTCGGTATATTGACCGGAATTTTCAGAAGGAGCTCTCAGCGATAGAGCTGGCGGAGAAATACCATTATTCCTATTATCATTTCTGCAGAATTTTTCAGGTGATCAAGGATATTTCTGTGGCGGAGTATATTCGCTGCAAGAGGATGGAAGCGGCGATCGACCGCATCTATGGAGGGGCCGGGATGCTGGAGGCTGCTCTGGATGTGGGATTTGAGACACCGGCAGGATTTTCGAAGGCATTTAAAAAGAAATACGGATGTACGCCTACGGAATATTTTCGATCCTACAAAGACGGGGAGGGCCATTTTATGACAGAACCAAAAATCGTAGAGCTCCAGCCATTTTTTGTACTTGGACATGAGCGGGGCTCCGAGGTGAAAAAGCAGGGGGAGGATACCGCAGCCTACTGGTATCAGGAAAAGGAGGACCGGGTAGGACATGGACACGGTCACGGGCATGGACATCATCACGGGCATATGCAAAAGGATGATGTGAAGATCGGACTCTGGCTCAAAGAGACGGATGAAGACGGGAATCTGAAGTATTTCTTTGGAAGTAAGACCGCAGAGAAGCCGGAGCTGGCAGAAGGAATGCAGGTGGTGGAAATTCCGGCGGGTAAGTATGCTGTATTTACGACAGAACCACTCAATATGACACTCACTTCTCAGCATCAGGCATTTGCACTTCGGATCCGTGATACGTGGAAATATATTTACCGAGTCTGGTTTTCCAGAAGCAGATATGTGCCGGATGAGAAAGGATATGACTTTGAGTATTATGATATACGATGTACCGATAAAGAGGCCTGCTGCATGGATATTTATATCGCAGTAAAAGAGGCGTAAGAGTAAAAATGCTTCCAGCACAGGGGATACCTGTGATTATATGAATATGATGAAGAACTAGGGACATATCAGATACGGCTGCACAGGCATTAAAAGGGAATACGGTGAAAATCCGCAGCAGCCCCCGCTACTGTAAAAGGGACGAACTCCTCATGAACCACTGGGAAACTGGGAAGGATGGGAAAGTAGGAAGAACTCAAGCCAGGAGACCTGCCAAAATCTGAATGGATCCGGCTCTGGAAGCTTCAGAGGAAACTCTGAAGGCGGGGCACTCCGTGGGTCTTCAGAAAGAAAAGGAGAACAGGATATGAAAAAAAGGATGAAACAGATGCTTTCCGGATTTCTTGCGCTGACTATGACTGTCGGCGGACTTCCGACCAGCGTGCTGGCAGAGGAGTTGATTCTGGATGAGGGAGAGGAAAGTGCAGTTGTCTCCGAGTCCTTGCTGGCGGGGGTCGGCGAAGATGAGTCGGGAAACGGACTGCAGATTGTCGGCTGCGAGGAGGTAGGACAGAGCGCGGAGACAGAGCTGTGGACAGAAGTATCCACAGAGATAGAATCGGAGACGGAGTTATGGACAGAAACGTCTACAGAGATCAAAACGGAAACAGAGCTGTATCTGAATGGTACAGAAACGGAAACAGAGGCCGATTTTGCGGAAACTGAGACGGAACAGGTGGCAGAATACAGTACACTTGCGGCAGTAAAACAGATCGGCTTTCAGGTAACGCCACAGAATGCAAAGCTGACTGTACAGGATGCAGAAGGAAATACAGTCAGCCCGGTAGAAGGAAAATATGAACTGACGGAAGGAACGGAATATACCTATACGGCAGAGGCAGACGGATATATCCGTATATCCGGCAAGGTAGACATGAACGCAGATGGGCCAATTGTACTTAATCTGGAAAAGGCACCATATTTGAAGAACCTGCAGTTGTACGATGGCAGTGGAAATATGATGACTCTGTCACCTAGGTTTAATAAAAACACAAAGGAATATCAGGCAATCCTGTCATCCAGCGAGGAATCCCTGAACATTGTGATGTCTGCGGCTGACCTGGATACAGAGCATCAGCAGATCCGCCTGAAGGTAGTAGATACAAAGACGCAGGCCGTGCTTCAGGAGGAGACGACGTGCACCGTTGTGGATTCTCTGGCGACGGCAACGGTAGCGATTCCGAAGAAGAGCGATCAGTACGATATCGTTATGACGCTGACGGATGGAACCGAAGAAAAGAATGCCGTTGCAGTGTATACGGTGCATATGGCAAAGACCTATACCCTGAAATTTGCCCTGACACCGGATTATGCGGCGATCACCGTCACCGATCCGGACGGAAAGACCGTGAATCCGCAGAAGGATGGCTCCTATGTCCTGACAGCAGGAATCCGTTATACCTATATCGCAGAGGCATCCGGATACGAGAGTGTGACAGAGAATATCTCCGTATTTGCAAACCAGCTCTCTGAGATCCCGGTAACGCTTGTGCGGGCTGCCGGCTATACGGATGTCGACAATGTCATCAACCGCATTGAGAACATCGGTGGTGTCAGTCTGAATGCATCCAACCGGAGCAAAGAAAAGATCGATGCGGCAAGAGCAGCATACAACGAGCTTCCGGAAGAGGACAAGCTTCTGGTTTACAACTACGATGTGCTAACAGAGGCAGAGCATTATTATAATCAGCTGCTCGAAAAGGCTGGCCTACAGAATACAGACAGTGCATTAAACTGGAGTCAGTTTCTTGGAAATGAAGAACAGAAGGGCGTGTCCGATTCCAAGACCCCGCAGACCGGCGAGGATCTGGTGGAGAAGTGGAAGCTGAAGGCAGAGACTGGTAGTACCATGTTTGCACATGTAAGTGCACCGGCTTATTACAATAAGGCTGTATACGTGACTATGGATGATAAGATATACAAGCTGGATCCGGAGGATGGAGAAATCCTTGCACAAAATGAGGCGAAGGGCTGCATGATGCTGCTTCCACAGGTAACCTGCGCAGATGGCAAGGTCTTTGCAATGGCAAAGAATGACGACGGTAAGGTAGTCGTTAAGGTATACCGCTCTTCTGACTTGGAATTTCTGTATCAGACAATCGCTTTAAATGCCAATACGCAAATCGAAACACCGATTATGTATCATGACGGATATTTCTACTTGGCCTCCTATGGATCCACAGGTTCCTACTATGCATTTATTGCTACGGATGAGAAGAAGAGCTATGATATCAGTCCAGAGTGGGATGTGGAGGCGACGAAAGGCTCTCAGCAGGGCTTTCTCTGGGGTGGAGCAGAATTCGTAGGAAATTATGCATACTTTGGAGATACGGCCGGTACATTCTTTGCGGTAAACAAGACGACCGGTGAGGTGGTAGACAAGCTTAACTTAACAGATTATCAGGTTCAGTCGACACCGAACTATTACGAAAAGAACCGTAGACTGTATCTCACGCTTGCATCCGGAAGCGGCAAGGGAGGCGCGATCCTTTCAGTGAAAGTGAACAAGGATGGAACTTTTAATCGCGATTCGATGAAGTGGTTCAAGTCGGACAAGAATGGCGGCGGCATCAAGTCCAGTCCGGTGATCTACAATGGCAGGATTTATGTGTGCGGTGGTGGCGGACACGGTGGAAGTAACGAGCCGTTCCGCGTCATTGATGCGAATACGATGACAGAAATTTACCAGATTCCTGATCTGGGCTCTAAAGGAACGCCAGTATTGTCGACCGCATATGCGACGGCTGAGAACAATTACAAAGTATATCTGTATGTTGTTCCTTATAGACCAGATGGACAATATCCGAATCGTACATCTGCTATGTATATTATTCAGGATAGTATCGGACAGACCGAGCCAATTTATGAAAAGGTAGATAATATTGGCGTGGGACAGTTTTGTTCACAGAGCATGACAGTTGGCGATAATGGATTGATTTATTACTACAATGATTCTAACTATCTCTATGCATATGGTTTGGACGACCTCACAAAGCGTATGATTACAGCGACAGATGTAGAACGTCAGATCCGGAATCTGCCAGAAGTAAATTCTTACAAATGGTACAATCGTACAGAAGTAAAGCGGATCAAAGCGCGTTATGACAGTCTGAGTGAAGAAGAGCAGGCAAAGGTCACAAATATCCAGAAGCTGCTTGATATTTTGGAAGTTTCCAAGCAGGACGAGATCGAGCGGATCAACAGTGGTATCATGGCACTGCCGGCGTTGGATGAGATGACACTGGAATCCCGTGATATGATTGAGAACCTGTACCAGGGCTATCTGGGACTAGATGATGAGAAGAGACTGCTGATCATAAATCCGGAAAAACTGGAGATGGCTTATGAAAAGATTGCGGATCTGGAGCAGAAGGTGATTGCAGATGCGATCGTAGCAGACATCAATAAGCTCCCGGAAGAGTCACAGATTACGAGCAGCTCTCAGGCGCAGATCGACAGTTTGCTCTCAAGAGTGGAGGCACTTGGGGAGGATACCTCAGCGATCACGAACCTTGCAAAGCTCCAGGCAGCGAAGACCAAAGTGGATGCAGTGATTGCACAGCGCGAAGCACTCAATGACCTGATCAAATCGACATTGGACGGCGTGACGATTACACTGAAAAATAAGAGCCTGATTGATGCAGTTGATAAGGCAGCAGAAGGACTTGCAAAGGAAGATGTATTTTCTCTTGAGAGCTATCAGTATTATGTCAGCCCGGCAAAGGCAGAGCTGATCAATGCAATCATTCAGAAATATGGACTGAATGCAGGCGTGAATGTAGACGATAGGAATGCAAGCGAGCTGCAGGCAGCTTTGAAGGAGATTCAGGCACTGAAGGAAGGCGTTACCGAGGAAGATCAGAAATATCTGAAGGATTATGAGCAGGCGTTGAAAGTACAGGAAAAGATCAATGCATACTATGAGAAGGCAAACCATAAGCATGCTTTCACAGAGTTCCGCGTCGTATCGGAGGCAACCGTATTTGCAGCGGAGGTAAGAGAATATAGTTGTGCATGCGGGGAGAAGGAGCAGAGAAGCGTTGGAGCAGCACTGACACCGACGATGAAGGTCAATGCGACGAAGCTTCCGATGAAGGTAAAACAGTCTACCTCGAAGCTGAAAGTAACGGATCTTGCCAAGGGCGATTCGGTAGCATCCTGGAAGTCCAGCAATACGAGCATTGTGAAAGTAAACGCAAACGGAAAGCTGACCGCAGGCAAGAAGGCCGGCAAGGCGACCGTGACGATTACACTGAAGAGCGGCCTTCAGAAGAAGGTACAAATTACGGTTCAGAAGAAGAAGGTAACGACTTCCAAGATCAGTGGTCTCACCAAGACGATGACGCTCAAGAAGGGACAGAAGGCAACGCTGATGCCGAAGCTGACTCCGATTACTTCTCAGGATAAGCTGACCTTCAGTTCCTCCAATAAGAAGGTAGCGACCGTCACATCGAAGGGTGTCATTACCGCGAAGAAGGCTGGAAAGGCTAAGATCACGGTAAAGGCCGGAAAGAAGAAATACACCGTTACGGTTACCGTTCCGAAGACGAAGACGACGGCAATCAATGGTGTGAAATCAGAGATTACGCTGAAGAAGGGAAAGACATATACCCTGAAAGCAAAGACTGCTCCGGCTAAAAGCGATGAAAAGCTTACCTTTAAGTCTTCGAATAAAAAGGTTGCGACTGTGACCACAAAAGGAAAGATCAAAGGGCTTAAGAAGGGAACAGCAGTGATTACGATAACTTCTGGCTCTGTTTCTACAAAGTGCACAGTTAAAGTAATCGGATAAAATTATAAAAATAAAGCAGTAGTGACAAAACGGGTCAGGCATATCGAGTATATGACTGGCCCGCTTTGCCGTATTTAAGACGTGGTGGTATCTGTTTTCCCCACCTGCAAAATACACGCACAGATTTCCTCTGCCATCTCCATTACCGTCGCCAGCCTTGCGGTCTGCAGGGAAAGGTAGGGCTGACGGCTGTTGGGTCCGGTAATGCCGGTGATGGAGATGTCACCGGCGGGGGCAAGGCGTTTATGGACACCGGCGCCGGGCTGAAGGCCATGCGGGCGCAGCGTGAGACAGCCGATGCGGCTGTCTGGGCCAAGAGAGGCGTCGATGGCGATGACCGGACTGTTTGAATGCGTACGACGGATTTCTGCGAGGAAGTCTGCAAGATTCAGAGCGTGAACGGGCTGCGCTAAGGTGCCGTAAACAGGCAGCGGGCAGTGGGCGCGCTGCAGCAGAGAACCGGTGAGCGGGCCGAGACTGTCGCCGATCAGACGATCCGTGCCGATGCAGAGAATGACCGGCGGAAGTACAGTGGTATCAGACGGCTCGCCAAATGCGCGGGAGGTCAGCTTACGGAGTATGGAGCCGGAGGATTGGGGGCGGAAGCTGTGAAGCAGCTGGGAGAGACAGGCCTCCTGCAGGGGAAGAGCAGTGTCAGTGTCCGAAAGATGAAAATGTTGGGGCATAATAGTTCCTCCATTGTATAGCTGATATTGCATATAGGAAAACTACGTACACAAAAAGCAAAGGGTACAAGTCGTGCTGATCTATTCTATCCAGATTTTTTCTCGCCTATGCAGTGGCAGCCAGCAGAAAAATTTTTCTGGATTTTGTCCATGAATTGCTAAATTCCGCATAGAGTGTATGGTAGAGTATAGGCAAGCCTAAAAAAGGAGTGAGTGGAGTATGGGAAAGGAGAAGGAAACGGCCCTGCCGAAAAACATACGTCAGATCGGAGAAATACGGGGAGCGGAAAAAATCTGCATCGAGGATTATGTGATGACCTGCATTCATAAGAAGGAACCGCAGGAAAAGGATGGCTATCTCGGAATTTTCTATGGAGAACAGCGGAAGGAGGAAGACGGGATATATCTGTTTCTCCGCGGGATTCTGGAAATTCCGGACGGTGAGGAGGAAGCGGTTAAAAAGGAGCTGGAGGAGCAGAAGGAAAAATATTTTCCGGACTGGGACGTTCAGGGCTGCTGTGTGATCGGCCAGTATCCGACCGAACGCATGAAGCTGGCGGAGAAGCTGAATCCCATGTCTATGCAGCTGATCTATCATCTGCAGGAACAGGAGGAAAATCTTTACTGGACGGTGGAGGGCTGCTATAAAAAGCTGCGCGGTTATTTTGTGTTTTATGAGCAGAATCGCAGGATGCAGCAGTATCTGGCAGACGAATTTAAGGAAGACAGGGTTGAAAAAGAGAGCATTCCGGATAAAGCGATCAAAAGCTTTCGCGAAAAAGTACGGATCAAAGGGGAGAAAAGAACGGGCAGCATGCTGAAGCTGGCAAGTTCTTTTTTTGTTGTTGCTGCGCTTGTGATCGGAGCAATTGCAGTGACACGCATGGATGATATCCGGAAAAATCAGGCTGGCAGTTACCAGATGAACACGGAAGAAAATGAGGCCGACCGGATCTATACAAATGCGGACAGCACGGCGGTCGTCCAGGGCGGCAACCGGACCGCATCGGATGGATTTGCGGCGAAGGAGGCAGCTGTTGGAACGGAATCAGAAGATGGATCAGCAGTTCCGGAAGCGGCCGGAGGAAGTGCGGCTGTAGATGGAAACGAAGCTGGCACACCGTCTGTGTCAGCCGGGACGGATGAGGATACAGAAGCCTCGGCACAGCCTGCATCGTCCGGGACAGGGAATGCGCAGATAGACGGTGCTGCAGCGGATACAAATTTACTCGCAGGGGCTGCCGTAGCATCTGAGCCAGGTCAGGCCGTCGCAGACGGAGGCACAGCAAATCCAGCTACAGCTGCTGCTTCAAATACTGGCGCTTCCGACTCGGCCACCACCGGGGAAGATGCCAGGTTAACGATGGCTGCGTCGGCAGCCGCACAGGGAATCCACGCTTCCTACACAATTCGGATGGGAGATACCCTTGCGGATATCTGTAATCAATATTATGGAAGTCTGGATAAGCTGGAACTGCTTTGCCAGGTAAATCATATTTCAGACGCAAATCTGATTATGCCGGGTCAGAGAATCGTCCTGCCGTAAAACGGACGACGATACACAGGCGGATTCCCGGAGCTCCTCTGTGGCAGGATGCCGCAGGGGAGCTTTTGTAGCGGTTGCGTTTCCTGCCGGATTCTGCTATAGTAATATCCAGTTCCGAAAGGAAACCCGAAAGAAAATCGAGGTAGGACATGAAGAAAAAAAATTGGAAGGATACCCTCGCATGGCTCGGCGAGAAGCTGAGCTTTTTAAAATTAGATGTGGATGAGGACGAGGAGGAAGAGCTGGAGATTGAGGAGCGCGCGTTTGCTCCGGGACGGGAGCTGCCGGAAGGTGATCCGAAGCAGCGGCTGGAGCGCAGCCGCCGTCAGACCAGACACTGGCGTATCTTTTTGGCATCGCTCATTGTGATCATAGCAGGCAGCTTTTTTCTGTACAATCAGCTGCATGTATTCCGGGATTATGTGATTACAGCTTCGAAGTCTGTTGAGGCAGTCTCCGGAACGAAGTACCTGTCCGTCGGGAAAAAGCTGTATCGCTACAATTCAGACGGAGTTTCCTGTATTTCCCGTACAGGAGATACGGAGTGGAGTGTGACCTACAGCATGCAGGCGCCGATTGCGGATCTCTGCGACGGTACAATGGTAATCGCGGAGCAGCAGGGGACACAGGTCTATATCGTCAACCGGGATGGGCTGCTCGGTAATTTTGAGACGCAGATTCCGATCCTGAAGGCGCGCGTTTCCAGGCAGGGTGTGGTAGCGCTTGTGCTGCAGGACGATACGGTGACCTGGGTGAATCTGTATCAGGCGGATGGGACGTCTGTGGCGACGGACAAGACGACGGTCGGTGAGAGTGGCTATCCGCTCGATGTCGCGCTTTCTCCGAACGGGCAAAAGATGGCAGTGTCCTATCTGAAGCTGGCGGAGGGCGTTATGACCGACGAGGTCGTATTTTACCATTTCGGTGCGGCCGGAAAGGACAAGACGGACAATATCGTCAGCCGCACGGAGTACACCGATGAAGTGATTCCGCAGATTTATTTTACGGATGACGCACATGCGGTGGCGGTCTCGGACAGCGGATATCATGTGTTTTCCGGGAGCAATGCGCCGGAAGAGAGCACAAGCGTACAGTTTGAAAAAGAGATCATCAGCAGCTTCCATGATGCGGAGCGCATCGGATTTTTGTTCTTGAATGACGATGGTGATGAGCAGTACCGTATGGAGCTGTATAATTACAGTGGCCGGAAAAAGTCGTCTGCGAAGATCGATGCGAAGTTTGATGAGATCAAGATCGAGAACGGCCAGATCCTGATGTATAATGACAAGAGCTTTGATGTATTTTCAAAATCCGGGCATCAGCGTTTTTCATCTGCCTACGAAAAGGAAGTAGAAGGCTTTTTCTACTTTGGAGAATACCGGAAGTATCTGGTTATCTCAAAAGACAGCTTTGATAAGATCCGGATCGGGTAAGCACCGGTCAGAGAGGAGAGGGACATGATTAATCTGTTAGAGGCCGCGGTGGTGGCAGTGATGGTGCTGTTTGCGATCGCAGGCTTTCGTAAGGGCTTTGTAAAAAAATTTGCTGCGATGGTATCACTTGCGCTGTCGATCATACTGGTATCCGCGCTGCTTCCGTATATTACACAGTATCTGAAGGAAAATACGCCGGTCTATACCTTCCTCGTAGAGCAGTGTACCGGAATTATGGAAAAACAGGTGCTGAACAGCCTTACCGGTTCGGGAAGCGGAGCCGGAACGAATTCCGGATCTGCCGCAGATGCCTATGCCAATATGGGGCGGGATGAGATCAGAGCGCTTCTGGAGCAGAACGGCTTTGACAGCACGATGCTCGACCAGCTCAGCGATGAACAGCTGGAAGTCTATAAAAATCAATACATACAGCAGTATTTGAATCAGTACCTGTCCGGATCGTCAGATGGCAGTCAGGACTCACAGGGAGGTACGAAGAGCCTGACCCGGATCGAGCAGACGGAGATCATCGAGAACCTTCCGCTGCCGGAGCAGCTGAAGGATATCCTGCTGGACTACAATAATGATGAGGGCTACAAAGGGCTGGGCGTTTCCAGCTTTCCGGATTATCTGATCAACTTTGTGGCGACGAGCATTCTGAATGTCGTGGCTTATCTGGTATCAATTGTCGTTGTGCAGCTTCTGCTTTGGGGAATTATTACCCTGCTGAATCTCATGGCGCATATTCCGGTGATCCGCGTCATCAACCGTTTTGCCGGGATGCTGCTCGGACTTGTGCAGGCCCTGTTGCTTTTGTGGGTATTTTTCCTGATCCTTTCCCTGTGCTCCGCGACCTCAATCGGGACGCAGCTTATCGGACTTGTCGAGCAGAGCACTTTCTTAAGCTGGATGTATGATTCGAATCTGTTTTTACAGGTGGCGCTGCGTGCGGGCAGCATATTCATGTAGTTCGTTTTGTACGGGAAAAATCCCTCTTGACAAATCTCACGCCCGGTGCTACACTTTAACACAACAAAGGAACAAACCGATGAGAAAGAGTAGTAAGCATCAGTTGTGAAATCACAGAGAGCTGCAGGTGGTGGGATTGCAGTATGGAGCAGGTTGCTGAATGGACTTTTGAGGGTGGTCTGAAAGGAGCTTTCCAAAGTAGGATACACCGGGAACCGAACCCGTTATCAATCAGGAGTGTATGATAGTACATGCGAAAGTGGACGACGAGTCAAGATGAGTGGTACCGCGATAATAAGATTTTATTACCGTCTCAGATAAGAGATTATCTGTGGCGGTTTTTTTATACTATGAAGCGTGAACATAGTATAGAAGTCCTTTACCGGTGAAGATCCTTTGAAGAACAGATGGAGATCCCAGGAGGGATCAATCAAGACAGGAAAAGGAGAACAAAACTATGAAAAAGAATGTACTGACAAGCGTAACCGTATCACTGGCAGCAGCAGCAATGATTTCAGGCACCGCAATGGCGGCTGAGTACAAGGTAGGTATCATTCAGTTTGTGGATGATGCATCTCTGAATCAGATCGAGCAGAATATCGAAAAGGAGCTGACCGCAAAGTCTAAGGAAGGTGGAGATACCTATGTATTCGATGGATATGTGTACAATGGACAGGCAGATTCCACGACACTGAACCAGATCACGACACAGCTGCTTGATGACGGTGTGGATGTCATCGTTCCGATCGCGACACCGGCGGCGCAGATCGTACAGGCGGCGACGGAGGATAATCAGATTCCGGTTGTATTTTCCGCAGTATCTGACCCGGTAGGCGCAGGACTTGCAGAATCCATGGATGCGCCGGGGGCAAATATTACCGGTACGAGCGATGCATTAAATACAAATGCGATTCTGGATCTGATGTTTGTAGCAAATCCGGATATCAAGAAGGTGGGACTTCTTTACAGTCAGTCTGAGGATTCCTCCAAGAAGCCGATCGAGGATGCAAAGGCGTATCTGGATGAGAAGGGTATTGAATATGTAGAAAAGACCGGCACGAATAATACGGAAGTTACACAGGCTGCGGACGCACTGATTGCTGCAGGTGTGGATGCAGTATTTACACCGACCGACAATACCGTCATGACGGCAGAGCTCGCGATTTATGAGAAATTCATCGACGCAGGCATCCCGCACTACTGTGGCGCGGATTCCTTCGCGCTGAACGGCGCATTCTGCGGCTATGGCGTAGACTACGCAAAGCTTGGTGTAGAGACAGCGGATATGGTCATCGAAGTACTGCAGGGTGCAGATCCGGCGACCACCCCGATCAAGACCTTTGACAACGGAATTGCAACAGTCAACACCGAGACAGCAGAAGCACTTGGCATTGACTACAGCGGATTCGCAGAACTGTGCACCGGAGTCGTAGAGACGGTAACGGCCGAAGAATTTAAGTAAACAGTTTCGAGCAGCAGCCGCAAGGGAAAGCAGTCTGTAGCAAGCATGCTTGCGGAAGACTGGGTTGCCATGCGGGGATGGGCGGAACGCCCATCTTATAAAATCCCAGCCGCAGAAGCGCACTTGCTTCTGCGGCCCTATCTGTCTTTAAAAGGAGTTTGCTATGGGTTCATTATTATCGTTTTCTGTCATCGTGAGCGCCCTGGAGCTTGGCTTCATCTATGCGCTGGTGGCACTGGCTCTGTTTCTGAGCTATTCCATTTTGAATATTGCCGACCTGTCAACGGACGGCTGCTTTACGTTAGGGTGTGCAGTCGGTGCTCAGGTGGCGATCATGGGACATCCGATCCTGGCGCTGTTTGCAGCGATGGCAGCAGGCGTGTGCTCTGGTTACATTATGGCGTTTTTACAGACGAAGCTTGGTGTCGAATCAATCCTTGCGGGAATCATTGTTAATACAGGGCTGTATACTGTGAACCTGGCGGCGATGGGCTTTTCTTCGAATCTGTCTCTGTTTAAATGTGATACGATTTACAGCCTGACCAAAGGAGTGCTTGGCACGACCTGGTACAAGCTGATCGTGTCGGCGTTGATTGTAGTAGTCGTTTGCATCCTGCTGAAATGGTTCCTTGGCACACGGCTTGGCCTTTCCATTCGGGCAACCGGAGATAATGAGGACATGATCCGTGCATCGAGTATCAATCCGGGCTTTACAATTACGGTCGGCCTTTGTATTTCCGGTGCAATGACGGCACTCTCCGGTTGTCTGATCGGACAGTATCAGAAGTCATGTGACATCAATCTCGGCACCGGTATGGTGACGATTGCGCTGGCCAGCCTTGTCATCGGCGAGACGCTGATCGGAAAAAGGACGGTATATCATCGTATGGGAGGAGCCGTATTCGGAAGCTGCCTGTACCGGTTTGCGATTGCGATCGCACTGCGGCTGCACATTCCGGCAGAGTGCCTGAAGCTGGTCTCCGCGATTATCGTAGCGATTGCCATCGCGTCTCCTTACATAAAGAGACAGATTGCGTTCCAGAAAAAGAAGCGTGCAGCGATCGCAGCAGAGAAGGGAGGCAGAGTCTGATGCTGAGACTGAAGAATATCCGGAAGGTATTTAATGAAGGAACGGTGAATGAAAAGGTCGCGCTGGACGGTGTCACCCTCACAGTAGAGGACGGAGAGTTCGCAACGATCGTTGGAAGCAACGGAGCCGGAAAATCTACGTTATTTAACTGTATCGGCGGAAGTTTTTTTGCAGATGAGGGGAGCATTTATCTGGATGACCGCAACATTACCTATGTGCCGGAGCACAAGCGCGCAGTTGAGATCGGGCGGCTCTTTCAGGATCCGATGAAGGGGACTGCGCCGCATATGACGATTGAGGAAAATCTGTCACTTGCTTATCTGCGTGCCGGACAGAAAAAGTCCATATTTTCAAGGCCAAGCAATGCCGACCGGGAAATGTTCCGCGAACGGCTCTCCCTTTTGCATATGGGGCTGGAGGATCGCATGAAGCAGCCGGTAGGACTCCTGTCCGGAGGACAGCGGCAGGCACTGACGCTTCTGATGGCGACACTTGTCCCGCCAAAGATCCTGCTGCTCGATGAGCACACAGCTGCACTTGACCCGGCAACAGCGGATAAGGTTCTTGAGCTGACAAAGAAAATCGTGCAGGAAAACAACCTTGCCTGCCTGATGATTACTCACAATATGCATTCCGCACTGGAGCTCGGCAACCGCACCTTAATGATGGATTCTGGCCGGATCGTGCTGGATATCAAGGGCGAGGAGCGGGATGGCCTGACGGTGGACGGACTGCTGGAGAAGTTCAGCGTCGGTGTCGGAAAAGAGCTGGACAACGACCGGATTCTGTTTTCGAAGGTGGAATAAATAAGAGAAGAAACGCATTCAGATCGAACTTCTCGCGGCAAGCTCCCGGACTGTAGTGACTGGCTTTAAGGCATCCGTCCCGGCCTTCAGAAACTGTGCGTGCTCCTTGCGATTGCGCGTGATGTATTCCAGCGTCACATAGTCCGGATCAATGCGGCTGACCAGCTCACGGACACCGGGAGCGGCAAAAGGACGGTGCTGGTCTACCTGAAAAATATGCAGGAAGGTCTGGGTGGCCAGCTCGGTCGGATCTGTTTTCGGGATGAGCGGATGCTTCCGGTAATCCTTCATATAGTGGCCGCTTAAGGACTGATTTAAATGGATGCCGCGGATCATCGGAAGCAGCGCTTCATGTTGATCAAGCATCTGATGCAGATATGCGAGGGCATCTGCAGGGGTCTCAAGCTCGTAATTACTGTTCATAAAATGACCGGTATCGAGCATGAGCCCTTTTTTTGTATAATGAACCTGCGCAAGCAGCCGTTCGGTGATTCTGGCATCGAGCATATTCAAACCGGGCCACCAGAGATTTTCCATCAGAAACCAGAACGGATAGTTGTGCCCGTCGAGCAGTTCATTGATAAAGGCAGCTGCGGCATCCATGACCTCTGCGTCCGTATGCTTCATTTCATAAACGAGAGACTCTGCAAAGCCGACCTGTGTCACGTGGAAGACAACGTATTCCGCGTTTATGAGGCGGGCATATTCCAGATCTTTTCGGTAATGTTCGATCAGCATGTCCTTATTCAGATCCATCCAGTCTGTGATGCAGCGCAGATGGACGCCGACAATCATATCCTTTTCAACCAGATGCGCCGGATCCTCGCCAAGCGGCATCAGCTCGAGTCCGGAAAGTCCAAAGGACTGGTAAAAACGGCGCAGGTCTGTGGAATCCGTGTAACGTCCGAGATCATCTGCTTCAAGAGAAAAATTCATGGTGATTTTCATAATGAAATCCTTTCACTTATAATAGGCAACAGGTACGACGATGGTAATTATATACACACTTTTCCGGAAAAATGCAAGCCTGAAATATTTCCTCCGAGGGAGAAAACGTCACCTTCTTTTATTGCCCTCCCTCAAAAACCATGCTATGATAACAGGGGCAAAAGGTCATGCATTTTATAATCGGAACTGAAAGACGGGGGGATTGGATGAAAAAGTACATTATGGCGCTGGATGCCGGGACGACAAGCAATCGCTGTATCCTTTTTAACGCACAGGGCGAGATCTGCAGCATGGCGCAGCGGGAGTTCAAGCAGATATTTCCGAAGCCGGGCTGGGTGGAGCACGATGCGGATGAGATATGGGCCTGTCAGCTTGGTGTGGCGGTAGAGGCGATGAGCAAGATCGGCGCGGAAGCCTCGGATATTGCGGCGATCGGAATTACGAATC
>ERZ824488.2153-NODE-2153-length-18513-cov-3.663506_pt1 | contig 18513 bp, 17 predicted proteins | sample MGYA00519936_ERZ824488 | MGnify/ENA primary metagenome ERZ824488 (study PRJEB31778, sample SAMEA3449153) | human gut metagenome | biome: human gut; feature: human-associated habitat; material: faeces | place: United Kingdom | collected 2010/2012 ... | reverse complement strand
GGCCGGAAAGGGTGGTCTGGGCTTTTTCTTCGCCGTGGACCAGGGCCACGTTGGCCTTGTCGTGGACCAGGGGCTCCAGCCAGGAGAGCAGCTGGTCCTGTCCGGCATGGGCGGAGAAGCCGTTGATGGTGTAGATACGGGCGGCGATGTCCATATCTTCACCGAACAGCGTGATCTTGCTGGCTTTTTCCACGATCTTGCGGCCGGGGGTGCCCACGGCCTGGTAGCCCACGAAGACGATGCTGGCCCCGGGCTTCCAGATGTTGTGCTTGAGGTGATGCCGCACGCGGCCCGCGTTGCACATGCCGCTGGCCGAGATGATGATGGCCGGGCCCTTGTAGTCGTTGATGCTCTGGGATTCCGCGGCATCCAGGGTGTAGCGCAGGTTGGGCAGCTCGAAGGGGTCGTCGCCCTGGTGCAGCATCTTTTGCGCGTCCTCGTCAAAGAGCTCGCGGTTGCGGCGGAAGACCTCGGTGGCGCGGATGGCCAGGGGGCTGTCCACGAAGACGGGCATGTCGGCGGGCAGCTTGCCCTTGCTCTGGAGGACGTGCAGGCAATAAAGGATCTCCTGCGTGCGTTCCACGGCAAAGGCGGGGATGATGACCTTTTCGCCCTTGCTGTAGCTGTAGGCGATGGCGTCGGCCAGTTCCTGGTCGCTGATGTCCTCGTTCTTGTGGTTGCGGTCGCCGTAGGTGGATTCCATGAAGATGTAGTCCGCCTTGGGCGGGCTTTCGGGATCGCGCACGATGAGGGCCTGGGGACGGCCGATATCGCCCGAGAAGATGATGCTGGTGGTCTTGTCGTCTTCGGTCACTTCCAGCCGCAGGGAGCCGGAACCGAGGATGTGCCCCGCATCATAATAGGTGACCTTGATGCCCGGGGCGGGCTCGAAATCCTCATGGTAGGCCACGGGATGCAGGAGCTCGGCGGTCTTGAGGGCGTCCTCGGTGGTGTACAGGGCCTCGGGCGGGTTCTTGAGGCCGCGGCGGCTGTACTTTTTGGCTTCCCACTGGGCTTCCATCTCCTGGATGTGGGCGCTGTCCTGCAGCATGATGTCCAGCAGCTCGCTGGTGGCCTTGGTGCAATAGATGGGTTTGCTGAACCCTTCGCGCACCATGAGGGGCAGCAGACCGGAATGGTCGATGTGCGCGTGGGTCACGAGGATGAAGTCGATATTGCCAGGGGCGTAGGGACGGGGATTGCGGTTGCGCTCCTCGATGGCCTTGTTGCCCTGATGCATGCCGCAGTCGACACAGAAACGCTTGCCGCAGGCCTCTATCATATAACAGGAGCCGGTAACGGTCTGGGCAGCGCCAAGAAACTGGACTTTCATTGGGATGCTCCGGGGTGATGTTCTGCTTGCCGGATGCAAGCGGGGGATTCTTCACTATGCGCTTCCCGCCCCGGAAGCGCAAGGCCCCATAAACCTTTGACGGGCTGTTCCGGGCGGTTTAGGATGGAGGTTCATTCTTCTTTCCTGCGATCCTCGCAACAAGGAGGCTTTCATGGAGATCCGGCAGAACGTCATCGACGATCTCAACGCCATGACCACGGAGTCATGGCGAACCATCCGCATCATGGCCGAAATGGTCCAGGCCCTGGATACGCTGAACAAGCTGGACACCAATTGCGTGTCCATCTTCGGCTCGGCCCGCTCCACTTCCGATACGCCCGAATACCGGGATGCCGAGCGCCTGGCCCGGATGCTGGTGGAAAAGGGCTTCGGCGTCATCACCGGCGGCGGCCCCGGCGTCATGGAAGCGGCCAACAAGGGCGCTGCCGAGGCGGGCGGCGTTTCCGTGGGCCTGCACATCGAGCTGCCCCACGAACAGGGCTGCAACCAGTATGTGAAGACGCGCTGCAACTTCCGCTACTTCTTCACCCGCAAGTTCATGTTCGTAAAGTACGCCATGGCCTATGTGGTCATGCCCGGCGGCATGGGGACCATCGACGAACTGTCCGAGGCCTTCGTGCTGGCCCAGACCGGACGCATCCGTCCCTTCCCCATCATCCTTTATAATTCCTCCTACTGGGCGGGCCTGCTGGAGTGGCTGCGCACGAGCATGGCCAACGGCGGTTTCATCAACAGGGAGGAGATCGACAAGCTCGTCACGGTGTGCGACACGCCCGAGCAGGTGGTGGAGCATCTGTGCAAGATCGTGATCCTGTAAGCAACGGGGCGCTGGTACGCCCCTGCGGCGGGCCCGTGCCTTCCGCACCGCCGGGCTGGAGCTGGGAATCCCTCATGCGTCTGGCCCTGGACGAGGCGCGGCAGGCCGCCCGCGAAAACGAAGTGCCTGTGGGCGCGGTACTGGTGGCGGCGGATGGCCGTCTGCTGGCCCGCGCCCACAACCGGCCCGTGGCCCTGCACGATCCCACGGCCCATGCCGAGATCCTGGCCCTGCGGGCCGCCGGGGCCGCCAGCGGCAATTACCGCCTGGGCGGCGGGGTGCTGGTGGTGACCCTGGAGCCTTGCGCCATGTGCGCCGCGGCCCTGGTCCATGCCCGGCTCGCCGGGGTGGTCTACGGCGCGGCCGACAGGCTGGCCGGTGCCGTGACTTCCTGCACCGAGACGCTGGACCAGCCCTTCTTCAATCATCGGGTCTGGCATATGGGCGGCGTGCTGGCCCGGGAAAGCGTGGACCTGTTGCAGGATTTCTTTGCCGGACGGCGGGACTGATCCCGCTTTTTTGCGGGTACGCCCGCGTACGGGACGACGATGCTGGAGATCATCGCTTTTTGTTGCGGCGCCCTTGTCATGGTGCTGGAGATGGTGGGCGCACGCGTGCTGGCCCCGCATGTGGGCACCTCGGCCGTGGTCTGGACCAGCCTCATCGGCGTGGTGCTGGCCTGCCTGGCCGTGGGGGCCTGGCTGGGGGGCCGCCTGGCCGACAGGCACCTTTCCCGGCGGGGGCTGGCCTTCATCCTGACGGGCGCCGCCCTGGGCAGCGCTCTGGCCGCCGGGACGCACCGTCTGGTGGGGGAGGCGCTGAGCGCCGCCATCACGGACATCCATCTGGCCGCCGTGGCCTGCGCCCTGGGCATCCTGGCCCTGCCCGCCCTGTGCTGCGGCATGATCAGCCCCTACATCATCCGGCTGCGCATCCGGGACGTGGCCACTTCCGGCGCCACGGTGGGGCGGCTGTACGCCCTGTCCACGGCGGGCAGCATCGTGGGCACCTTTCTGGGGGGCTTCGTCCTCATCTCCTTCTTTGCCAGCGGCACCATCCTTTGGGGCGTGGCCCTGGGCCTGCTGCTGCTCTCGCTGCCGGCCCAGCCCTCCCGCCCCTGGTGGCGGCTGGGCCTGTTGCTGGTGCTGCTCCTGCTGGCCATCTGGGACCGGCAGTTCCGCCCGGCGGACGGGCCCCTGATGGTGGAGAGCCCCTACAACTGCATGCTGATCCATGAGAGCCGCGACAGGGGCAGGCCGGTGCGCATCCTGTCCACGGATCCCGACTACAGCCAGTCCGGCATGTATCTGGACGATCCTGACGAGCTCTACTTCGACTACACCCGCTTTTATGCCCTGGCCGTGCTGGCTCGTCCGCAGGCCCGGGACATCCTTATGCTGGGCGGGGGCGGCGGCTCCGTGCCCAAGTGGCTGCTGTCCGGCAAGAGCGGGCTGGACGCCGCCGGTCTGCGCCTGACCGTGGTGGAGCTGGATCCCGGCATGACCGCCGTGGCCCGGCGCTGGTTCTTCCTGCCCGGGGACGACCCGCGCCTGCGCCTGATCCACGCCGATGCCCGGACCTTCCTCAACCGCCGGCAGGAACAGTATGACATCCTGCTGGTGGACGTGTTCAACTCCTGCTATTCCATCCCCTTCCATCTGGGCACGCAGGAGGCCTTCGCCGCCATGCGCCGGGCCCTGCGTCCCGGCGGCGTGCTGGCCATGAACGTCATCGCCGCTGTGGAAGGCGAGGACGGCCGCCTGTTGCGGGCCATCCATGCCGGGCTGCAACGGCATTTCGCTCGGGTGGAGGTCTTTTGCGTCACCGATCCCCGGCATCCCGGCCAGTTGCAGAACCTGATGGTGCTGGCATTCAGCGATGCCACCACCGCCACGGTCCTGCGTGACGGTACGGGCCATTCGCCGGAGATGGCGGCCATGCTGGCCTGCCGTTACCGCCCCTCACTGCCGGCCACAGAGCCCCTGCGCGACGACTTCGCCCCGGTGGAACGTTTTGCCCTTTCGCTGCTGCGCCGTCCCTGAGCCGGACGGATCGCACCATGTCCCTGATCTTTCCTGCCGCAGGCCTGTTGTGGCAGGCCTCGTCCTTCCCGCCGCCTGGACGAGGCGGGCGGGCCCGTTCGTTTTTTCGGGAGGACAGGCTCGGGGCAGACTGCCCCGCCGCGCGGTGCCGGAAGGCATCGTGGCCTGTCACGGGCCGCAGGCATGCCACGGGGAGGGCAGGCTTGCCGTTTGGCCCCGAAATGCGTAGATTGTGCGCCATGAGAGGGATGGCACGGCCCTGGCGGCCCGTGCAGACTCTTTACTTCAACCGTGCACGTCCCGGGTGCGCGTTCGCAAGGAAGGCAGTTTTGAGCGAATCCATCGATGATCTCACAGTGGAATATGAGGAGAACGGACAGATCATCCTCAAGGAACTGGGCAAGATCGTCCTGAGCAAGGGCGCCTGGACAACTATCCTTTTCCGCTATCAGGAGTGGAAGCCGCAGACCTCGTCCTACGGCCCCGACAAATATGTGATCCGTCGCTACAAGAAGATGGGCGGCGAATACCGGCAGCAGAGCAAGTTCACCATCTCCAGCGCCGATCAGGCCCGCAAGATCGTGGACGCCCTGCAGACCTGGATCGGGGAGGCCGAGCAGGAAAAGTAGCCGGGACAGTCTGTGCCTTCCCAGAGGTGCTGTTTGAGGAAAAAGGGCGCTGCATACGCAGCGCCCTTTTCGCGTCCATGGGGGATGAAAAAAGGACCGTCGGAAAGGGCGGTCCTTGATGGGACGGGATGCGGGGGAGCAGTCCCGTCCTCGCGGGGGCGGAAAGGAAGTGCGGCAGCATGCCGCCGGTCAGGAAAACATGGAGGAAGTATAGCCCTTTGGCCGGGCAAGGCAATGCCCCGGGCCCGGAGTGTACAGTTTGATACACTGTCACGGCGACAGGGGAGGATGAGGGCTGGGCGTGCCCGGCCCGGAACAGGGGACCCTCCGGCCTGTGCCTGCGGCAGGCTGGGGGCTGGCCGTGTGCCGTCCTCGCGCACCTGTCCCGTCTTTCGGCCGTGTCCGCCTTGTCGGGACAGGCGGCTGCGGCTATACAAAGGGGGTATCAGGCTGAGGTGCCGCCGCAGGGTCCGGCTGCGGTCACGAGAGGCGGCGGTGGCGTTGGGCAATCTTCAACTTCTGGAAAATCCTGTGGAAAAATGTTCCTTGCGTGAACTGCTGGCCAAGGCTTCTCCCCTGCGTTCGGGGGACGTGCTGGCCGGTATCGCGGCCGAGAATGAGGAAGAGCGCATCCGGGCTCAGATGGCCCTGGCTGATGTGCCCCTGAAGCGTTTCCTGTCGGAATGCGTGGTGCCGTACGAGACGGACGAAGTCACCCGGCTCATCATGGACAGTCACGATGCGCAGGCCTTCGCGCCTGTCAGCTCCTTCACGGTGGGCCAGCTGCGCGACTGGCTGCTGACCCCTGCCGCGGACACGGCGACCCTGACGGCCCTGGCGCCGGGCCTGACCCCGGAGATGGTGGCCGCGGCCAGCAAGCTCATGCGCATCCAGGATCTGGTGCTGGTGGCCTCCAAGTGCAGTGTGGTGACGCGCTTCCGTGATACCATCGGCCTGCCGGGGCGTTTTTCCTCGCGCCTGCAGCCCAACCATCCCACCGATGACGCGCGCGGCGTGCTGGCCTCCGTCATCGACGGCCTGCAATACGGCTCCGGTGACGCGGTCATCGGCATCAACCCGGCTTCGGACAGCCTGCCCGCCATCGGGCGCCTGCTCCGCCTGCTGGACGATGTCATCGCCCGTTACGACATCCCCACCCAAAGCTGCGTGCTGACCCACGTCACCAATACCCTGGAGATGATCCGGCGCGGCGTGCCCGTGGACCTTTGTTTCCAGTCCATCGCCGGTACGGAAAAGGCCAATGCCAGTTTCGGCATCTCCCTGTCCCTGCTGGACGAGGCCTGGGACGCCACCCTTTCCCTGAAGCGCGGCACGGTGGGGGACAACGTCATGTATTTCGAGACCGGACAGGGCAGCGCGCTTTCCGCCGGGGCCCATTTCGGCGTGGACCAGCAGACCCTGGAATGCCGCGCCTATGCCGTGGCCCGGCGCTACCGGCCCCTGCTGGTCAATACGGTGGTGGGCTTCATCGGGCCGGAATATCTGTTCAACGGCAAGCAGATCATCCGCGCCGGTCTGGAGGATCATTGCTGCGGCAAGCTGCTGGGCCTGCCCATGGGCGAGGACGTCTGCTACACCAACCATGCCGAAGCCGACCAGGACGACATGGACATGCTCCTGACCCTGCTGGGCGTGGCGGGCTGCAATTTCGTCATGGGCATCCCCGGTGCCGATGACATCATGCTAGGCTACCAGTCCACCTCCTTTCATGATGTGGCCTGGCTGCGGCGGGTGCTGGGCAAGCGGCCCGCACCGGAATTCGAAGCATGGCTGGAGCGCATGGGCATCCTGTCCGCCGCGGGCGAGCTGCTGCCGCCCGGTGAGCGCCGGGGCATGGCCGCTCTGGGCCGGGAACTGGAGGAGGGCGGTCATGGCAACTAAGCAGGATGCGCTCACGGGCGCCGCGCCCGCCATCGTGACGCCGGACCCCTGGGAAGAGCTGCGCCGCTTCACCGATGCGCGCATTGGTCTGGGCCATTGCGGGGTGAGCCTGCCCGTGAAGCGCTGGCTGGAATTCCGTCTGGCCCATGCCCGCGCCCGGGATGCCGTCATGACGCCGCTGGATGAGGAGCAGGTGCGCGCCGGTCTGGCCGCCCACGGTCTGGAATGTCTTTCCCTGAGCAGCGCCGTGGCGGACAGGAACGAATATCTGACCCGGCCGGACAAGGGACGCCGTCTTTCCGTGGCTTCGCGGCAGCTGCTGGATGCCTGGATGGACGCGCATCCCGGCAGCGCGCCAGACGTGAGCGTGGTCATCTGCGATGGCCTGTCCGCACGGGCCGTGCACGAGAACGCCGTGCCCTTCGCAACCCGCTTTCTGGAAGAAGCGGCCGCTGCCGGCCTCAGTGCCGCGCCGGTGGCTCTGGTGAAGTTCGGCCGCGTGGCTGTGGGCGACGATGTGGCGGCCCTGCTCAATGCGCGGCTGGTGGTCGTGCTGGTGGGCGAACGCCCCGGCCTCAGTTCGCCCGATTCGCTGGGCGTCTACATGACCTACGCGCCCGCGCCCGGCCTGACCGACGAGGCCCGCAACTGCATCTCCAACGTGCGCGCCGCGGGCCTGCCCGTGGAGGAGGCCGTACGCAAGCTCTGCTATCTGGTGGAGAATGCCCTTGTCCGGCGTCTGTCCGGTGTGGACCTCAAGGACGACGTGCCGCCCGGCTATCTGCCGTTCGCGGAGACGCGGGCATTACGGGCCTAGATCAGTATATATGGAGAAGGGGCTCCCGCATTATGCGGCGGCCCCTTTATTGTTCTCCGCTAAAGTTTTTCGGAGCGCTCATGTCTTTGTTCTCCAAAAAATTCACTAGGGTACAGAACCCATGCTTCAGGTCTGTCCTTTATGAAGTAGAGGCTTTCCTTAATGAACACTATCTCTACCGTGACAAGCAGAAATATGGCGGTCTCTGGGGAAAGGTACGGGCTTTTTTCGACAGGAGCGCGGAAGAAGAGCGCGAAAAGAAGGAATCTACTGAACGCAATATCTTTATCTCGGATACAGTTTTTTATTCTGATCCGCATGCTGAAGAATGTTTCAAGGAAGATATCTTCAGATCTTCCCTTGAGAATCCTTTTTCCACAGCCCTGATGCAAATAATCGCGGAAAGAAAGGCCGATCCCGTAACCGTGTACAAAAAAGCCAGGATCGACAGAAAGCTGTTTTCAAAGATAAAGAATACACTTGACTATATTCCCGGTAAGAAAACTGTCATCGCCTTCGCCTTGGCACTGGAACTTTCACTGGACGAGACCAATGCCCTTCTGAAAAAAGCTGGCTTCGTTCTTTCCGACAGTATCCTTTTCGATGTGATCATCCAATATTTTATTCTTAAAAAATCTTATGATCTAAATGAGATAAATGCTGTTCTCCATATGTACGATTTGCCCGTATTCTAGGATGTCGCCTTACAGGCGACCACGAACGAGGGAAGATGTGCTATCACAGGCTATCTACGGGAGGGTGATATGATGGACTCCGAAAAAGACAGCCGATTTACGCTTGAGGACGCCAAAGCAGCTAAAGCAGGAGAGGAGAGCCCCTGGAAGAACCTCCTGTGCGTTCTCTTTATCGGGCCTCCACTCCTTGCCCTGAATATCTTATGGTTGCTGGGCAAGCTGGCGGTATGCATCATAGCTGCTGTCATACAGACGGTCGCCGTTTTCTGGCACTGTTTCCTGCTGGGAAGAGAAAAATGATTCTGCAACCGCTGGCACAACTTGTACTTCTGGTCATCTGTCTGGGGTGTTTGGGTTTCGTCAACGGGCTCCTTGCGTTCTTCTTGCTCTATTTTATCTTGTGCCTCATTCCTTTGCTCATCGTCCGTTTGGGCGGTATCTTCAAAAAAGATTGAACCATCATGGAGAATCGTATGAAAGACAAAATACTTTATTGCTTCCTTGTCCTTTTCACCATAAGCGTATCACAAGGATACGCCTATGATTATGAACGGCTCGGTACGGAGAGTGATCCGTTGCGGTATTTTAGGGAGAACAGTCCCAATTACAACGACGGTTATGTTGAAGACCAGTTGGGTAAATATCAGGATAGGGACGATACAGGTTATGATCGGCCTGAAGGAAGCGATATCCGTGACTATAACCCCTACTACGACAGGGACGGGAACAGACGGCCTCTTGAGTGGGAATGAGGGAGAACCGGCCGGATGCCGGGATGCCCTTTGAAAAGAAAAGGCAGGTTTCCGCGAAGGGAACCTGCCTTTCAAATATTGGTGGGCCCACCAGGACTCGAACCTGGGACCTGCCGGTTATGAGCCGGAGGCTCTACCAACTGAGCTATAGGCCCACGAAGGAAGCGAACTATAGCCGGAAGGCTGCGTCGTGGTCAAGTCCTTCCAGGGGCGGGCCCGGCCCTTGGCCTCCCGGCCGGAGCGCTTTCGGCAGGGAAAGGGGCATCGGGGAAGAAGGGGGCGAAGCTTGCCCGCATCAGGAGCAATCGGAGAGGAGCTGGGGCCCCGGGTGGAGCAGGTCGCGGTCGTAGGGGCCGCCGGTGGTTGGTTCCTGTACGGTGGAAGACTAGGCTGCGGATGATGCCGCAGGGAAAACGAGGCTCCCGGGCTCCTGCGCGAGCCATGCACGATCACCGAAAGCTGCGCCGTCCTCAGGAAGCAGGCGCACAAAAAAAGCGGGGCTGCCCGTACATGCGGACAGCCCCGTAAACAGGCAGGTATCGCAGCGGAGCGCTACATGGCGCCGCCGGCGTTGAGCTTGCTGATCTGTTCGTCCATGGCCTTCTTCAGGGGCGCGGGCAGGCCCATGATGTCCACGTTGAGGAAGCCGCGCACGATGGTGGAGGTGGCTTCGTCCTCGTCCAGGCCGCGGGCCATGAGGTATTCGATCTCTTCCTGGGCGATCTTGCCCACGGCGGCTTCGTGGGAGAGTTCCACGCCGTCGCGGCAGCTGTCCAGTTCGGGGATGGCATGCACGCGGCCGCCGCCCACGATGAGGCCCTTGCACTCCAGGTGGCCCTTGACCGGGGTGGCCGAGGCGCCGATGAAGCCACGGTTGATGATGGTGCCGCCGGTGGTCAGGGTACGGGAGATGATCTCGCCGCGGGTGTGGGGCGCGTTGAGGTGGATGGCGCTGCCGCTGTCCACATAGGAGCCCGTGGGCGTCACGATGACCGAGTTGAAGGTGGCCACGGCGCCTTCGCCGTTGAGGTCGATGCGGGGATAGGATTCCAGGCTGCCCACGCTCTTGAGCAGGATGTAGTTGTTCTGGAACACGCCCCCGGCTTCCACCACGCCCGCCGAGCGCGGCCGCACGGTGGTGGAGTCGCCCCAGTTGTGGATCATGGTGAAGGTAAGCTTGCCGCCCTTTTCCACATAGTATTCGGTGATGCCCAGATGCGCGGCGTCATTGCTGTGCTGGGAGGTGGCGCAACCGCCCAGGATGTTGAGCTCGGCGCCTTCTTCCACCACCACGATGTTGTGCACGGCCTGTCCGGCGGCATTGCCCTTGATGAACATGCAGGACTGCACGGGCCGGCTGATCTTCACGCCCTTGCGGGCACGCACGAAGTAGCCGCCGTTGAGGTGCTCGTAGGCCATGCGGGTGATCTCGTCCTTGTTGGGATCGAGCAGCTTCCAGTAGTACTGCGGCAGGCCGTCGAACTTTTTGAGGGCCGCGCGGATGTCCATGAGGTCCAGGCCTTCCTGCCGGGTGGTGCAGTGTACGTCGGCATGGTTGAGCTGCATGAAGGCGCCGCTGACCTTGTTGTCGTGCACGTCGATACCGGCCAGGACCAGGCGCTGCTGGTCTTCCTGGGGCAGACGGGTCAGATCTTCGATGGGGGCGGCATTCTCACCGCCGCTGAAGTTGAAACGGGAAAGGTCGATGCTGCTCATACCAGGGGAGCCTCCGCGATTTTGCCGTACATGTCGCCGGCCAGGCAGCGCAGGCATTCCTGGTAGCCGTGCTGGGCGATATGGTCGAGGATGACGCGCGGGCGCGCTTCACAGCAGAGCTTGCCGTGATACATGACCTGTCCGCGGTCGGCGTTGACGTATTCAAGGATGTGGCCGGTGTGGGTGATGATGAGCCCGCTGGTGGAACGCTGGCGACCCTGCTCGCGCAGGGTGGCGCTACAGCAGTCGGGCACGCCGTCCAGCAGCTTGCGCACGGTCTTGCCCACCAGGGCCATGTTTTCCAGGTCCACGCCGGATTCCGGCTCGTCGAAGAGCAGCAGGTTGGGCTGCTGGGCCATGAGCTGCAGCAGCTCGGAACGCTTGATCTCGCCGCCGGAGAAGCCGGCGTTGACGTCGCGGTCCAGGAAGGTATCGAAATGCACGCGCTTGGCCATGGCGGGGATGTCCATCTTGCGGCCGCGGCCGCACAGTTCCACCATCTTGCCCGTGGGCAGGCCGTGGATGGTGGGCGGGCGCTGGAAGGACATGCCGATGCCCAGGCGGGCGCGCTCGTACATGGGCGCGTAGGTGATGTCGTGGCCCTTGAAGATGATCTTGCCCCGGGTCACCTCGTAACCGGAAAAGCCCATCAGCGTCATGAGCAGGGTGGTCTTGCCGGAGCCGTTGGGGCCGAACAGGATAAAGGTTTCGCCCGCTTCCACCTTCAGGTCGATGCCCTTGAGCACCGGCGTGCCGTGGACGGAAACGTGCAGGTCTTGGATCTCAAGCATTGTTTCCCTCAATTATGCCGGAAGTCCTCTCCCGTGCGGGAGCCCGGCAGGCTTTCTAGTCCTGGGGGTCGGTTTCGCCCAGATATTCCATGACGTCGTAGTGCACATGGTCCAGCACGTGCGTCAGGTAGGAGACGCATTCGTCGCCCACGGCATGGCCCAGCAGGTCCACGATGAACGCGGCGCGCTTGGCGTTGACAAGGGCGACATTGCCGGGATCGCCGTCATCGGGGATGGCGCTGACGGCTTCGTGGAAGGCCACGAGGTCATCTTCGGTCAGGTGCTTGATGGGCTGGGGCTCGTCGTTGATGTAGGGGACGCCTTCCCGCAGTTCCAGCATGACGGGATTGCCGTGCATGATCGCGATGCAGACTTGCATGATATTGATACCTCGCTGTGAAGTTGGGGGCATAGTGGCAAACTTGGACAGGCATGTCCAGTAGGGCCCCTGTTTCGGAACGCGTGCTCGCTGCGGGCCGGCGGACCTTTCCCCCCGCTGTAAAGATGGGGTCGCGGCGGCAAAAGGCAAGACCGCTCCCGGCCGGGCTCCGGGATTTCGGGCAAAAAAAAGGCCGGGGCAGGGCCCCGGCCTGGAAAGGCGTGCTCAGACTAGCTCAGCTGGGAGATCAGGGTCTCCTTGATGGAGTCGATGGTGCCTTCACCGTTCAGTTCGATGTATTTGGTCTTGCCTTCGGCGGCCAGGTTCTTGAAGAAGTAGGCCGCGGCCAGGGTGCCGTTCTCGGTGTTGTAGTAGATGTCGTGACGCTTGTTGATGGCGGCTTCGTCCTGGTCGTCGGAACGGGTGGAGAGCTCACCGCCACAGACGCGGCACTTGTCACCGTTGGGCTTGATGGCGTCGATGAAGATGTTGTTGGGATGGTTGTTGTTTTCCTTGCACAGGCGACGGCCCATGATGCGGTTCTTGGCGATCTCGCGGGGCAGCAGGATCTCGATGACGTAGTCCAGTTTCAGACCTTCGGCCTGCAGGGCTTCCCACAGTTTCTGGGCCTGCACCATGTTGCGGGGGAAGCCGTCCAGCAGCCAGCCGTCCTTGCCCTTGGTCTTCAGGGTCTCCAGCACCATGGGGATGGTGATGTCGTCGGGCACCAGGTCGCCGCGATCGATGTATTCCTTGGCCTTCTTGCCCAGCTCGGTGCCGCCGCCGATGTGTTCACGGAAGATGGCGCCGGATTCGATGTGAGCAAGATTGTACTTAGCTTTGACCAGGTTGCCCTGGGTGCCCTTGCCGCTGCCGTTGGGACCAAAGATGAGGATATTCATGGCGCTTCTCCTTATTGAGACGGACCGTTGTTGGGTTTGTGCAAAAAAGAACAGATAGGGCCTGTCTACCCTTTGCAGGCGGTTCTGTCAACGGGGGCGGGGAAAGTGCAAGGCCTTTTCCCGCAGGGGAAGGCCTTGCCGGGACCGTGAGGGGACAGTCCCGGGCGCGGGATCAGCGGAACAGGTTCCAGGTGCCCTCCATGACCCCGCCCAGCAGCTCGAAGATGCCGTGGGTCAGGCTGGTGACGGCGTAGATGATGGCCGTCCCCGCGCTGACCGAGGTCTTGGGATCATGGAGTTTGCCGGTCACGCGCACGGGGAATTCCTGCATGCGGTCGGTCTTGACGAAAAGGTTGCAGTCCAGATCTTCGTTGTTGAAGTCGATGCGGCCGCCGCCGCGCACGCGCATCTCGGCATCCTGATAAAAGATGTTGCTGCTGCGGGCCACACCGCCCTGCATGTTGCCCGAGGCGCTGAGGCGCTGGAAGCGGGTGGGCTTGCCGCCGGGCCGCCCGGCCTTGTCGCGGTTCTGGTAGCTGCCGTTGATGATGGCCACGCCCCAGGTGCCGGAAAGGGCCGCGGGCATCTGGCCGCCACCGGTCAGGTGGGCGCTCATCTCCGATTCCACCGAGGCCAGGCCCCGCACGGCGCGTTTGTCGTTGCGGTCGTTGCTGGCGGCGTCGAGGTTGATGTTCAGGGCCCGGACCTTGGTGGTGTAGCTCAGGCCCTTGTCGAAGCGGAAATCGCCCGAGGCACGCAGGCGCGAATTGTAGAAGTTGCCTTCCAGCGCAGGCACGGAAAGGTGACCGCCCTTGAGGCTGAAGCGGGTGGTCATCTGCTGCATGCGCAGGCGCATGAAGCGCACCCTGTCCACGTTCAGGCTGCCCTGGGCATCGAAGGACTTCATGAAGCGCAGGTCCCAGGGGGCGCCCGGGGCCTTGCTCCGTCCCTTGCTGCGGGCCTGGTCGGGGAAGAGCTCCGCCAGCAGGCGGTCCAGATCGAATTCCGCGGCGTGCAGGCGCAGGTCCAGCTGCGGCGTGCCGCTCCAGGTCACGGCGGCCTCGCCGTCCACCTGCTGCCAGCCCAGGCTGCAACGCAGATCCTTGAGGCGCAGGCTGTCCGGGGTGCCGGAGGCCGTGCCCTTGAGGCGCAGGCTGTTGAGGGAGGCGGGCAGGGAGGCGGGCGCACTGCCCCGGATCTGCCGGAGGCTGTGCTTCAGGTCGCGGACGGCAAGATCCACGATCCCGCCCCAGGTCAGGCCGTTGCGGCCGTTGGCGGCTTCCAGATCGCCCTTGAGCTGCAGGCCCAGCGCCGAGAGCGTGGCCTTTTTCAGCTTCAGCCCGGCAGGGCCCGCGCAGCTGAACACGCCGTCGGCATCCAGATCCATGCCCTGGGGCAGCAGATCCTTTTCAAGGGACGGAAGGTGCAGGCGCAGGGAGCCGGGCAGATCCTGCCAGGCCACGAATTCCTTGCCGCCGAACCAGACGAGGCCGTCCAGCTTCTGGGTCAGGGTAAGGCCCTCGTTCTCCAGCGAGACCGTCCAGCGGCCTTCGAAACCGGCCCGGGCCGGAGTGGGGCGCAGGTCGCGGCGGGCGCTTTGCAGGTCGAGGCGCAGTGCGAGCTTGTCGAAGGGCAGGCTCTTCTTGCCGCCTGCGGGCAGCAGGCCCTTGCTGCCCTCGGCCGTGACCGTGCCGCGCATGCTCTTCAAAAACACGTCCAGGTCGCTGCCCCGGCTGTTGATGGCCGCCTGGGCGGACAGCATGCCGCGCCGTACGGGGATGAGGTCGAAATCCTTGACCAGCTTGCTGCCGTGGACCTTGTCCAGGCGCAGGTCGATGTCGAAGGTGGGCATGTCCGAGGGACCGCCGATGGCACAGCGGCCCTTGATGCGGCCTTCATAAAAGTCGCCCGTGGCGCGGATCACGGCCGTGCCGTTGCCGGCCTTGTCCGGCGTGCCGGGTTCGATGACCACGGCCGCGCCGCTGATGGTCACCGGGCCGTAGTGCACGGTGCGGGCATTGAGGCGGATGTCATAGCCGATGTGCAGGTCCGTGGCGGGATCGGGCGGCGGCAGCGGCGTGGAGCGCGAGGCCCGCAGGCTGGTCAGGGGACCGTGCGGGAAATAGACCTGCAGGGGCAGGGTGCCCACGGCTTCCGGGATGGCCCGGCCCAGCTCCACTTCCGGGGCGGTCAGGTCCAGGGCCACCACAGGTTCGGCCCAGCGGGCCACACCGCCGGAACCGGTAAAACGGGACCCCGAAGCATGGGCCACGATATAGGGCACGCGCAGACCTTCCGCATCCAGCTCGAATTCCAGCAGGCTGTCCGTGATGTTGTCCAGGGCCATCTGCAGGCCCGGGGCCAGCCCGCGGGCAAAGCCCAGCCAGCGGGTCAGGCTCAGACGGTGGGCCTGCAGGCTGCCGTTGAGGACGGGGCCCCGCTGTTTGTCGAGGATCAGGTTGCCGTCGAGGGTGGCGCTGTCTTCGCCCAGTTCCAGCCGGATGCGTTCCAGACGCACGGGCGGACGTGTCCCCCCCACTGCGGGCAGGCCGGGCTGGGGGGCCACCTGGGCTGCGGGGGCGTCGTTTGCGGCGGCATCGGCGGCCGGGACTTTGGGCTCGGCCGGGGCGGGAGGCGTTGCCGGGCGTTCCTTCCCGGCGGCGGCCAGCTCCTGCGGATCGGGCAGGAAGACCTCGCGCAGCATGCGCCGCACCGAGGCCTGGGGCGCGTTCCTGTCCTGCAGCAGGCGACCGGCCACGGCAAAGGGGATGGGCTCGTCGTCCTGCATCAGGTCGCCCTGGATGTCATGGTCCAGCTGCCAGCCCGCGGCCGTGGCCGTGAAATCGAGGTTCGTGCGTATGCGGGGTAGATAGGGCGGCAGGTGCAGCAAGGCACGCAGGCGCAGGCGGGGCGTATCGCTCAAAAAATGGAGCGGACGGCTGCGGCCCTCCAGAAGCAGGTTCTCCAGATCGAGCACGGGCGTCTCGTCCCCGGCGGCAAGGTTGCGGATCAGGCCCGCCTGCAGCTTGCCGCGCACGTCCTGAAGGCCGCGCAGATGCAGTACGCAGGAAAGGTTGCCCGCGCGCAGGGAAGACGCGTCCCGGGCCTGGAAGGAGAAATTGCCCTGGTCTATCTCTATCTGGAGGGTGCCGGGCAGCAGGCTTTCCAGCCGCGCCAGGCCCCCCGCATCGCTGCCGCCGCCCCCGGGGGCGGAGGTCAGCTGCCGCAGGTCCAGCGTGGGCAGCGGCAGGGTTCCGGAGAGCACGGGATTTTGCAGGGCCACGTATTCCAGCTCCAGCCGTCCCTGCAGCAGGGCCGTCAGACGGGGACGCAGGCGGGCCGTGCGTACGGCGATGTCCAGCTCCTTGCTGCGGATGCGCACGTCGTCGGCCTGGACGGCCGGAGGCAGCCAGGAGAGCCCGATGGATCTGACATGCAGGTCGAGCCCCGTGCGTTCGGTAAAGTCTTCCAGCAGGGCATGGGTGATGGCGACGGAATTGTGCTGTACATAGACCATGGCCGCGCCGGCCAGCACGAGGATGCCCAGCAGCAGGGCTGCCAGACAGCGGAGGAAAAGACGCAGGCGGCGGGATGGTTCGGGCATGGCAGGAAGGCTGCTTGACGATGAAAAGGGGCGAGGCTAGGTTGACGAAGCGCTGTTGCGGCGTGCGCTGAAGGCACGGCAAAAGACCCGCCGGAGGGGAACGCCCGCTTCCGGGCAAAAAAGGGCGACAGGCCTAACGGCCGCTATCCATGTGCAGGTCAAGGCCCGGATCGACCACCGGCGTGCGGGGCGCGGCCTTTTTGGCTGCAGGCGCATCGAAGCTCAGATGCAGCAGGGGATCCTGTGCCGCAGGCGTGGCCTGCACGGCCGTTTCGGCCAGTTTGGGGGCAGGGCAGCCCAGGGCATCCAGGCGGGCTTCCATGGCGCGCAGCAGCACGCGCATCTGGGCGTGCTCGTCGCGCAGGGCGCGGTTCAGGCGTTCCTGGCTGCGCAGCATGTAGAACTGTACGGCAAGCATGCCGAGAAAACAAAGAAAAATAAAGAGCATCAGGGAAAACATGGGGCGGCCTCGCGGATATTCTGGCGGCCGTCGTGCCCATGTTTCCGGGGCTGGCCGCAGCTCCGCTTATATACATTCGGACGCGGCAGGGCAAGATGCCGCAAGGAAGGAAAATGGCAACAGCAAAAATCGAACCGCATATGGTCATGGCCGATGCCCAGGGCAACATCTATGATGATCCCGACCTGCTCATGGTCTGCCGGCGCGGCGAGGAATGGGGCACGCCCCGTCCTGATGAACTCATGCCCCTGCCCGAGGAGAGCGAGCTCTTCCTCCTGCCCGGACGCCGGGCCGTGGGCCTGAACCCCGAGACCGGCGAGATAGAGTGCACCGAAGATCTGGCCGTGGCCGCCTTTGCCGCTCCGGCCCACACGCTCTCCGCCCATCCGGCCTACACCAGCGATGCCGACGCCCCCCTGCTGCCCCTGTTCGCCTATGGCGCCGTGGGCTTTGCCAAGGGGCGCTTCTACATCTGCGCCCGCAAGGTGGATGCCGACCAGCGTCAGGAGTTCCGCCACATCCCGCGTTCCCGCATCGAAAAGAACGTGCGCGCCCTGCTGCGCCAGTTCCCCAAGAACCGGCTGGTGGGCCACATCCTCGAAGACTGCGTCATGAAGTACGACTGTCCGGCGGCCCGCAACTTCGCCCTGGGCCGTTTCGAGGCGCCCCTGCCCAGCTCGCGCACCTGCAATGCCCGCTGTGTGGGCTGCATCTCCGAGCAGGACAAGGATTCGCCCATCAACGTGACGCCTCAGTGCCGCCTGACCTTCACGCCCACTCCCGAAGAACTGGTGGAGGTCATGAGCTTCCATGCCGGCCGCGAGACGAAAACGCCCATCTATTCCTTCGGGCAGGGCTGTGAGGGCGACCCCCTCATGAATCCCGACCTGCTGGTGGAGAGCGTGCGCCTGTTCCGCAGTCAGGGCGGTGTGGGTACGGTCAACTGCAATACCAACGCCTCCCGCACCGAGGCTGTGGAGCGTCTGGCCAAAGCGGGTCTTTCCAGCATCCGCGTCAGTCTCAACAGCGCCCGGCCCGAAGTCTACGAGCGCTACTACCGGCCCCACGGCTACAGTTTCGACGACGTGCGCCGCTCCATCGCCGTGGCCCGGCAGAACGGCCTCTGGGTCTCGCTGAACCTGCTCTTCTTCCCTGGTGTCACCGACAGTGAAGGCGAACTGGAAGCCCTGGCCCGCTTGGTGGGCGAGAACGGCGTGAGCATGATCCAGTGGCGTAACCTCAACATCGACCCCGAATGGTATCTGGGCCTCATGCGCGGCATCGACCACGGGCCCATCATGGGCCTCAGCCTGTTCATGAAGCGCCTGAAAAAGCTCTGTCCCTGGCTGCGTTTCGGCTACTTCAACCCCTATGTGGGCGAGAAGGCCGAGCTCACGGCGCCCCTGCCCGGGCAGTGGCAGATGCCTGACCTCTCCGTGGCCGATGCGCCCCTGGCCGGGCCCGCCCAGGAAGATGGCACCGGGGATGCGGGAGAGGAAGCCTAGTTTTTTGAAGGGGAAGCTTGGGTGGTTTTCCGGGGGAGGAGGGCGCTTTTGAAAAAGCGTCCCCCTCCCCCGGGCCCCCTCTCCCCGTAAAACTTTTTGGCTCTTGACTAGCTGAGAGGATTTTCTCTGAGCAGTTTTAGCACCAGAA
>ERZ824488.2144-NODE-2144-length-18615-cov-5.091972_pt1 | contig 18615 bp, 14 predicted proteins | sample MGYA00519936_ERZ824488 | MGnify/ENA primary metagenome ERZ824488 (study PRJEB31778, sample SAMEA3449153) | human gut metagenome | biome: human gut; feature: human-associated habitat; material: faeces | place: United Kingdom | collected 2010/2012 ... | reverse complement strand
CAATGATGGGAGAATCCTCCAGGGCTTCTTTAAATAATTTCTTCATGACAATCTCCTGTATTCGGTGAATCAATAAGGTCATCATGCCGATCGCATGATGACCTTATTATATAATAAAGTGAGATTCTTTGAAAGCGCTTATTTTGCAGGAACATTTCTGGCGGCAATGATGTCGACACCAGTTCCGGCAACGTCGGATAAGACCACATCGCCGATCTTAAGCGGTGCATTGACGGTGATATCCTTTAAGGCGTTGACACAGTCGAAAATCCTGCCTTTCGGAATGTCGGAGGCTGTTTTCACGTTTGCCATCGGGTAGATGCCTCCGTTCACCCGGACCGTCGATGTTACGATACGGGTCGGATTCGTAACTTCCTTTCTGGCGTAGGCATCGCCTCTCGGACAGGTATTGCCGGTGACGGCGGTGACGGTAGATCCGTCCATGGTAACTGTGATGGCGCACCCGAGCGGGCAGCCGATACAGGTCAATTCTCTTGTGTTCATGATGATTCCTCCATTCTATTTATGAATTTTCTTCAATGCGGATTGTGATTCTGGACAGATCCGGGAATTCAGCAAGTTTTTTCTTGTCGAGAATTACCTGCTCCATCTCGCCGGGAGCCATGATACGCTTTTTCTTATGGGAGATGAGCCCGCCGTCGTAGGAGACGCAAAGATAGTGGTCTTTCAGGACGCTGTCCACGCGGAAGCGGATCAGCGTTTCTTCACCGGCTTTGTCCGGACGGATCTTTGAGGGGACGGTGTAGCGGACGTGAGCGCCGGTCTCGACGGTGATGGCGGGACGTTTTGTGTCTGCTGCAGCGCCGGAAATCTCAGCTTTCACCTCTGCCTGCTCCAAAATCACATCTGCTTCTGTGACTTTATCCCTATTCTCTTTCAGCCACTCCGCCGCAGCCTTTCCTGCCAGCGCTGCCTCCTGGCTCACGAAATCCACTAGATCGTGGACATGGAGCACGTTTCCGCAGGCAAAAACGCCTGAGAGGCTGGTCTCCATACTCTCATTTACTAATGGCCCTCTGGTCACAGGCGACATTTTCGCCCCCAGTTCCTCGGTCAGTTCATTCTCCGGAAGAAGACCTACCGAGAGAAGCAGTGTATCACAGGGGATATACTCCTCGGTGCCCGGGATAGGCTTCATATGACCGTCCACCTTTGCCAGAGTCACGCCTTCCACCCGCTCTTTTCCGTGGATCTTCACCACGGTGGTAGAGAGCTTCAATGGAATGCCGAAATCATCCAGGCACTGGACAATGTTCCGTTTCAGGCCGCCGGAGTAGGGCATGATCTCCGCCACCGTATGGACTTTCGCCCCTTCGAGGGTCATCCGGCGGGCCATAATCAGGCCGATATCACCGGAGCCTAAGATCACCACATCCTTACCGGGCATCTTTCCCTCGATGTTCACGAGACGCTGGGCCGTTCCTGCGGAATAGACGCCTGCCGGTCGGAAACCGGGGATATTTAAGGCTCCCCTCGGCCGCTCCCGGCAGCCCATGGCGAGAATGATCGCTTTCGCCCGAATCGTCAGAAGACCATCCCTGCTGTTCATGGCCGTGATGTATTTTTCTCCCTCTTCCTCCTCGAGATCCACTACCATCGTGTCGGTGAGGTAAGGGATTTTTGCCTCCTCCACCTGCTCGATAAACCGGTAGGCGTACTCCGGTCCCGTGAGCTCCTCATGAAACGTGTGCAAACCAAAGCCATTGTGAATACACTGATTTAAGATACCGCCGAGAACGGAATCCCGCTCCAGAATCAGGATATCCTCCACGCCTGCTTCCCTCGCTGCCAGAGCTGCCGCCAACCCTGCCGGACCGCCGCCGATAATGGCCAGTTCCGTCTCCATACTTTTTCTGCCTTCTGCCATCATCTCTCACCTCCTGTCAGCATCCTGGACGCGCCGCCTGCTTTCGTGACTTCCTCCAGAGGAATCCCCAGCTCCCTTGCCAGAATGTCCATGACCTTCGTAGAGCAGAATCCTGCCTGACAACGTCCCATACCCGCCCTGGTCCGCCGCTTGATTCCATCCAGGGAACGGGCTCCCAGAGGCCGCCGGATCGCGTCGATGATCTCTCCCTCTGTGACTTTCTCACAGCGGCAGATGATCGTTCCGTAAGCAGGATTCTCCGCAATCAGGGCTGCTGCCTCCGCCTGGTCCATGGAAGCAATATTCGGAATATCCTTCCTTGTCTCCTGGAAATCTTTCTTCTCATCTACCTTCTGTGTCTTCCGGAGCTTCTCCACGATCTTTTCCGCCATCCACTCTCCGATGGCCGGGGCGCTGGTAAGGCCCGGCGACTCGATGCCCACCGCATCAAAGAAGCCCGGGGCATCTTTTACCTCGCCCAGGATGAAATCATCGTGATCCTCATGAGCCCGAAGTCCCGCAAAGGAGGTGATCGTCACGCCCCGCGGCAGGCTCTTCACGCTGAGAGCCGCCTTTTTCAGCACTTCGTCGAGGCCTTCTGCCGTGGTGTCCACCCCTTCTTTGTCGGAAATATCTGTGGCCGTCGGCCCCACCATCAGGTTTCCGTGAACCGTCGGCGTCACCAGCACGCCTTTTCCCATGGCCGTCGGCATCTGGAAAATCGTATGGGAGACCAGCTGGCCTATTTTTTTGTCCATCAGGCAGTATTCCCCTTTTCTCGAGGTGATATGAAGCTTCTCCCCGCTGACCTGATTGTGGATCTCATCGCCGTAAAGTCCGGCGGCATTTACCACGATCCGGGTCTCGTAAGTTCCCTTCCCGGTCTCCACGGTATAGCCTTCCACTGTTCCGGGCTGCACACGCTTTACGCCCTCATTCAGATGGAACTCCACGCCGTTCACCGCTGCATTTTCCGCCAGGGCGATCGTCAGCTTAAAGGGACAGACGATGCCTCCGGTCGGCGCATGAAGGGCGCAGACCACCTCTTCCGAAAGGGCGGGTTCCAACGCCAGAAGTTCCTTTTTCTCCAGGATTTCCAGCCCTTCTACGCCGTTTTCTTTTCCCTGCTGCAGGAGCTTTTCCAGACGGGGGCGGTCCTTCTCGTCAAAGCAGAGCACCAGAGAACCGTTTCTCTTATAGGGAAAATCCAGCTTCCGGGAAAGCTCTTCCATCATCTGGCTTCCCCGGATGTTCATTTTCGCCTTCCAGCTGCCGGGAACTGCATCAAAACCGGCATGGGCGATGCCGCTGTTTGCCTTGGAGGTGCCAGAACAGACGTCCTCCCCCTTTTCAAACAGGGCAGTCTTCAAATCATAGCGGGAAAGCTCTCTTGCGATCGCCGAGCCTGTTACACCCCCGCCAATGATCAGTACATCATACATTTCCTGTTCCTCCTGCTTCCTGAATGATTTTTCTTGCTTTGTCCGGATAGTTGGTGATGATCGCCTCGATCCCGGCTTTTGCAAGTGCTTTCATGTCTGCCTCTTCGTTGACCGTCCAGGCATGTGTTTTCAGCCCAAGAGCTCTGGTCTTTTCCAGATATCCCGGATACTGGATATTGTAATAAAGCGGATGCAGTGCATCTGCGCCTACCGTCTTTTTCGCATAATCCCAGACATTTACAATGCCATCTGCGTAAAGGATCCCGGTCCGTACAGACGGCTCCAGTTCTTTCATGCGGATCAGGCTGTAATGGTTAAAGGAAGAATACCAGAGTTTCTCCTCCATTCCTTTCTCACGGGCCAGTTTCAACAGTTTTTTCTCAATATCCGGATAAAAATAGATACCTGTTTTCAGCTCTACATTGATCTCTAGTCCGGTCGGTTTTAAAAGATCATACACCTCTGCCAGTGTAGGGATCACGGAATTGGCATATTCCGGATGCGTCTGATTGGCTTTGAAGGATTTCAGCTCTCTTACCGTATAATCTTTTACTTTTCCCTTACCGTCCGTTACCCGGTCGATGATCTCATCATGGATCACCACCAATTCTCCGTCTTTGCTCAGCTGCACATCCAGCTCCACGCCATCTGCTTTCTGCTTTGCTGCCAGTTCAAATGCTTCCAGTGTATTTTCCGGTGCGTAGCCAGATGCTCCTCTGTGTGCCCAAACTTTTGTATTCATGGTTCTGCCTCCTCATTCTTTTGGTTAGTTATTCTATTTTTATCTGTTAAAGCATCCATGTTTTGTATGTTTTGCATAAATTATATTTCTTTTTTCTGAAATTGAAAAGAGTTTTTTTCTGAAATTTTGAAATGCCCCGCAAAACCTGCGGGGCATTCGGTATCAGCTCTGTTATAACACTTTTTACTCGTTTACCAGGTTGTATTCTTCGATGGAACTGTTGATCTGAGATGCCATCTCCGCTGCTGCTTCCTCCGGTGTGGCCTGACCGTTCAACATGTTTTCGATCTGCTGCTGCACGATCTGTCTTGCCTCCGGGAAGACGCTTAAGAGAGCTCCGGCGTACTGGGGTGCGCTATCGTGAAGCTGATCCAGAGCGGTCTGGAACTGGGGATATTTTGCGATATTCTCTTTGAAGACGTCCTCATCCTGCGCTTTGGTATTTACCGGGAAATAACCGGTCTGGGAGTTCCAGTAAGCCTGGGATTCCGGAGAAACCAGGAACTCTACGAATTTCCATACAGCTGCCTCTTTGACCTCATCCTCATTATTCAAAGCCCAGAGAGAAGCGCCGCCGATAGACACGCCGCCCTCATCGCCATCGGTGACCGAGGGATAGTAAGCGGTTCCGATCTCAAAGCTTCCATTGACATCCTCAAGATACTGCTTTAAGGAAGCGGTAGACCCCAGAGTCATAGCTGCTTTTCCTGCGGTAAAATCCACACCTCCGTCACTTCCCACATTCGGAGCTGCACCTGCCTCGTAAAGTTTGTTCCATTCGTTCAGGATATTGAGCATACCGCCATTGCTGTCAAACTCCACTGCCGTAGCCGCTGCCTCGCGGCCGTTTCCCTTATCTGCAAAATTCAGCCCCTGTTTGCACAGCCACTGCTCCACAAACCAGCCATAGATACCGATGGAAATCGCCTCGCCTGCTCCTCCCTGGCTCATCAGCTGGTCGCTGATATTTAAAATTCCTTCCAGGCTGGTCGGAATCTCCTCGATGCCGGCCTTCTCAAACATATCCTTGTTGTAGTAAAGGATCGGTGTAGATGAGTTGAAGGGCATGGAGTAAAGCTTGTTGTCCACGGTGTAGTAAGCGAGCACGTTCGGCTCCAGATCGCTGGTGTCAAAGCCTGCTGCGTCGATGAGATCCTGCATCGGAACAACCCAGCCGGAATCGATCATGAAACGGGTTCCCAGATCGTAGATCTGCACCAGGTCTGCGCCCATGTTTCCGATCTGAGCGCTTTTCAGCTTGTTGATGGCGTCGTCATATTCGCCCTGATACTCGGCATTTACGGTAATTCCGTACTCGTTCTCGTTGTTAAATTTATCAATGAGGTAAGTCAGTGCCTCTCCGTTGACACCGCCCATGGAATGCCAGAACTCAATCGTGGTTCCGGAAAGCTGGGAGTCATCCACAGCTGCGAAGCTGGTCATGCCAAGGATCATGGCTGCGGTCAGGGTTCCTGTCAGTACGGTAAAAATTTTTCTTCTCATTTTGAGTTTCCTCCATAAAGTGTTTGATTTTTAGTTTTTATGTAAACTCCAGAAATTTTCCGGAGGATCAGCCTTTGACGGCTCCGGAGAACATGCCCCGAATCATCTGTTTCTGTCCGACGACGAAAATGATCAGGGACGGGAGCATGCAGATCACGATTCCGGCCATCGTCAGTGAAATCGACTGGGCATCCACGGCGTTCAGCATGGAGATACCGATCTGAACGGTCCGCATACTGTCGGAACCTGTTACCAGCAGGGGCCAGAGATACATGTTCCAGGCATTGATAAAGGTGTAAACTGCCATGGCTCCGATAGCTGACTTCGTAAGGGGCATCAGAATCTTCACGATAAAGTAAAGGTTTGAACAGCCGTCCAGCTTCGCCGACTCATAAAGGGAGATCGGGAAGGAGAGATAGAACTGACGGAAAAGGAAGATTCCCATGGCGCTGGTCAGTGAGGGCACAATCAGCACCGTATATGTATTCAGAAGCCCTAAACGGCTCACGGTCAGATAGTTGGAGATGATCGTCGCCTCGCCGGGCACCATCATCGTGGCCATCACCAACATAAACAGGAGATTTTTGCCCTTAAACTCCAGAAAGGAGAAGGAAAAAGCTGCCAGAGAACAGGTGATGATCTGTCCGATGGTGATACAGCCCGCCACGATAAAGGAATTGAGGATGAATTTTCCCAGAGAGACCTGAGAAAGGGCATTTTTCACATTTTCCAGGGTCGGATGGGAGGGAACCAGGTTCATGGCCATGCTGTTGAGCTCATTTGCCGGCATCAGAGCCACGCTGATGGCGTAGAGAAGGGGCAGCATCATAAAAATGGCCATAAAAGTATTTAACGTAACCAGAACTCCTTTTTGCGTCCTGTTTTTTCTCCGGGCCCGGGCCTTCATGGTCCGGTGCAGCTCCTGAAGCTGTTCTTCGTTTCCCGGTGCTGCCGCCAGGGTATTTTCCATTGCTGACATCAGTATTTCACTCCTTTTTTCTCAACCTTGAACATCACAAGCGTCAGTGCCATGATGATCAGGAATAAAATGACGGACTGGGCCGCCGCGCTTCCGAACCGGTAGTTAAAGAACGCATCCCGGTAAATGGAATACACGATGAGGTTGGTGGATTCTCCAGGGCCGCCCTGGGTCAGAAGCTTGACCTGGCCGAAGGACTGGAAGGCTCCAATGATATTTACCACCAGCGTATAGAACATAATCGGGCTTAAGCCCGGAAGGGTCAGGCTGAAAAACTGCTGAACGCCGCTGGCTCCGTCCACGGAGGCCCGCTCGTAAATGCTCTCGTCGATGTTTGCAAGGCCTGCGGAAAAATACAGGAAGTTGATGCCGCTGTTCAGCCAGGCCGTCAGCACTGCCACACAAAGAAGGGCGTATTTCGGATCTGCAATCCAGTTGATGTCAAGCTGAAGAAACTTATTTAAGATACCAATGGTCGGATTCAGGATAATCTTGAAAATCATGGCTGCAGAGCTTGAGGCGATGGCCATAGGAAGGGCATAGGAAGTGCTGAAAAAACGGATTCCCGGGATCGCTTTGCTGCAGAGCACTGCCGCGATGAGGCCGAGAAGCATGCTTCCCACCACCACAATGACGACGAAGATCAGCGTCACCATGAGGCTGTTCCGGAAGGAAGCCGAGGTCAGCAAGTCTTTATAATTCTGCAGGCCCACAAAGAGCTTTGCTTGGCCCAGCTTGTTCGTCTTGAAGAGACTGAGATAGATGGTTTTGAAAAATGGATAAAACAGGAATACTGCAAACACCAGAATGCTGGGAATGAGATAGCCATAGGGGCCGAAACGGGCCGTCAGTTTGTATTTTTGCTTCATTTTCTTTTCCTCCTAGGAAAGGTAGAACAGGTTCTCCTTGTTCTCCCGGTCAAACAGATAAATTTTGTCGAGATTCAGATACACGGAAACGATATCCCCGGGCTTCGCCTGATTCTCCGGCTCCACTCTGGCGCAGCACTCCTCGCCGCCCAGCTCGAAATAGAGCGTCACCTCAGAGCCCAGAAGTTCTCTGGCCGTCACCTGCACCTGCACCGGCGGGCTGATCCGGACACCGGAGGCCTCTTTGGCCTCCAACGTGCTGAGCACATCCTCCGGCCGGATCCCTAAGTTTATCTCTCCCTCTTCAAAGCCTCTTTTTTTCAGAAGAAAGCTCTGACTATCAGAGAGGGGCAGCTCCCAGTCCCGGACCGTTATGTATTTTTTTCCTTCCCGCTCAAAGAGATGGGTCTTGAAAAAATTCATCGCAGGAGAGCCGATAAAACCGGCCACAAACTGGTTGATCGGATTATTGTAAAGTACTGCCGGAGCCGCTGCCTGCTGAATGACGCCCTCTTTCATGACGACGATTCTCGTTCCCAGCGTCATGGCCTCGGTCTGGTCATGGGTCACATAGATGATCGTGGTTCCCAGTCGCTCATGGAGTTTCGCGATCTCCACCCGCATCTGCACCCGGAGTTTGGCATCCAGGTTGGAAAGAGGCTCGTCCATGAGAAAAACTCTCGGCTCACGGATCATGGCGCTTCCAATCGCCACTCTCTGGCGCTGTCCTCCGGAAAGTTCTCCGGGCCGTCGGTCCAGAAGATGCTCGATCTCCAGGATTCTTGCCACCTCGTGGACTCTTTTATCGATCTCTCTTTTCGGAACCTTCCGGATTTTCAGCGCGTAGGCCATATTTCCGTACACAGTCATATGGGGATAGAGGGCATAGTTCTGAAAAACCATAGCCATCTCCCGCTTCTGAGGTTCCACATAGTTCATCAGTTTTCCGTCCATCCAGAGCTCGCCGCCGGAGATCTCCTCCAGCCCGGCGATCATCCGGAGCGTTGTGGACTTACCGCAGCCTGATGGACCTACAAAAATAATAAATTCCTGATCCTGGATTTCCAGATTAAAATTTTTCACGACACAGTTGTTGTTGGGATAAATTTTCGATATGTTACGCAAAGCCAGACTTGACATTACTTCCTCCTGCATTTCTTTTCCAGTTATTCTTGAACGTTACAAAGGATACCGCTCCTTTGTAAAAAGAGAAGCGCCGCGTCTGTTAAGCCCGCGTTAAGATATTTTAGAAATGTAAAAAGAAAAAGAGCTTCGGAAGAATTTTCCGAAACTCTCTTTACATAGATTTTTCACTTATTCGTTTGCCTGCATTTTTACCTGAGTCAGGGCTTTGGACACAGCCGGGATCATCAGGACGATGACGGTGATCACACCTTCTGCAAAGATGTAGGCTCCGTTATAGGCCAGGGAATAAGCCAGCGGATTCCAGCCCTCCCAGGCATACTCACCGAAGAACAGCCAGCCGGAAAGTACTGCAAACACATAACGGCCGATGATGCCTGCGATGTAGCCTTTGATGAGGCCGTGTTTGGCATTGCAGAAGAGACCGGAAAGTCCCAGGGCTCCGAAAGCCAGCACATAGTCCACGATCACCTGGATCGGGAAGTAAATATAAGGCTCAATGATGAGCTGAAGAATACCGTAAGCTGCCGCCGTCAGAATACCGGTGCCCACGCCAAAGAAATAGCCCGGCAGGCAGATAAACAGCATACTGAACAGGGTTACAGAACCGCCAAACGGGAAAGAATAGAGCTTGATCATGGAAGTCACCATGGCCAGTGCCACCGATACGGCACAGAAGGCCAGATGCCTGGCACTCATACTCTTTTTCTGTTTTCCCTTCTGGGCGAGAGCTGCGGCTCCTACGAAAACAGCGATCAGAATCAGAAACATGGCTACATAGCCTGCTGTAGTGAACTGGTAGGAATCATCCACCGTTGTTACGAAAAATGACATAAAAATACCTCCTTAGATTTATCCAGGAGGGGCCTCATTTTATGCTTCCTTACGCCGGTATTACCCGGTTCAAGTCATGAGGGTCCGGCGGAAATTCCCCGCGCGTCTCAGCCATCGCATGAATCATGCATCAGCTCCCCTAGCCAAAGATATGAAATTAAATGTCCGGTCTTATTCTACCATTCTATATCGAAATGTCAACATAAAAAAGCGCCCCGCCGCTCTCGCGGCAGGACGCCTGTCTTCTTATTATAGAATAAGATGATATGAGTGTCAAAAGGTCTTTTGACACTCATTTGATACCCGGATTGCTACGCAGCTACGCTGCTCCCGCAATCCTCCAAATATTCGAAATCCGCAACAAAACGTCAGATACGTAATTTTTGCTGGTAGACAGAGGTTTGTAGAATTAAGCAAAAGTAAAAATAGAGCGATCACATAAAATGTTACGATACATAGATCAACCAATCAGGAGAATCGAAACACGCATTTAAAAAATTCTCCCCTACATAATAGAGAAAGGAATTACACCATGGGATTTAAGAAAGATTTTATCTGGGGCGGTGCAACCGCTTCCTATCAGGTAGAAGGCGCAGCTTATGAGGACGGAAAAGGTCTGAACATCTGGGATATTTTCTGCAAAGACGGCGGACACATTTATGAGAACCAGACAGGTGATGCAGCCTGCGACCAGTATCACCGCTACAAAGAAGACGTTCAGATCATGAAAGAAATGGGCATGAAAGCATACCGCTTTTCTCTTTCCTGGGCGCGCATCATGCCGGAAGGCACAGGCACAGTCAATGAAAAAGGTCTGAAATACTACGACAACCTGATCAATGAACTTCTGGACAACGGAATTGAGCCATTTGTTACCTTATATCACTGGGATCTTCCATACGCACTTCATTTACAGGGCGGCTGGATGAATCCAAATTCTCCATCCTGGTTTTACGAGTATGCAAAAGTAGTGGCAGAGCATTTCTCAGACAGAGTAAAGAATTTCTTCACCATCAATGAGCCGCAGTGCATAGTTGGCCTTGGATATCAGACCGGTGAGCATGCACCAGGCCTGAAGGTTGGCCCATCCGATTATTTCCGTATCTGGCACAACGTACTGAAAGCCCATGGACGTGCAGTAGAAGCGCTTCGTGAGTTCAGCAAACAGCCTGTAAAGATCAGTATGGCACCATGTGGAGCCCTTTATGTTCCGGAAACAAACAAGCCGGAAGATATTGAAGCCGCAAGAAAAGCAAACTTCAGTCTCCCGGAGAACTCCATCGGAGCCTGCAGCTGGGACGTTGCTCTTTGCTGTGATCCGGTTTATCTGGGACAGTATCCGGAGGATATTCTGAAAGAATTCGGACAGTTTTTCCCGAAAGTAACAGATGCCGATATGAAGCTGATTTCACAGCCACTTGATTTTTACGGACAGAACATTTACAATGCCGTAACCGTTCGTGCTGGTGAGGATGGAAAAGCAGTCCGCGCAGCACGTTACGATGGTTTCCCACAGACTGCAATTGGCTGGCCGGTAACTCCGGAGGTTCTGTACTGGGCGCCAAAATTTATGCAGGAGCGTTATAAGAAGCCGTTTATGATCACAGAAAATGGCATGGCTTCCCATGACTGGGTAGGTGTGGACGGAAAGGTTCACGACCAGGCCCGCGTAGATTTTATGGCTCGTTATCTTGGCGCTTACAAGCGTGCAGCTGAGGACGGTGTGGATCTGGCAGGATATTTCGCATGGTCCGTAATGGACAATTTCGAGTGGGCATACGGATATTCCCAGAGATTCGGACTTGTTTATACAGACTACAATACACAGAAGCGGACCTGGAAGGATTCCGCATATTTCTACAAAAATATTATCGAAACAAACGGAGAGAATCTGTAATTCCGGAGGTTGCCCATGGCAAATCAGAGGGGCAGAAAGAAAAGTATAGCAGCAATTTTTACTGGTTGAAAAAGCAGTAGAAAACGTATATAGAAACAACTAAAAACCTTAAGTGTTTGAGAGGATACACATATGTTTGAGAATAATCTGTGGACGATGGAACCAGTTGGCAGACCGGAGAACACCATCCAGGGTGATAAATACCGCTTTACCCTGCTGACTCCCTGTCTGATCCGAATGGAATACAGGGAAGACGGCAAATTCGAAGACCGTCCTACCCAGGTTGTGTGGAACCGTAAATTTGATCCGGTAGACTTCCGTGTGGAAAAGAAAGGGGAAGGCTTCGAGCTTTTTACCAGTAGAATGCATGTTACTTACGCTGGCGGACCTTTTACCAAAAACAGTCTGAACTTAAACGCAGTAGGCGGTCAGAACGCCTTTGGTGCAGTATGGTATTATGGGGAAAAAGGCGACAATCTTGGCGGAACCGCAAGAACCTTGGATGGGGTAGATGGGGAATGCCAGCTTCAGGAGGGAATTATGTCCAGAAGCGGCTGTTCTCAGATTGATGACAGCCATTCTCTGGTTCTGGATGAAAACGGCTGGACTCAGGTGCGCACAGGAGATGGGGTGGACATTTATGTTTTCGCTTATGGAAATGATTACAAAGAAGCTTTGAATGATTTTTACCGTCTCACCGGCAAAACTCCTATGCTCCCAAGATATGCCCTTGGAAACTGGTGGAGCCGTTATTACGCTTACACAGAAGACAGCTACAAGGCACTTGTAACCCGCTTTGAGAAAGAGAAGATCCCATTTTCTGTTGGTGTTCTGGACATGGACTGGCATCTGGTAGAGGAAGTGGATCCCAAATATGGCAGTGGCTGGACCGGATATACCTGGAACAAAAAGTACTATCCGGATCCGGAGCGTTTTATGAACTGGCTTCATGACCATGGAATGAAAATCTCTGTAAACCTTCATCCGGCTGGTGGAATCCGCGCCTTCGAGGAAGCATATCCGGCTATGGCGAAGGAGCTGGGAGATGTAGATACCGAACACGAAGCTCCCATCGATTTTGACATCACAAGCCGCAAATTCCTGGAAGCATATTTCAAATGTGTACTTCATCCAGAAGAAAATAAAGGCGTTGATTTCTGGTGGATTGACTGGCAGCAGGGCAATATCACGAAGGTCCCCGGTCTGGATCCTCTGTGGATGCTGAACCACTATCATTACCTGGACAATGCCCGCGATGGAAAACGTCCTCTTACTTTTTCCAGATATGCAGGACCTGGTTCACACAGATATCCAGTAGGCTTCTCCGGTGATAGTATCGTAACCTGGGAGTCCCTGAATTTCCAGCCTTATTTTACCAGCACAGCTTCCAATATTGGATATGGCTGGTGGAGTCACGATATCGGCGGACATATGTTTGGCTATCGTGACAATGAGTTGGCACTTCGCTGGGTACAGCTTGGCGTATTTTCCCCAATTAACCGTCTGCACAGCAGCAAGAATGAGTTTATGGGAAAAGAACCGTGGCAGTTCCCTATGGAGATCGGTGAGGTCATGAAGGAGTTCTTAAGACTCCGTCACCAGATGCTTCCGTATCTGTATACCATGAACCACAGAGCATATAAAGAGAACACGCCTCTGATCCTGCCAATGTACTACACATATCCGGCAGAGCAGGTGGCTTACACAGTGAAGAATGAATATGAGTATGGAACCGCATTTATTGTAGCACCTGTTACGGAGAAATCTGTCCAGGGCGTTGGAAGAGCCAGGACTCATGTATGGCTGCCAGAGGGTACTTACATTGATTTCTTCACAGGTCTGGTATATTCCGGCGACAGAGAGATGGATATGTACCGTGACCTTCATTCCATACCGGTTCTGGCAAAAGCAGGTGCCATTGTGCCGATGACTGAGGAAATATTTGGACAGGAAGCAGACAGAAATCCGGAAACTATGACCATCCGTGTATACGGCGGTGCAGACGGCAGCTTCCAGCTTTACGAAGACGACAACGAGTCCAACGCTTACCTGAAAGACGAGTGCGTTCTCACAGACATGGATCTGAAGTGGAGTACTGGCCGCTTCGTCATCCAAAAGGCAGCAGGCAGGCTGGAACTGATCCCGCAGAAGAGAACCTGGACTGTAGAGTTCTGGGGTGTGAAGGACACTGAGGTTACCGTCGAAGTGGAAGGTACAGTGGTAGAAGCTTCTAAAGAGTATGATGAAGCACTTGGCTGCCTGAAGGTAAGTGTTCCGGAAGTTTCTGTAACATCTGAAATCATCATTACTCTGGGAATTCCGGCGCTGCGTGAGAATGATGTGAAAGCTCAGGTATTTAACCTTCTCAACCAGGCTGAAATCCCATACATGGAGAAAGTAGCTATCATGGAAATCCTGGACAAGAAGATTTCCAATGCCGCCAAACTCACCCAGCTTACCGCAATGCATCCGGAAGAAGGAATTGTGGGAGCTGTGGGAGAGATTTTGACTGCGATAGAGTAAGATATAAACAGAATATGAAAGACAGTAAAAAGCCCGGGAGTATTTGCTCCCGGGTGTTTTAATAAGCTGTTATTTAAGAAGGGGGAACAGTCTGCATAGAACATTGAAGTATTTTTCAATCTGTTGAGCATTTAAAATCAGCAGTAAATTTCAGGAGGAATCTGTGCAAAGGGAATCACATCGGGCTGTCTGTCAGGGTGATCTGCGATGATCTTCTCCATCCAGACCATATTGTACCAACGCCCGAACTTGTAAGCACATTTGTGAAATTCCCCTACCATGGAATACCCCAGATGCTGATGAAACTGAATGCTGTTATGATTCAGATATTCGTCCTCCACTACAGGACTGGCAATGCAGGCGTTCAGGTTGGTCATATTCTGGGCGGCAAGCGCTTTTTCCAGAGAAGCGTAAAGCGCCTTGCCGATTCCGGATTTTCTTTCGGATTCTCTTACATAGATGGAAGTTTCCACAGACCAGGCATAGGCTGCCCGGGCGTGGAGCGGTCCTGCGTAGGCGTAGCCTGCAATTTCAGTACATGCACTGCAGTTCCCTTCATCTTTGCTGCCTGGTGCGGAGCTGTTTATTCCCCGTTCGGCTACAAGATAAGGATAATGCTGTAGTGTGTGTGCAATCCGCTTCCGGAATTCTTCTACAGAGGGAACTTCATATTCGAAGGTAATTGCAGTGTGCTTTACATAAGGTGCATAAATGGAAAGGAGCGCCTCTGCATCCTCTGGGGCTGCCGGGCGGATAGTAACTGGTAATGACATGGCAGGATTCCTCCTTTGTAGTTGCAAACGAAAATTTTAGCTGTATTATAGCACATATGATGAAGTGCAGTCTTATTTTCGTAAATTTCGTTTTAACAGATTTTCAGCATGTTTTCCAGAGCAAACAGCTTATCAGCAGCAAGTAAATCTTCAAACGCATTCAGGTTCAGATCTGAATGCTCCAGCTCTCTGGAGAAACGGTAGCAAATATCTATCTGGTCTTCCAGACAGAACACCCGTCCATTTTTCAGGTAAGCGCCCATATCCAGCTCATGAATCAGCAGGGTACAGACCACAGCCATTTTTACCTTTGCGAAAATTTCGCCGTCGTAAACAGCACCGCAGAAATATGTGTAAATCCAATACACAAGCAGCTGCTCTTCCTGAATATTCCAGTCTGGGTAAGCCTTTTCGAAATCAGCCCGGTTCTGAGAGTAAACAGAAGCGGGGGAGACACCGGAAGACTCTGCACTGCTATAAAGCGCCTGTAAATTTTTTTTCAGAAATTCCTGCCAGTCCGGTCTGAGAACCTCCATTTTGGGAACAACCGCCTTCCACATGGTCTTCAGAAGTTCATCTGGCGCAGCCTTTTTATTCATATGCTTCTGCACCTTGGAAGTAAAGGCTTCGCCATATGCAGAGGCTTTATGGCGCTCCCGGATCTCTTCCCATTTGAAAAGCTGGTTCCGGTCTGCACAGCGCTGGAAATCACTGGCTGCAGCCAGTATTTTCCACATACGAAGCCGCATGGGAATCTGCCGGTTCTGCAGCACCTCAAGAAAGTATTCCCTGGTATCTTCAAGGGCAGTGAAAAGCATATAGTCAAAATCATCATAAGTTTCTTCCGGGGAGGGAACCTCCGCTGTCTGGAAGGTTACCTTTTCCCTTCTGCCAAGCAGAATCTTGGCTGCCTCCGGACAGGAAAGAGACAGGGAATATTCCCGCAGACCTTCAAATTCTTCGATGTGCCGCGGATATTTCCGACAGGTGTCGCAAAGCATTCGTTTTCCAACCTCGCTGTAGATGTCGCAAAGGCTGTCCTCATTTAAAAATGCACACCGCTTCTCATACTGACGGAAAACCTTCTCCTTCCAGTCAATATCATTATGAAGGCGATTCCGGAAAGTACCCTTCACACGCTTATATTTTTTCAGGCTTTTGTCGTCAATGACGATCTGCCAGCCGGCACAGCAGGTGTCGGGACAGGCACCTGCAATACAGGAAAACTCTTTATAATAATCAGGTCTTGTAATCTCCATAAAAAACCTCCTGGTAACAGTGATCAGTATATTTCAAATACAACTATTGTAACGGTATTTCAAAGCTGTGTAAATCCTCTGGACAAAAAAAGTTATAGATGGTTGACATTCATGCGGCGGACTGTTAACCTCATATAGGTAAAGTTAGGATCGGAAAGAACTTAGGCAGCTATTGACCAGTCCGCGAACGATAGCTTTCTGATACCTGCACTGCGATAATTAAATCTTGACAGTTCTGTTGAAATTTCCAAAACAAATTTTAAGAATTTCAGACCGAAGAAAAATTCACATGAAACGACAGAAATATCAGGACATGATAGCACCCATATTATAAAAGCTGTCAGCTTAACAGTAAAACGGAAACTGGCGTGGGGGGGGGTACCTGCACCAGCGAGGGAAATTATAAAATGAGTGAAGTTATAACTAAACAAAAGATTCTTATAGCGGATGATTCAGAAATGAACCGCGAACTTTTAGCTGCAATTCTGGAAGAGGAATATGATATCATACAGGTGAACGACGGTGTGCAGGCAGTTGACTGCCTTCAGAGACAGGCCGAGGAGATTTCCCTGCTTCTTCTGGATATTGTTATGCCCCACATGGATGGTTTCGAGGTTCTTTCTTATATGAATAAAGAACACTGGATTGATGCTATTCCGGTTGTGATTATTTCGTCAGAAAATTCACCTATTTACATAAAACGTGGGTATGATCTGGGCGCCACTGATTTTATCGGAAAGCCCTTTGATGCAAATATGGTATTACGCCGTTCGGCCAATGCCATACTTCTTGGAGCCAAGCAGCGCCGAATGACCAGTATTGTTTCCAATCAGATTTACGAGAGAGAAAAAAGCAGCAAGCTGATGATCAATATCCTCTCTCATATAGTGGAGTTCCGCAATGGGGAGAGCGGACTTCATGTGCTGCACATTCAGACAATCACAGAAATGCTCCTTCGCCAGCTGGTTCAGAAGGAAAATAACAGATATGCCCTGAGCAAGGAGCAGATCCGGATGATTACCACAGCCTCTGCGCTTCATGACATTGGCAAGATCAGTATTCCGGATGAAATCCTGAATAAGCCAGGCAGACTTACAGCCGAAGAATTTGCAGTAATAAAGGGACATTCCATGGCAGGAGCCAATATGCTGTCAGAACTGCCGCTTGACCAGAAGGAGGAGCCTCTTGTCAAGACTGCATACGAGATCTGCCGCTGGCATCATGAACGCTACGATGGAGGCGGATATCCGGATGGATTAAAAGGGGAAGAAATCCCTGTTTCAGCACAGGTTGTGGCGTTAGCTGACGTATATGACGCATTGACCAGTGAGAGATGCTATAAAGATGCTTATTCCCATGAGAAGGCCATCGAGATGATACTGGCAGGACAGTGCGGTGCATTTAATCCGTTGATGCTGGAGTGCCTTCTGGATATTTCTTCTTCCCTGAAGAAAAAAATGGGCTATAAATCCAAGGAAAGGTATGAACAGACAGACCTTTCTGATATTGCTAGCAGATTTCACGATTTTGAGATGGATTCCTCAGAGAAAATTGTGCAGCAGCTGGAATTTGAGAGAATGCGCTATAATTTCCTGGCGGAGGGCAGCAGAAATATTGTTTTTACTTATACCATTTCACCGCCGCTACTCACCTTTAACCAGGCTGGCTGTAAACGAAGCGGGATTACAGAACCTTCATTTTCTCCATTGCAGAGCGGAGTGCTGAAAGATCTTGTGGAGGAGCAATCCCTGAAACGGCTTATCCGGAAGATTACCCAGGCCACCCGGGAAACACCGGACGTGACAAGCAATCTTTTGCTCACAGATGGAAAAAATCCCTGCCACTACCGGTGCCAATGCAGGGTGATCTGGACTGATGGTGCTGAAAAAGGCTATACAGGCGTTGTTGGAAAGCTGACAGATATTACGGATGATTATATGGTTATGGAAAACGTCCGGGAGGAAGGTTTGAAAGTCCTGGAAAAAGACCGCAGCGCAGAATTTTCCGGTTTAAGAAATGCGGCTTTTCTACAGATGGAACGGAAGCGTGGCTTCTGCTTCAGTACCTGCAGATACCCTATGATCTGGTCCGATATGTAGATCCTATAACGAATAAGGTTATCCATATAGAAAAAGACGGAAAAATGTGGGAGAGTGAAACTGCCTGCTCAGACATATGGAATTGTCTGGAAAAATGCAGCAACTGTATTTCCAGACTCAGCATGCAGACCGGGAAGCGCATGACAAAGCTTGAGGTTGCAGGGGAGGATCCGTATCAGGTGGTATCCATGTATGTGGAGATTGATAGGAAGCCCTGCTGTCTGGAGATGGCTTCCAGGATAGATGGTGATTTTATGCCCGATGGGTATTCCAGGGATGAGATCTTGTCATCTGTAAGGATTCATAAGGAGAAGGTTTATATAGACCCGGTAACCGGAGTTTATAATAAACGCTATTATGTGGAGAAGCTGAGCAAAATGGACAATGCAGCAGCTCTTATGTTTGCGGATATTAAGAACTTTAAAAGGATCAATGAGAATTTCGGACATCAGGCTGGAGATGATGTGCTGCGCCAGGTTGCAGGTGTGCTTCGGGATGTTGCGGCTGGTAAAGGCGATGTGCTCAGATATTCCGGCGATGATTTTGTGACAGTATTTTTTAAGGCTACGGAAGAGGAGCTTTCCGAAATCCAGAAGGAAATGTGCAGAAGAGTAGAGACTCTGAGATTTCCGGAGCTGCCAGGAGTGCAGCTGAAGCTTGTTAC
>ERZ824488.2133-NODE-2133-length-18692-cov-11.576488_pt1 | contig 18692 bp, 20 predicted proteins | sample MGYA00519936_ERZ824488 | MGnify/ENA primary metagenome ERZ824488 (study PRJEB31778, sample SAMEA3449153) | human gut metagenome | biome: human gut; feature: human-associated habitat; material: faeces | place: United Kingdom | collected 2010/2012 ... | reverse complement strand
AGCCCGGGTTTTTTGTGTCCCCCCAAGCCGGGGATATTGGCCCCCGTGGCAGGGACCAGCAGTAAACAATGGTAGGGAATATGGGTTCTCAAAGAGGATGAGCCCCTAAAAAAGTTGATAAAACCATTGTTCCATTGTTTATTGGCAAAAATCTCGACAGCCCCCGGCCCCAAAAGTTGATGAAATCATTGTTTATTGTTTATTGTTCCAATGGAAAGAATCCCAAATCATTGATAATCAATCACTTAAATTAAAACAGCAGTAAACAATGAGAAACAATAATAAACAATCATTGTTTCTCGATAATCGATTGAATATCAATGATTTAGGCCCTTGTAAACAATGTAAACAATAATTTAGGAGGAAAACCTGAATAGGAAATATGAGGGAAATTATGACCAATTTAGGAAATGAAAAATCACAAAATAGAGTGCACAGAAACATTGTTTACATTGTTTCTCGAGAGGAGAATTGGGGACCTAATCAATTGAATATCAATCACTTAGGTGAGAAACAATAAGAAATTTTATTGTTTACTACTGGTCAAATATTGTTTATTATGGAAAAAACTGAGAAATTGGGGCTACCCCCAACTGGGAAACTTGGAGTGTTCCGGCGATGGCTGGGGATCTATTCAAAAGAGGAGCGGGAGGTCCTGGACTACGCCCGCAAATTGAAAAAGACAACCATGCAAATAGCACGGGGTCAGCTGACTCTGTTATCCCGTCCGGAATGGATGCGGCACGAGGACTGGGTTGAGGTCCGCAAACTACAAAACAAATTAGAAAGGAGGCGTAGAAAATGATTGCAATTTACCTGTTGGCCATCATCGGTCTGTTCGCGATTTTCGGCGGGATCCGCCAATGGTGGATCAACCCCAAACGGAAGTTGAACAGATCCATCAAACAGATGGAGAGAGCGGAAAGTCGGATTCGGAAGTTCAAAAAGAAGTCGTAGGCGAGTAGAGTCAGTAGAACTGACAGAGTCAGTAGAACTAGTCGAGTAGAACTGACAGAGTCAGTAGAACTAGTCGAGTAGAACTAGTCGAGTAGAACTGGTGCCAAATTGGGACTTCTCCCGACCCACAAATACTGGACGGCCCTCGCGTATACGAAATTAAAACTCAGCAAGCATGAAAGCAAAACACTTTAAGCAGCTCGGGAAGAACTGGGCTTTATACTTGGAGATTAATACCAAGTACTGTAATTGGACCCCGTCCATTGCCACGGTCCACGAAGGCATGATTTGGCCGAACGGCATTTCGGTCAAGTTTCTGTGGTTCGGTGTGACCCTCATTCGCGTAAGCGAATAAATCAAAGATCCCCGGGGCCAAACGCTCCGGGGATTGTTGTGCAGAAATAAATTTTTAATTTGTATAAGATTTGATTATGTTTGAGGCATGGCACGAAGCACATATAAAATGAGTCCGCTCGCCTATATGGAGGAGGGACAGAAAAGGCGAGACGCCGGGGAATTTGTAAAGCCCACCGATGCGGAGGAGCTTTATTTTGCATTCATCGAGTACTGCAAATTCATGAAGGATAACTATTTCTCCCAGGCTCACAAGAATAAGAATGGCGACGACTGCAGCGTCTACATTTCCCGCCCGATGACCATCGAGTCATTCAGGCTGTTCGCTGGGATCAATCCTGTTGAGTACGGGGAACTCACGGGGGATCCGGTAGCAGCTGCAATTGGTGGCACCATCGAGGACGCCATCAATTCCCAGCAGATTGAGGGAGCACTGGTTGGTAAGTACGCTGCCAGCCTTATCCAGGTACTTCAAGGACGCAAGACCAATGTCAACCTGACGGGAGGCATTACTCTCGAACAGATAACAGGAATGGAGGTAAAATAAAATGGGACGCCGACTTCAATTTGACACCAAAGGCAACGAGAAGCAGAAGGAAGTGGCTCGGTTATGGCTTGATGACTCGGTCACTGACATTCTGTATGCCGGCACGAAAGGTGCTGGCAAATCCTACCTCGGGTGTTCCTTGATAGCCGGTGATGCCCTCACCTATCCGGAGACATTTTATTTTATTGCGCGTAAGACGGCCGCTGACTTAGTCCGATACACCGTCCCCTCCCTCTACGAGGTATTCGCCCATTGGGGTATCACGGAGGACTACTACCACTTTAATGGCCAATACAACTTCTTCGAGTTGTACAACAAAAGCCGCATCTACCTCATCGATGCCAAGTATAACCCCAGTGACCCCATGTATGAGAGGTTCGGTTCCATGCAGATGACTCGGGGATGGATCGAAGAGGGTGGCGAGTTTATCCGCGAGGCGAAGACCAACCTCCAGGCTTCCATCGGTCGATGGAAGAATGACGTCTACAAGCTGGCTCCCAAACTCCTCATCACCTGCAACCCGACCAACAATTTCCTCTACACGGACTACTACAAGCCATGGAAGGAGAACAAGCTGCCTCCTTGGCGTCGGTTCGTCAAAGCTCTGCCCCAGGACAACAAGACTCTCCCAGACATGTACATTGAGGGGCTTCTCCGGAACCTGACCCAGTCGCAGATCGAGCGACTGGTCTTTGGCAACTGGGAGTATGACGATGACCCGAATTGGCTGGTCGACTATGATGCAGTGTGCGACATGTTCAGCAATGAGTTCGTACTCCCGACGGGCAATCGGTTCATTAGCACTGACCTTGCCGGGAAAGGTAGAGACAGTTGGGTGGTTGGAACCTGGGACGGCATGGTCTGTCGGATCCCCATCGCCAAAGGCTTCTCGGAAGGCAAGGAGATGGAGGAGAAGATCGCCAAATTGGCCACCGGTCTGAAAGTCCCCAGGTCCAGCATCGTCTCAGACGCTGACGGACTTGGGTTCTACTTGGAGAGCTACCTGAAAGGCATCCGGGAGTTTCACGGAGGACAGTCAGCTATTGACTCCAAGACGTACAACAACATCAAGTCGGAGTGCGCATTCAAGCTGGCGGAGCTCATCAACAAGCGCCAGATCCACATCATCTGCTCTCCCGAAGTTCAGGAGAAGATCAAGCAGGAGATGACGGTCCTCAAGTCCAAGAACACGAACTCCGCTGAGCAGAAGCGAGAGCTCATCTCCAAGGACACCATGAAGCAGCTCCTCGGAAGGTCCCCGGACTTCCTGGACATGCTCATCATGCGAATGATATTCGAGATCAAGCCGAAGGCGACTGGCATGAAGTCCGCCAAAATAATAATCCCCACAAAACGATGATACTGGACATCATAACTATTATCCGCGACATGGTCAAGATGGTCAACCCTCTGGCCGTCTTTGAGTGTGACCAGGCTCGAATGCTGAACGTCAAAGTAGACACGATGGAAAGATTCGTAACAGACTCGGACGGCAATCGGGTATCGTCCGACTTCGTTTATGTTGAGGAACCTACCACTGGCTACTATGATATTCCTTACAGAGGGCACCAGAAGCAAAGGACCATCATGCAGATATACTTCTGCAAGTTCGAGCCGATGGCCAACGATGCCTACAAAGGCGACACGAAGTTCAGCCAGAACTCGCCCACCATCGGACGACTGGAATTAAAGAACCAAATCGAGGAGCAGATGGTCCGGCCTTTCCTGTATTTCTTGAAGACTTCGGAATTAGGTCTCAGACATCCCGAAATATTCAACACCATTAGAATTATGTATCCGTCTCCTCGGTTCGATGCCAACGAGGTCAGCGTAGGACTGGAGCTAACTGTAACGCAAGAATGGTGTCTCGATGCGTATAAGCCCATTCCTCCTGCTCCACCCGAGCCTAAACCTGTCAGGCTGGTAGACATCATCCACGAAGGATTTAATATGCGGGGAATTACGATAACCTTTGAAAATACTGAATCAAAACCCGTTGACAAGCCTGTAGACTCCGAATATATAAGCACTAACACTGATCCGAAGGTCCTGGTCATAGCATTGTACCCGTATGGATCCATATTATGCGGAAGACCCCAAACCCCAGCATATGCAGGGGGAGAATGGAAGCTCAAAGAGTATACATTCCCGGACACAGAAGACTTAATTGTAACTGAAATCAAGGTAAAACCTGAGGGCGAGCTCCCCGACGGCTGGACCTTCCGTGATATTTATACAATGGTATGATACAGCGAATCAACATACAAGGCGGTCAGATGACGTTCGGCCAACGCATAGAGCTTGGCCGGATCATCACTGACAAGGAGATGACCGACATTGACAAGATGAAGGAAGGCATGCAATGTCTCGGCGTCAAATGGAGTCTCAGGAACACCCCCGAAATTGTCGAGTACTGGTATGAGGTTCTTCTGGGCATTAAATATTGGATCGAGCGAGAACAGACTGAGCTCAAGTACGAGCCCAGTGCCGAGGAAAAGGCAGCCGGCATTGCTCAATTCTCTTTGGTGGTTGGCGAGATGGCCACCATCACTGCACTGGCCAAGGACTACTCGAAAGACCCGGATGAGATTCTGGAATGGAAATACGGGAAGGTGTACAACCTCCTTTTCACCAACTTGCAGAGTCACCTCTTCCGGGAGCGACTGAACAAGGAACTGGAGCGTAAGGCTCAGCAGAAAGCCAATGCTCGCAAACCCAGAAACAAATGGCGGTAGGACTGGAACAGATATTGGCTGAGGGTCTCACCCAGATGAGGGACGAGATCATCCGGGCATCACAGGACGCCGGGCAGGAAGCCTCCGGCAGAACCTATGCTCAGATAACAGTCCAGACGGGACGAGAAGGGGAAACAGTTTGGGGAACGATCGAAGCTCCAAACTACTTCTACACTCTCATCCGGGGACGAGGTCCTGGAAAGATCCCCGCCAATTTGGGACAGATCATCATGGAGTGGGCAAAGCTCAAAGGCATCACATTCTCGGATCCCAAGGACCTGGTCCGATTCGGAAATGCCACTGCATGGAAGATAAAACGAGAAGGCTCAGAGCTTTACCGCAATCACATTTACGTTGACTTGGTCGACACTCCCGCTGATAACTTCGAGGAGTACCTGGCTCAGCATTTGGACAAGACAATGGAGGTCCTCATTGAAGAGGCATTCACTCCTGACAACAATATGGACCACGGATATATAATATAACGCGATATGGCAATTACCAATCAACCGGCTGAGGATTCTTTATACTCAGCATATTCGCAAATACCAGTTGAGACCGACAAATCAACACCTGGGCTTGAGATCAAGACTCAGAACTTTGACGAGGACAATATGGTCTCGTTGAACATTATAGACAATGAGGCGGTCGAAGTAATTGATAACAGTGGAGATAGTAGTAACAACTATTTTGTGAAGTTTCCTCTCAGTAGAAAGGTGATACCCGGGGAATGGTATGCTTTTAGTGTTTATCGCGGGGCTGGAGTGGGTGCCACTTCACTCACCGTTGCTTTGTTCCAAGCAACCAGTTCGGGTAATCTTACCACTGTGATTGCTAAAACAAATATACCAATTGGTGACAACATGACGTGGAAGGTTCAGATACCGCACATTGCTACAGCAGGATCCCCCTGCGATGCACTTGTCATTTATGCAGGTATTGAAGGAGCAACAGCTGGAGTGAAGGTTACTCTCTCAGGTATGAGTTTGGCCTACGGGAATAACTTTGTCGGCTATAGCCCCAGTCCAGTTAAAGCAGTGAACTCACTAACTGAAAGCATCGACATCTACAGAGACTCGGGATTCGGGACGACGAAGAAATACGACCTCAGTTTCTTGGCAAAAGCCGGATTCCGGGACGACAGATTGAGAACATTTCCGTACATAAACCCATCCATCGGCTTTGCCATTGACTACAGTCTCATATCGGCATATGCTTACAGAGGCATCGGCGAACGAAACTTCAATGTTCGATATGCCTCCCGGGGAGTTAGGGCTCGAGGCTACGAAGCTAATTTCACCGAGTCATACTTAGGACTCGTACTGACTGACCGGGTTCCTGACAACGACAGGAATCTGTATGTAAAAAAATACCCCGGGTATCCGTACTACGTCACCCTATTCCCGAGAGGGTTTTTGGGGTCACCACGTGTCGCTACATCGATCGACGTTCGGGTTAAACTTTATGGGAATGTCGAAAAACAATTTGACATTTCTACCCGACTCCACATCCCCCTTGTGTACGAATTTGAGGATGAGGATGGATCTGAGGATGAAGCAGACTACGTAAAACTCGGACCTTCTGTAGGAGAATACTCTTCTCAAGCATGGAACATCATATTCGTCTATGCGGAGGAACCTTGCAACCCATTCTACATTCGCTGGATAAACCAGAAAGGCGGATGGGACACTTACATGTTTGAGCAACGCAAGAAGTATACGCAGGAGGTTGACCGGGGGAACCAATACGTATTAGCGAATTCCGGAGACCCCTATGCCTCACAGACGAGAGGCGAGTTAGCTCCGGAGTTTAAGAACATAGTCCAAGCAGGAGCAGAACAGCTTGATGAGAACGACTTCAACTTGCTCAAAGGAATTGCTCTCTCGCCTCTTGTTCAAAGGTACAACGACTCAAACGGGGCATGGCAACGAGTCCTAGTAAATGACACGGACTTAACTTGGGACACCAAGACTCCCAGGAACACTGTTAGCTACGAGTTCCAGCTTATTGACGAACAAACTCAGTGGTAATATGAACTACGAACTACTCATGAAAGGCATTGACGGCGAGGTCTGGTCCCTGGACCTCCCGCTGGATGCTCCTGCGATGAATTACCAGATCAACAATCTGTCGGAGCTGAAAGACAGGAATGCCTCGTACTCCCAGCGGATCAGTCTGCCCAGGACGACCCATAACGAGCAAGCATTCCAATTCAGTTTTGTAGTTGGCTCAGGTTCGGGTGTGCCATACATGAAGTTTCCTTGCCAACTATTCTATGAGGGAGCACTCATATCCCCGGCTGGAGCAGTATTGAACATCGTAGACGTATCAGATACATCGATCGGGGTCCAGATCCTCGGGGCAACCGTTGACCTGTTCGACACACTAAACAACACTGACGCGAAGGACCCTGGGGATGGTATGTTCCTCCTCAAGTGGTACACGGACACAATGGGACAGACTGAGCGATACCTCTCCGGCCCCGAAAAGGTTAAGGTCCTGTACTTTTGGCTGTATGCAACTCTACAAAAGAACCCGAACTTTCCCCCTTTCGCCATGGAGGCAATCAGACAAGTCAGTGAGTTGGACAAGTTCTACCCCCACCTCAACTGGTATGACTTGGTGACATGGATCTTCGATCGAGCAGGCTACAGTCTCGAGACCGACGTGGACCCCGCCGACCGAGCCGAAATGTTTTTGCCTTGCACTTACCCCGTTTTGGCAGACAACCCCAAGGCTCCGGGAGCATCCGGAATTGGCTGGATCCGGAATCCCACGGTTGGCACCCCGACCGGGGTGATATGGAAAGGCTCCCCCGGGGTAACTCTCAGTGACCCGGTCGCCGGACGTTTGACTATAGGCCCCGAATCCGGAACATTCAGCTGGATGACTCTATGGGACACGACCATCACGTTTAGATTCTCGTGGTCCAATATTTCTGCCATCCAAAAGAGTAGTGTGTCAGTCAAAGTTACCCACTACAAGAACGACGGAACCAGTGCTGTAGTGTTGACAAGGTCCTGGTCATCGGGGTCTTCTGGCAGCGCTTCGGTCGCCATCCAGATGGAGGCAGGGGAGCACATACTGGTGTCTGGAACTCTCGCCATAGTCATTAACTCTGGCGGTTCGTTTGACATGAGATTTCCGGTCAGCATTACTGCTCCTCCTGTGCCTGAAACTTCACCAGGGGATAAGCCCCAACCCGGACTAACCTATGACCTCCTGGCCTCTACTGGATTCAAAAGCTTGGGGGACATAGTCAAAGCATTTGTCCAGCTGTTTGGTCTAACCGTCGACGTTAATCCCGTCACAAAGGTAGCAAGAGCATACTCTATTCAGGAGTTTTACAACAGACGAAGTTCGTCCGGGAAGAATTGGTCTGACAAGCTGATAAAAGGAAAGGACACCAAACTTACGTTCCAATTGTCCAGCTATGCCCAGTCCAACGAGATGAAGTTAGAGGATAATAAGGACAACAACGTTACTGACTCGTACAAGTTCAGCATCCCGGACGTCAACCTCCAGCCCACCAAACTCCTGTTCCAAATTGGGTTCTTGGCAGGGCTCAACCAAAGCCTCTATGATGCGGACATTACAAATAAGACTCATACACTTGCTAACTACCCTATCTGGACCATCAATAGAGGTCGGATGGAGAACGGGGAAGTGACCGAGACGACTTGGGAGTACAATGTTCTAAGTAAGCCGATGGTCGTCCACATAGATAAGTCTGACTATATGCGGCCCAAGGTGAGGGTAGGCCACACCCTTACCCAGGTACGACTATACACGGCGCATTTCAAAAATTTGAAGTACTACGTTCCTAAGTACTACGACAAGCTCATCAACAATATACTCAAAAGACCAAAGATCCTACAGGTCCAAATTCTTTTGGACTCGCTCGACATTCAAAGTCTGGACTTGTTCAACCCGATATGGCTGGAGGAGCATGGGTTCTGGTTCTACGTTTCGAAAATAAGCAACTTCCAAGCTGGAAAGATACCCAAAGTAGACCTAATACGAATGTGATATGGCCGAAGAACAGAAAAATACAATTTACAACGTCCGTGTAACAGCTGAGGATGCCCTCAAGACGTTAGCCGAATTGAAACTCCGGTCCCAGGAGTTGAGAGACCAGCAGAAGGCTCTCGGCAAAGTAACTGAGGAGAATGCTCAAGAATACTATGCGCTTGACAACCAGATCAAGGCAATCAACAGCGAGGCGAACAAGTACCAGAAGCAAATCCAGAACAACATTAAGCTCCAGAACCAACAGGAGGCAAGTTTATCAAAACTTAGAACCCAGCTGGCTTTGGACAATGCCGAGTTTGCAGAGCTGGGCAACTCAATGAAGGACGCGGCTCGTAAAGCCGAGCTCGGCAAGCGCATTGCAGAAACCACCGAGGAGCTCAAAGCTCAGGAGGAGGCACTCGGGGACTATCGCCGGTCAGTTGGTAACTACGAGAAGGCAACGAATAACCTGAAACAGGAGCTCAACGACTTGACCGACACTCTGATCCGGATGGCTCAAGCCGGGGATACGAGTTCAGCATCCTTCAAGGAGATGGTCAAGCGAGCTGGGGAGCTCAAGGCGGCAGAGGACTCGGTCAATACAGCCATCGACCAGACTGGACGAGGAATCGACATACTGGTCGCTGTCACGGATGCAACTTCGGCAATCACTTCCGTCTACGGTTTATGGGCCACAGCCACTCAGGTACTGGGGAGCGAGAACGAGGAGCTCAATGCTACCATGACGAAGATGATAATCATCATCACGGCTCTTTCCTCTTTGTCTTCTCTCCAAGCAGTTCTCTCCAAGACCGAAGCCACTTATCGAGCTGCATCTAACTTGGTTCAGCTGGTTGGCATCAACCAGACTCTCGCCGAGACGAAAGCGATAGCTGCTAAAAATGCCGTACAAGGAGCTAGCAACATCCTCACCAAAGCAGCAGCAGCTGCCACATGGCTTTGGAACGCGGCTTTGGCTGCCAATCCCGTTGTATTGGTGGCAGCGGCAGTGGGCGGATTGGTGGCTGGAGTGGTTGCTCTTACGAACGCATTTAACAGTAATACGGAAGTTCAAGAGAGAGCAACCCGGGCAATGGAGGCATACAATCGAGCTGCCGAAGCCTTCACGTATGTACTGGATCAGATCGAGACCAAGCGGAACACTCTGTCCAAAGCCGAGGAGATCCGGGGCAAGAGAGAAATAGAAAATCTCAAAGCCAATCATGCCACGTCGGAACAGATCGCCGAAGCTCAGCTTAAAACAGCTAACAAGCTCCGCGAGATTGAGGTGAGTGCAGCTCGTCAAAGACAGATGGCTGCAATGGATGAGTTCGACTCCTTGAAGAAGGTGATTGCAGCCAAGGAGGAGGAGCTCAACACATGGTCAGGAAGCTTGGCCAAATACAAGGAGACCAAAAAGGAACTCGACGATTTGAAAGGCCGATACCAAGAACTGTTCCGGACAATCGAGAATGAAGGAGCCGCAATTGCTAACTTGGCTCTTGAGACTGCAATAGCCAACCGGGAGGCTCAGCAGGCCATTGCCGATAAGGCTCTGGAGGTTGCTTTGAAGAACTCGGAAGCCATGCAGAAGATCCGGGAAGACGATCTCAGGTTCCAAACAACATTCCAGTCTACGAACATTGCCATCCGGATGGAGTATGAGAAAAAGCTCTACAAGGCAGCTCAGGATGGAGCCCGGGAACGTCTGGCTCTCCAGAAAGCTCACGGCAAAATTACTAATAAGGAGTATCAGACGGCTCTGAATGCCATGGCTCGGTCTGACAAGCAGTTCTACGAGAACCAAGCCAAACAGCTCAATGACTACCTTGCGGGGGTGAGAGCAAACATATTGGCTGTAGCTTCCGGAGGCACAGTCGACATGCAGATTGCCCAGGTTACTCAGAAGTACCAGGACGCCATGAAGGAGCTGGCCAACATTCAGTCTCCCCAGTTCGTGAGAGGTATGAGCGAGGAGGAATACCTGAAAGAGTATGCCGCTTATGAGCAGTTCCTGGTCAACAGAGCCGAACTCGAGAAACAGATCCAACAAAACCTCCAGGACGAAATCAAAAAGATCCGCGAGGATGCTACCAAACAGCAACTTGACCGGTTCAACCAAACTCTAAACGAACAGTATGCCGAGGACCTCTCGAAGGCAGCGGACAACGAAAGGGAGAAGCTGGAGCTCGAGAATGAGATGCTCCAGAAGCAAATCGAAGCCAGGAAAGCTGCCGGGGAGAAAACCTATGAGCAGGAGGCCCAGCTCCGAGCCAACAATCTTCGTCTCCAGCAAATGGACCTCGACAAGGAACTCACTCAAGCTGAGTTGAATCACAAGTCCAAGTATGAGATCAGGAAAAGGTATCTGGAGGCAGAGTTGGCAGCAGCTCAAGGAAACGAGGACGCCATTGCTCAGATCCAACTTGAGATGGCTGAGAACGAGGAGGCTTTATGGGAAGAACGGATCGAGAAGCTCCGGGAGTATGCCGAAATGGCATCCGGCTTTGCTAATGCTTTCAATGACTTGGCCAGTGCTCTCGGGGAGCGCCGGGTTCAGGAGGTAGAAGAACAATACAGCCGGGAGGAGCAGGCATTGGCAAACATGTACGCTAATGGCCAAATCACGGAGGCCCAGTACAACGAGAAGAAAGTCAAGATGGAGAAACAGAAGGAGAAGGAGTTGGCCAAAATCGAACGGGAACAAGCTATCCGGGAGAGGGCAATGGGATCCTTCGAGATTGGCATCAATACTGCCATCTCCATCATGGCATCGGCTAAAATGGGATTCCCTTTGGCTATCCCGTTCATTGCAGCAGCTGCGGCTTTGGGAGCAGTTCAGATGGCAGCTCTTTGGGCAGCTCCTCTGCCGAAAGCCGCAAGAGGTAAATACATTGAGGGACCCAGTCATGCCGCTGGAGGAGTGCACATTGAGGCGGAAGGAGGCGAGACCATCATTAACAAGAAGTCGAGCCGCATGTTCCTGCCTCTTCTGTCAGCCATAAACGAACTCGGTGGCGGAGTACCGTTCACTAAAGTTGGATCGGACGGGGGATATGCTATCCGATCATTCGCTGAGGCGTCGGAACCTATGAATCGGCTTGACATGGAGAGGGCAATTCAAAAAGCATTTGGCCAGGTGAGAGTGATTGCTACAATCGAAGATATTCGGAGGGAAGATGCTAACTACGTGCAGATTCAAGACCGGGGTAATTTTTAAATAGCCCAGCACAAATAGGATTTCAATATCTATTAGGAATAATTATATTTGTATAGAAATAATTTGGCACATGATATTCATCAACTTAAAAGGCGCAATTGACTCCGAAGAGAATCGGGTTATGGTGGAGCTTTGGGGAGGGACCTCAGAGATCTGTTCCGTGGAGACCTTCCGCCGGGTACTTGATGAACACCCCGATGAACAGGAGGTGTGCATCAACATTGACTGTGACGGGGGCTCTGTTGAGGAGGGCTTCAAGATTTATGACCTTCTTCGCATGAGTGGGAGGACTATATATACAAATATTGTCGGGGGATGCCACTCGATGGCAGTGTGCATCCTGTTGGCAGCTCCGGCAGAGAACCGGTCGGCAAACAGGAATTGCCGGGCACTCATCCATCGGGTATACATGCCGGTCGGGGATTGGCTCACTTCCGACGATGCTCGTAGCATTGCCGAGGAGCTTGCTCTGGAGGAGGAGGCTATTCTTGACGTGTATGTCGAGAGAACAGGTCAGGACCGGGAACGGCTCCGCAATGTCATGCATGAGGAACGCATCCATGATGCCAAATCACTTCTTGACTTGGGATTCATTTCCAAAATCAATTCATACAACACAAACCAAATTTTTAATGCTATGGCAAAAAACGAAAAAAGCGCTTATGAGAAGTTCATGAGCAAGGTCAAGGCATTCCGGAATGGCAAGAAAGGCGCTCCCGCCAATTTTGACTATCTGGATGCTGAGGGTCAGGTCGTTCTCCAGACCGTAGGTGAAGAGGACAATCTGGCCGAAGGTGTAGAGGCAACTCTCGCCAATGGCGAGACGTCGGGCACTGTCGTTCTGGAAGACGGTCGGGTGGTTACTGTCGAGGACAACATCGTCACCAGCATCGAGATGGGGGACACCGAGTCCCTCGAGGACCGCGTTGCAGCACTGGAGGCGATGCTTGACGAGGCAACGAACCTCATCGAGGAGCAGGAGAACGAACTCCGCAACCTCCGCGGTAGCAACTACCGCCCGAAGAACCGCAAGACGGTTCTGCCCGGGGGCAAGAAGGCCGATCCCTCGGCAGCCGACCTTAAGAACGAAGCCCGCGAAAAGCTCCAGAAGGTCAACGCTGCCAAAAAGATTCTCAAGTAGTCAAACTCAAAAACTTTAGGAACTATGGCAAATAAAAATGGCGGATTCCTTGACATGGATAAGTTCACTTTTTGTGGACGTGTCATTCAGGCAATCTCGGAGATGATTATGGAGGACACCATTCAGGGTCCTGACATCAACTCCATCCACACAGTCTTCCCCGACATCGTCACTAACACCGAGGTGGGTTACATCGGCGAGGGCGGCATGGTCGGCGTGGTCAACACCGGGTGTAACCCGACTCCTCAGCCGTGGAACATCAACACCCGCAAGCTGAAGTGGGAGCCCGGGGTCTGGGAGATCCTTCTGTCCCAGTGTTACACTGACCTCCAACAGTCGGCAACTATTTACTCTCTCCGCACCGGCGTCGACATTCCGGACTTCACGGACACGGACTACATGAACATCGTCATTGAGGTTCTGGAGCGCTCCATTATGGATTTCTGGTACCGCCTGTTCTGGTTCAACGACAAGGACGCCAAGAACGTTCCCGACAGCGGTATCATTACGGAGGGTCTCGACCTGAAATTTTTCACCATCATCAATGGTTTCTGGAAACAGATTACCACCCAGGTTACAGCCAATCCGTCCCAGCGCGGAGCAACAATTACGGAAAATGCCGGGGCATCTTACGCAGCTCAGAAGCTTACTCCGGCCAAGGCCAAGGAATACATTCAGTCGGTCGTGTTCAGTGCCCCGCTTCTGCTCCGTCAGCAGTCTGACAAGTTTATCCTCGTTACCCAGTCGGTCTACGATGCCTATCAGCAGTCTCTTATGGACGCTTGCTGCCTCGAGTCGGCTCGCTTGGCTCTGCTGAATGGCATGGAGGCTCTCAGCTTCAATGGCATCCCTGTCATCGCAATGCCCATCTGGGACAAGATCATCGCTACGTCGGAAGACACTGGCACGAAGCTCAACAACCCCCATCGAATTCTCTTCACCTCGAAGAGCGTGCTCGGCATAGGTGTTGATGCAATCGACAGCTTCGAGAAGATGCGGATCTGGTACGAATACAAAGACCGCGTAGTCTACGTAGAACTCATGGGTCGGGCGGATGCCAAGCTCACTAACCCGGATCTGTTCTCGGTAGGTATCTAATCCTTAAAAATCTAAGAAAATGGCAGGACTTGATTGTTCTAAAATCAAAACAGGATTCATCAACCAGGTGTGTGGTAAGCCGGCAATCGCCGGCACCACCGCCAGGGTGATTCTCCTCAGCTACTCGGACGTCGACAAATCGAAGTCTGTTGTAACTAACAACGTTATCTCTTCGCTCATCCTTAAGACCGGTGCCACTGGTTACGAAGTCGACTCGCTGCCCAACGCAACTGTAGGCTCGGACACCATCAATGCTGGCACGTACCTCAAGACTCACCAGCACAACGTAGTTGTCCGAATCTTCAAGAAGTCGGAAGCAGCCAAGAAGTTCGTAAACGGCCTGACCAATGCCCGCGTCATCGCTATCGTCGAGAACAACGACACCGGAGACAACGGGGACACCAAGTACGAGGTGTATGGCTGGGACTCGGGTCTGGAGCTCACCGAAATCACGGTCACGACCGAAATGACCGACGGCGTCGCTTACCAGGTAACTCTGGCCAACGGTACCATCGCTCAGGAAGGTTCGCTCCCGATGAGCCTCTTCGACACGGACGAAGCCACCACAGACCTCATGGTAGACGGGCTTCTGACCAAAGGATCTAAACCGTAGCACTCATGACTGACATGCTCGAAAGACTGAGAGCTTACCAATCCAAGTATGGGTCCCTGAAAGGCGAAGCCTATCGGGCCCATACATTGGAATTGGAAAAAAATCCCGCTCTCCATCGAGAAGTAGATGAACTTTCTCGATACTTTTTGAATAAGTCAGTTTCCCGATGCGGCTTCTGCCTGATCGAAGCCGACTTAGCATTAAGACGAATAACAGAACAACAAATGAAAAACGTAGCACACCCCGATTACGAACTCCGAGCAGGTACTCTGCTCCACGACCCGATCAACAAAGAGTTCAGCAAGATCCTCACCCCGAGGAACATCACGGAGGATCTCTGCCTGTACCACATCGCATTCAACAAGGATGCTCTTTCGTACTTCACCCGGGTCCCCGAAGATCTGAACGACCGGCTGGAGAAATTCATGGTCCGTTACGGCAAGGAGATGCCGGACAAGGACATGGAAATCAAGAAGCGTCAGGCTCAGGTTCTGAGCAAGCAGATCGAGTCCGTGAAAGCCGAACTCGAAGAGCTGAACAAGAAACAGATCGAGCTGAACGCCAAGCTCGATGAGTACTTCAAAGCCATGGAGGCAATCCATGCCATTCTCGACTCGGCATCCGCCGAGGAGAAGACCGAGGAGAAGACCGAGGAGAAGACCGAGGAGAAGACCGAGGAGAAGCCCGCCGACATCGACACCGAGGTGAAGGAGTTCATCGACGCCGGGATGGATCTGGAAGCCATCAAAGAAGCCTATGCAGACTCGCAAATGTCTGCCGGGGAGATCGAAGAGGCTTACAATCGTGTAGTCAATCCCGTTTCGGAAACTCCCAAGAAGGGAGCCAAAGAAGGAGGGTCCAAATAGGACTGGTAATAGGACGGGGTCGCTTCCCGTCCCTCCTACTATTAAAATTACGCCAGTATGAAAGTTGCACAGATCAAATCAGCTCCTCAGTTCGTATCCCGGGACTGGAGGCAATATGGCATCCAGACATACGGAGATACCAATGATTTTCCCCAGACGGTCAGCGAGATTGTTCAGACTTCAAAGACCGGCAATGCCTGCTTGAGCATATACAATGACTTCGTATACGGTCACGGATTCAAAGATCCCGGCATTTACAGATTACGGGTAAACAAAGAAGGGGAGAAGCTTGACAAGATCCTCCGCATGGTTTGCAAAGACTTTACGGTGTGGCATGGATTTGCAATTCATGTTAACTATAACATGAATTTCCGAGTCAGCTCGATCCACCACATCCCATTCGAATCCCTCCGACTGGAGAAGGCGGATGACAATGGGTTTATTGGCCGTACGGCATACCATCCGGATTGGGGTCACCGAGACAAGACGAGGTCCCGGTGGTCACCGTCTGACATTGAGTGGTTTCACCTCTTCAACCCGGATCCGGAGGTCATTCTCAACCAGGTGGAAGAGGCTGGCGGCTGGGACAACTACAATGGCCAGATCCTCTACTTCTCCGGGGACTCGGAAGGCAGCCCCTCTTACCCAATCCCCATATTCATCGCTGAGATGACGGACATGAGAACTGAGGAAGCACTTGCCAATGTAGCCGGTAGAAACGCATGCTCCAACTTCTTGTCAGCTGGGATCTTGGTAGACATCAAGGACGAGACTCAAGATGAGTCTCAAGTGAATGAGACCCAAGAAGAACTTAACAAATTTCAAGGAGATGAGAACACTTCACAATTGTGGTACATCCAGTGCAAGTCAAAAGATGAAGTGCCCCAGTTCATAAGGTTCTCCGGGGAGAACTATGACAAAGCATTCGAAGTAACGCAGAGAGTCATCCCGGAGAACATTGGTCAAGCCTTCAAGCAGCCTCCCATTCTTCGAGCTGTTGACGTGGGGGCTAACTTTGGGGCTGATCTCATGACCAATGCCTACAAGTACTACAACTCTGTTACAGTCCGGGAGCGTCAGCAGCTGGAGGAGACTTTCGTATCGATTTTTGAGTACTGGTGGGCTCCTTTGGAAAATCCCGACTTCGCTATTCAGTCTCTCACTTACAATGCCGGCGAGTCTATAGCAGACAGAATTGGCAAGGACAACATGACTCAGATACTGGAGATTATCCGGGACCAGATGCTCTCCACTGTTCAGAAGAGAAACATGCTCAAGCTCATCTATGGGCTTTACGACGAGGAGATTATAAAACTCATGCCCGATGATACTCAACTCTAACGACCTTCGGAATGTTCGGCCGATAGCCGAGAACATCAACGACCCGGCCAGACTGGAGCCGTATATCCGGGAGGCTGAGACTCTCAGACTGGTGGATGCCATAGGAGCCAATCTCTACAGATGGCTCGACGAGACAGACTTTTCCGGCCCCGGTCCTTTCCAATACGGGGACGTAACCATTACAAAAGATCAGTACACTGCCGCCATGGAAGGCGGGTATTATGATGGTGGCTGTTCCGGGGATGGTCGAAGCGAAGGACTCAAGATCGCCATTGCATACATTGCGTATTCCCGATTCATCGTCAACAATCCAATCAATCCCACTGCCTTCGGTGTGAGGTACAAAGATGGCGAATTCAGCACTCGAGTAGAAGACAACATAATCGTCCGTAGCTCGAACGAAGCACGGAACATCGGGGAAGCCTACCTCGAGAAGGCTATAAATCACCTTAAAGCTCTGCGGTTACTGACTCCATGTACTGAATACAAGAAGTCCCCGTCTCGTAAAATGATTATAGGACGTAATAAATTATAAGTTTAACAGATATGAAGGAGGAAGTCATGAGAGCGGGAAAATGGATATGCGGGAGCATTGTAGGGTTTTGGGGGCTTTTAGCTCCGGTCCAGGTCCTTATCCTCTGTGTCTGTATTGCCGTTATCATCGACTTCATAACTGGAAATATTGCTGACTACAAGCGCCACAAACGAGCCCATCAAAAATATGTGTTCAAAAGCGAGAAAATGTGGGACACGTGTTGGAAGTTGGGACTCAGCATTATCGGTATCGGCATGGCCTACATGCTTGACGTGTGTGTCCTCCCGAACTTGGGGGGTCTCAACCTTGCCAACTTCTTCGCTGCTTTTGTAGTCGGGACTGAGTTTTGGAGCTTTCTCGAAAATTCAGCTATAATCTCAAATCATCCCATATTCAGGGCTCTCCGGTCGTACATGGAGAGATCAGTCAGCAAGAAGACTCAAATAGATTTTGAATGCCATGAAGACAAGTAAGTATTTTAAGCCCGAAGAATTCGAGCGATGCAATCCGTCCTGCTCCATCGAAGACATGGACCAGGACTTTCTCGATCTCCTGGATGACCTCCGTGAAAAGGCAGGCATCCCTCTCGTCCTCAATTGCGCTTATCGTTCCAAAGAACACGATAAGGCCAAAGGACGGTCCGGCAACAGTGCTCACACAGAAGGTTTGGCAGTGGACATCCGGTGTGCCTCGGGCCCCAATCGGATGAAGATCCTCCGGGCAGCCATTGCATTGCGGATCCGGAGGATAGGCATCGACGGGAATTTTATCCACGTAGATACTTCTAAAACCCTCCCGCAGGACACGATATGGACTTACTAAAGAGAGTACTCTGCACAATAGTTCTTGTAGGTATAGGCTTTATAATCGGGCGTAAAACAGTCGAGGAGAAGACCGTTATAAAGTACGTCGATTTACCCCCAATTCAGGGGGAGGTCAAAGTCCCGGATTTGGTTCCAAAATGGGAGGGTTTTAGGGGTCCAATCAAATTGATATATATCTATAAGGGCCAGGAGGAAAAGGTTCCCCAAACACCCCCAGAAATCACAAATGGAGGGGGTTTTGGGGAGGACAAAAAGGAGGTGGATACTCTGGAGAGCGTAAAAAGGACAATGTTGGACTGGAATACGACCAGGACATACGCTGGAACATTCTTCAAAGATCCCAAAATTGGCCAATTTGACTGGGAGGCTACAGTCCAATACAACACTCTCCAGCATCTTACGTACAAGTATCCCCCCGTCCGAGAACAGATCAAAGAAACGAGGTCCCGG
>ERZ824488.2130-NODE-2130-length-18704-cov-3.686739_pt1 | contig 18704 bp, 13 predicted proteins | sample MGYA00519936_ERZ824488 | MGnify/ENA primary metagenome ERZ824488 (study PRJEB31778, sample SAMEA3449153) | human gut metagenome | biome: human gut; feature: human-associated habitat; material: faeces | place: United Kingdom | collected 2010/2012 ... | reverse complement strand
ATGAGCACCATGGGCAGCAGCATGCTGATGAGGCTGGCCACCGGGCTGATTTCGGCGACGGCGGCATCCGCGGTGGCGGTGGTGCCGGGGCCAACTGCCACCGCGGCAGACGCTCGCGGGGCACATGGCGAAACCGTCTGGTAATCCTCGCCCGTGCCGGCTGCGCTATCATGTGACGTTGCGCGAGCGCCCACGCTGTCTACGGGGCCGTTCGCCGTCTGAGGGCTTGCCATCCGCCCCGGCACGGGATGGCACAGACGAGAGGAAACGCATGCAAGACACCAGCACCACCCCCGCCGTCGAGGCACAGGCCGCCAGCGCCTTCGCCGCCGAGACCGAGGCCATGCACGAGCACTCGATGCACACGCGCACGGCCGGCGAGCTGCGCCGCGAGAACATCGGCGAGGAGGTCACGCTCACCGGTTGGGTGTGGCGTCGCCGCGACCACGGCGGCCTCATCTTCGTTGACCTTCGCGACCGCTCCGGCATGACGCAGTGCACGTTCGACCCCGAGCACTCCGGCGGCACGGCGTTCCACGTCGCCGAGGTCATCCGCACCGAGTGGCCCATCCGCGTCCACGGCGTCGTTCGCGGCCGTGACGAGGAGACCATCAACCCCAAGCTCCCCACCGGCGAGGTCGAGGTCTGCGTCGACACCATCGAGGTGCTCAACCGCTCCAAGACGCCGCCGTTCCAGATCGAGGACGGCATCGACACGTCCGAGGACACGCGCCTGCGCTACCGCTACCTCGACATCCGCAGGCCCGAGATGATGGCCAACCTCAAGCTTCGCTCCGACTTCACGTTCGCCATCCGCGAGGCGCTGCACAAGCGCGCCTTCATGGAGGTCGAGACGCCGTCCCTGTTCAAGTCCACGCCCGAGGGCGCGCGTGACTTCCTCGTGCCGTGCCGCATCCAGCCCGGCCATTTCTACGCGCTGCCGCAGAGCCCGCAGCTGCTCAAGCAGCTGCTCATGGTGGGCGGCGTCGAGCGCTACTACCAGGTTGCCAAGTGCTTCCGCGACGAGGATCTGCGCGCCGACCGCCAGCCCGAGTTCACGCAGGTGGACATCGAGATGAGCTTCGTTGACCAGGACGACGTCATGGACGCCCTCGAGGACGTCCTGCGCGACGCCTTCGCCAAGATGGGCGTGGAGCTGCCGACGCCCCTGCGCCGCATGCAGTACTGGGACGCCATGGACACCTATGGCATCGACAAGCCCGACACGCGCTACGGCATGACGCTCAAGGACGTCACGGACATCTTCGTGAACTCCAAGTTCAAGGTGTTCTCGAGCGCCGCGAACGCCGAGGGCTCCGTTGTCAAGTGCATTAACGCCAAGGGTGCGGGCACCTGGCCGCGCGCCCAGATCGACAAGCTCGAGGACGTTGCCAAGACGTTTGGCGCCAAGGGCCTCGCCTGGATCGCCTTCCGCGAGGACGGTTCCATCAACAGCCCGATCGTCAAGTTCTTCTCCGACGAGGAGATGGCCGCTCTTCGCGAGCGTGCCGAGGTTGAGCCCGGCGACCTCGTGATGTTCGCCGCCGGCCCGCGCCTTGCCTCCGACGAGATCCTCGGCGGCATGCGCTGCCACATGGCCGACGCCCTCAACGTCCCGCGCGAGGGCCACGACTTCCTGTGGGTCGTCAACTTCCCGCTGTTCCACTGGGACGAGGAGCGCAAGGCCTACGCGGCCGAGCACCAGCCGTTCACGCTGCCCACCGAGTCCGACGTCGAGAAGATCAAGGCCGACCCGCTGGCTGCCGGCAGCTTCACGTATGACTTCGTCATGGACGGCTACGAGGCCGGCGGTGGTGGCATGCGCATCCACGACGCCGCCATGCAGGAGGCCATGCTCGAGCTCCTCGGCTTCACGCCGGAGCGCGCCCACGAGCAGTTTGGCTTCGTCATGGAGGCGCTCGAGTTCGGCGCGCCTCCCATGGGCGGCTTTGCCCTGGGCCTCGACCGCGTGTGCATGCTGCTCACCGGATCGGACTCCATCCGCGAGGTCATGGCGTTCCCGAAGACCTCGAGTGGCTCGGACCTCATGAGCGACGCGCCTGGCGAGGTCTCTGCCAAGCAGCTCAAGGAGGTCAGCATCCGTCCGCTGTAGGCGTAAGGGCGCAGACGTGCGACAGGGGAGGGCCCGGCGCTTGCCGGGCCCTCCCTTTTTGCGTGTTGAGAGTTCGCGCGGCGCTTTCTGCAAAAAAGAGCTGAGGTTTGTGCGCTCGGGGTATGCGGCGGGCCCGGTAGCGGGTTGTTTTGGGCCTGCTGGAAAGGCTTTTCTTGCCTTCTGACGGGCTGCGGGGCGAAAAGATCCGCTTTTTCGTGGTCATCGGGCCTGTCTACCGCACAAACCTCTACTGGTTTTTGCAGATTTCCGCTCGCTTGCCGTTTGCTGGGTATCCCTTCATTTATGACGCTCCCTTTACGGAGGCGTGACGGGGGCTTGTTGCGGGCTTCCTAGTATCTAGTTCATGCGCGTGAATTAGCGGATATGGATACAGAAGGAGCATTGCAATGAAGTTCAAGCATGTGCTTGTGGCCGTTGCGTCGACTGCCCTCGTGGTTGCGCCCGCGGCCCTGCCCGTCGTTGCCCTCGCCGAGGAGGCTGCCGTGGGTGACGCCATCGTGGCCACGCAGGAGGCCAGCGGTCCGCAGGTGGTTCTCAAGGACGTCACCGTTAACGCGAGCCAGCTCAAGAGCGGCAACTTCTATCAGCTCAAGAACCAGCTCAAGAGCCTCATGCTTGTATCGGCAACCAAGGATGGCCATGACATTACCGGGATGGTCGAGGCTGGCCTGGGCAACTTCTCAGTCGCCCTTGCGAACAAGACTCCCGGTACCTACGACGTCCCGTTCTACTACGGCGGTTCGGACCTCGTCGGCACCGCCAAGCTCACCGTCACCGACTCATCCACCGCTGCGGCGCCTAAGCTCGCGGACGCGGATGTGGCCGCCGCGCGGGGCGGCGTGCTGCTGACGGTCATGGGCCAGGGCGTCACGAACGAGCCGAACGCGCTTCCCGCGGGCTCCTTCTCCGTGGGCGCCGCGCGCAAGGGCGCGGACGACGCCTGGTACACGGACGTGACGATCAACTCGGCTGCCATCGACGCCTACTACAAGCCCCTCGTGCCGCCCGTGGCGCAGGCCAAGGTTGTCTATGACGCCGGCGCCTCCAGCCTCACGGTCACGTTCAAGTACGACGCGGCTGCCCAGAAGTGGGTCGTCGAGACGCCTGCAAGGGTGACGTTCAACGTGACGCTTGCCAAGGGCGGCACCTTCGAGTTCGCGGGCTCTGCCACGGTTGTCCCGAGCGACGTCAAGGGCCTCTCCGCCGACAAGCTCATTGCGCTCATCAAGGAGAAGCTCGTCAAGAAGGCCGAGGTCAACGGCGAGTCCGTCGTGAACGCCTATGGCTTCAAGGTCATGCTGGGCACGCAGCTTCGCGACCTGCAGGACGGCAAGGCCGGTACGTACTCCATCAGCTTCATGTACGACGGCGACGGCTACAACAACGAGGTCGTGGGAAACGCGACGCTCGTCATTGCCGAGCCCGAGCAGCCCACCACGCCGAGCGCGCCCGTCACGCCGGCCGCTCCCACGACGCCGGCCATCACGCCCAGCAACGACGACAACGCGCCCGCTTCCGATGCCAAGAAGCCGGCCAAGGCCGCCAAGAAGGCCCTTCCCCAGACGGGCGACAACGCCCTGGCCATCGCCGGCCTGTTCGGTGCCGCCGGAGCTGTGACGGCAGCCCTAGGCGTCACCGCCAAGCGCCGCTAGCGCCGTATATTCCCAGAGACAATACCGGGCCGCCCCACCGCAGCGGGGCGGCCCGTTTTTCATGTTCGAGCGTCGTTCTATGGCAGTTTTGGGCTTCGAGTGTGCGGTGGAACGGCTCGGAGAAAGACGAAAGATATCCGTTAATAGCAACTGGCGGCCCTTTTTGCCGCGCTCGGGAGGTTATGGCGGGCAAATTGCCGTCTGCGCGGGGCAATGGCGGCCCTATAGCGCACTCTCGAGGGCAAAAACTGCCAGCAACGCAAAAACGAGCGCCTGGCGCCCCGCTAGGGGAGCCAGGCGCTCGTGTCCTTGCGACCAGAGGCGCGCCGCTACTCCTCGACCTCGGCGGCGCCCCTGTGATAGCTCTTGAGCGTCTCGGAGAGCTCGGCGTGGATGGAGAGATACTCGGTCACGAGCAGCACGAGCAGGATGCACATGACGATGAGGTATCCCAGCACGGCGCCGGGCAGCCCCGTGAACCCGATGAGCAGCGGGGGCACGAACAGCGAGAAGCCAAGCGTCAGCAGGTAGACGCGCGTGACGGCCTTCTGGCGGCGCAGCACCGTGATGATCTGGTACAGGAAGTCGATGGCCGCGCAGACGCCGCCCGTGGCCACCATGACGTAGCACAGCCCGCGGAACTGCTCGAAGTCCACGCCATACAGGAAGCTCATGACGGGGATGCCCACGGTGCCCATGACCACGGCAACGCCGCCGGTGAGCGCCACGATGATGGCAAGCACGGCCAGCACGATGAGGTCGAAGCGACCACGACGCTTGGGGTCTGCCCAGATCTCCGCGAGGCGCATGAGCTGCGGCTTGTAGATGAACCCGATGGCCATGATGATGATGTGTGCCGGCGAGAACAGCGCGTTGAAGTACAGCTGGTTGTCGTAGGACAGCGCGCCCTCCATGGCAAACTTGGGCATGTTGTCGATGAGGTTGTACAGGAACAGCGCCACGAACAACGGGAAGCACTGCACGAACAGATCCCTGACGCCCGCGATGGAGAGCTTGGCGCTTTTTGGCGTCTCGAAGTAGGTGAGCGGCAGCGTGAGCAGCACAAACGACGCCACGGACGCCACGGCCATGGCGACGCCGGCCGCTCCGATGCTCCTCGTGATGAGGATGAGCGCGCAGTAGGCGATGATGACGGCGGCGGAGCGTATCGCCTGCGAGATGCCGGCGAGGTAGAGCTTGTCCATCTGCTGCAGGCGGCCCTCGTAGACGTCAGCTAGGCCGTCGACGGCTCGGTAGGCGAACATTCCCATGCACAGCGTGAACATCTGCGGGTCATATCCGCGCAGCTGGCAGTACAGGATGCCCACAAGCATCATGACGATGCACGTGAGCACGCGGTTTGCCTGGTAGTCCGCGAACGAGTGCCTCTCGGAGAGGTCGGAGACCTGGAAGGTGCGCACGCCGTAGTTGGCGATGAACAGAAGCAGCGTTCCCGTCACGAAGGCCATGGAGAAGCGGCCGGCCTGCTCGACGCCCACGAGCTGCGTCGTCACTACGGAGAGCACGGGGAACACGACGCCCCAGGCGCCGAGACCCACGGAGTTCCAGATGTAGTCACGCGTGGTGTTGTGCGCGGCGTACTGCTCCGTCTGGCTCGAGAGCGATCCCGAGTACACGGCGCCGATGAGGCGGTTCCACCAGTTGCCCACGAGCATGCCGAGGCGGCTTGGCCTCTTGGGACGCCGAGGTCTTCTCGGCGCCGCCTGTCGCTGCCGGCGAGCCTGGCGCTCGCCCGCTGGCCGCTCGGCCTCCAGCATCTCGCGGCGCGCCTCGCCGCGCTCATGCCTGCGCCCGGCGCCCTGGGCCCTCGTTCCCGCGCTTCTCTTGAACGGGCTATCCATCCGCGTCTCCTCGTCTTCGCTAACCTCCCATTCTACCCAAGCCAGCGAGACGCCCACAGCGGGCGAGCGCACTCAAGCCCGCCGCAAGTGAACGCGAGGGGGGTGGCAGGGACTCAGAGAGAACATTTCGCAGCCGCGCCGTGCGCGGCGAGGACGTACTTGACGGGTTCCCTGCCACCCCCTCCGTAAGCCCTACTCCGCGGACTTGAGCGCGCTCACCATGTCGATGCGGTCTATCGAGCGCCTCGCCATCGCGCAGACGACGAGCGCAAACACGAACGACAGGCCGCACGAGACGAGGATGCTCGTGGGCGCGATCTCCACGGCAAAGTACATGGACGGCATGTTGAGCACGTAGGTGAGCGCGTGCGACAGGGCAATGCCCAGCGGGATGCCGGCGACAGTGCCGATGAGTGCCAGGATGAGCATCTCCTTGTTGATGTAGGTGCGCGTCTCGCGCTTGCGGAAGCCGAGCACCTTGATCGTGGCCAGCTCGCGCTCGCGCTCGGAGACGTTCGTCGTGGACAGCGTGAGCAGCACGACGAACGAGAGGCCCGCGGCAAGTACCGTGAGCAGCACCGTCACGCAGCTGATGAGCAGAAACACGTTCGAGAAGTCGCGCACGGCCGTCTGCGTGCTCACAACGGAGAGCCACGTCGTGTCGGCGGAGAGCTCGTCGGCAAAGGCGATCTTCTCGTCTGTCGTACCGTTGAGGTGCGCGAGAAGGGCGTTTGCCTCGAGCTCTTTGCCAAAGGTTGCCTCGTAGGCCGACTGGGTCATGTAGACGGCGTCGCCGAGGTAGTTCATGACGATGCCGTCGACCTTGGCCGAGCCACGGCTAAGCGACGTGTCCTGCAGCGACACTTCGTTGCCGGCCACAAGCCCCGTGAGGTTGGCGAGGCTCTTCGTGACGAGCACGCCGCCGTCTGACGTGGCGTCCGCCAGCTCGAGCGTGCTGCCGTCATCGCCGCGCAGGTTGATGTAGCCGTCAAGCGAGAAGCCGTCCGGCACGACGACGAGCTGGACGGTCTCGGTCGTGCCGCCAAAGCCGGCGCTGACGTTCTCCGTGCGGACGGACGTGTAGTCGCGGACGCGCGCGTCGTCCGTGAGGCGGCCGGCGGCCTGCTCGAGGTCGTCGGGTTGCGTGGCGGCGAGCACGTCGTAGGTGTAGATGCCCGCGCGATCCTCGGCGCCGTACTGGTTTGCGGAGAGGGCTTGGACGGTGTCGTTGATGGCGAAGCCGGCGATCATGAGCGCGCAGCAACCCGCCACGCCAAAGACCGTCATGGCGAGCCTGCCCTTGTAGCGGAAGAGGTTGCGGGCCGTGACTTTGTTGAGAAACGACAGCCTCCGCCATATGGGACGAACGCGCTCGAGCAGGATGCGCTTGCCCGCCTTGGGGGCACGCGGACGCATGAGCTGGGCGGGCTGCTCGGCGAGCTCGTGGTGCACGGTGAGCGTCGTGGCCATGCCGATGCCGGCGACGAACATTCCGCAGGCAAGTGCGCACAGGCCGGCCGAGAAGTGCAGGGAGAAGGCCGGGAAGGTGTACATGAGCCGGAAGAACACGAACAGGAACTCCGGTAGGGCGATAAAGCCCAGCGCCGAGCCCACGAAGCCGCCCACGACGGCGGCGCCCGCCGTGTAGAGCACGTACTTGCTCATGATGCGCGCGCGAGAGTAGCCGAGCGCCTTGTACAGGCCGATGAGCCCGCGCTCCTCCTCGACCATACGCGCCGCCGTGGTGAGCGAGACGAGGATGGCCACCGTGAGGAAGATGGCGGGGAACGCCACGCCGATCTTCTCGATGCAGCTGGCGTCCGTGTCGATGGAGGCGAAACTCGAGATGGCCGAGCGGTCCTGGATGTACCACGTGGCGCTGCCGACGCTCGCGAGCTTGGCGCGGGCCTCGGCGATCCTGGCGAGGGCGTCGGCCTTGGAACTCTCGAACTCGGTGCGGCTGCTGTCGAGCGTGGCCTGGCCCTCGTCTGCCTGGGCCTGGGCGTCTGCGAGCTGGGCGGCGGCCTCGTCGAGCATCTGCTGGGCGGCGTCGCGCTGGGCGTCCAGCGTGGCCTGGCCCTCGTCGAGCTGAGCGGACATGGCGGCAAGCTGGTCGTCGACCGCGGACGTGGCAGACGAGACGGCACTTGCCTCGGCGGCGTCGAGCTGTGCCTGGGCGGCCTCAATGAGGGCGGGGAGCTGGTCGGCGGAGATGTTTTGGGTGGCGAGCTGGGTGTCGAGGGCGTCGATCTGGCCCTTGACGTGTGCGAGCTTGCCCTGCATGGCGAGGAGCTGGGTTGTGAGCTCGCTCGTGTCCTGGCCCGCGGCCTCAAGCTGGCGAATCTGCTCGCCGAGCACGGCGATCGACGCCTCGAGCTGGGCCGCTCCCTGCGTGAGGGCGTCATGGGCGTCTCGGGCCTGGACGAGGGCGTCACGCGCGGCGACGCCGGCCTGGTACTGGTCGCTTGCCGCGAGGGCGTCGCGCGCGGCCTGGGTTGCCTGGGCAAGCGCCGCCTCGCGCGTGGCTGGGTCGGCAAGCCGGGCGCGGCCCGCGTCGATCTGGCCCTGCGCCTGGGCGAGGGCGTCAAGGGCGCTGGCCTTCTGGCTCTCGAGCTGCTCGCGGCCCGCCTCGATCTGGGCCAAGGCGTCGTCGATGGTGGCCTGCGCCTGGGCGAGCTGGTCCTCGACCTTGCTGAACTGCTCGTTGGCACTTTCCTCGGCGTCGTCGATCTTCGCGTTGCCGTCTGCTGCAATCTGTTGCTCGCGGGCGTCCTCACGCTCGGCCTTGATGGCCTCGGCCTCGCCCTTGACGTCCTCGACCAGCCGCTTGTACTCGTCCGAGAAGCAACTCACGCCGCTGGCGCCGGCAACGCGCAGGTAGACCACGGAGTAGGCGCTGGCCGTCGCCGCGTCGCTCGCCACGAAGAAGGAGTACTTGGCGCCCGTGGAGCGAAACGAGGCCGAGCCGTTCTTGGCAGCGACGCTCGTGGGGTCGATGACCTCGCCCACGATCTTGTAGGTGTGTCGGGCGAACAGCTCGGTGCTGTCTCCCGTGTCCGTCTCGAGGTCGTCGAGCTCGATGCCGTCACTGTCATTGACGTTCTCGAGGAGGTCGGCGGCGCGTTCGCGCTGGTGCTCGGACGCGTCGTCTGCCGCCCACGTGCCCGCATCGGCGTCGACGCCGAACGTCACGGAGTCGCCTATGCGCCTGCCGCTTGCCTCGAGGTACTCGCTCGTCGCGGCCAGCTCGTCCGCACTGGCGGGAAGGCGCCCCTCGAGCAGGTAGGGCTCGTTCATGCCGTCCCTGGAGATGGCGCTCACGCTCACGGACTGGCGCGCGCCGGCAACCTCGGTGTAGGCCGTCTCTGTCCAGCCGCCCTGCGCCGCCTCGACGCCATCGAGGCCCGCGAGTGCGCTCACGTCGTCATCCGTGAGGCCAAGGGTTGACCGCACGCTCACGTCATAGAGGCGCTGGGCGTCAAAGAACTCGTCTGCCGAGAGGCGCAGGTCCCTGCAGGCGATCGTGATGCCGATGAGCATCGTCGTGCCGAGCACGCAGATGGCGGCCAGCGACACGAAGCGCCGGGCACTGCGACGGATGGTTCTCAGGGTGTCTTTTGCGAGGGCTGAGCGCATGGGTGTTCCTTCTTGCCTGCGGCGACGGCTGACCCCGCCGCCGGATGCGTCGGGGCCGGGGCCAGCCGTTCGCTACCACTCGATCTGGCTGATGGGGGTGGGGGAGGGGTTCGTGCTCATCTCGGTGACGCGACCGCTCTTGAAGTGGATGAGGCGGTCTGCCATGGGCGCGAGGGCCGCGTTGTGGGTGATGAGCACCACGGTGATGCCCTCGTGGCGGCACGTGTCCTGGAGCAGCTGCAGGATCTGCTTGCCCGTGACGTAGTCGAGCGCGCCCGTGGGCTCGTCGCACAGCAGCAGCTTCGGGTTCTTTGCCACCGCTCGCGCGATCGAGACGCGCTGCTGCTCGCCTCCGGAGAGCTGGGCGGGGAAGTTGGACAGGCGAGCGCCCAAGCCCACCTTCTCGAGCGTCTCGCGCGCGTCGAGCGAGTCCGGGCAGATCTGCGCCGCGAGCTCGACGTTCTCGAGTGCCGTGAGGTTGGGCACGAGGTTGTAGAACTGGAACACGAAGCCCACGTCGGCGCGGCGGTACTCCACGAGCTCCGACTCGCTTTCCGCCGTGACGTCGCGGCCGTCCACCGTGACGCGGCCCGACGTGGCCGTGTCCATGCCGCCGAGAATGTTGAGGGCCGTCGTCTTGCCCGCGCCCGACGCCCCGAGCACCACGGCGAGCTCGCCGCGCTCCACCGAGAAACTCGCGCCGTCCAGCGCGCGGACCTCCGCGTCCCCCGAGCCGTAGGACTTCACGACGTTGTCAAACTCTATGTAGGCCATGGGCTCGCTCCCGCCAACGTGTTTACCTGCGACAAGTATACCCGTGCCGTCTCTAGCCGCGGGCCTTGCCCTGGTCTGCCACGGCGTCGATCTTGGCCGCGATCGCATCGGCGTCGCCGATGTAGTGCTTGTCGAGCACGTTGAGGTCGCGATCGAACGTATAGACGAGCGGCACACCCGTGGGAATGTTGACCTTGAGGATCTGCTCTGGCGTGAGCCCCTCGAGCTTCATGACGAGCGAGCGCAGCGAGTTGCCGTGCGCGGCGATGAGCACGCGCTTGCCAGCGAGCATCTGCGGGCGGATGACCTCCTCGAAGTAGGGCCAGGCGCGGGCGATGCAGTCCTTCAGACACTCGGAATAGGGCAGTTCGTCTGCCGGTACATCGCGGTACATGTCCTGGGTGTGCGGGTCGCGCTCGTCACCGGGCTCGAGCGCGGGCGGGCGCACGTCGAACGAGCGCCGCCACACGAGCACCTGCTCCTCTCCGTGCTCGGCTGCCGCGTCGGCCTTGTTGAGCCCCTGCAGCGCGCCGTAGTGCCGCTCGTTGAGCTTCCACGTCTTCACGACGGGCAGCCACTCGCGGTCCATCTCGGCCAGCACGATGTCCAGCGTGTGGATGGCGCGCTTGAGCCTCGAGGTGTAGCAGACGTCGAAGTCAAAGCCGGCCTCGGCGAGTGCCCGGCCGCCCGCTGCCGCCTCGGCGCGCCCCTCCTGCGTGAGGTCGACGTCGGTCCAGCCGGTGAAGAGGTTCAGTTTGTTCCACTCGCTTTGTCCGTGCCTGATGATGACGAGTTGCATGGTGTCGTCGCTCATGTGAAACCTCCCTGTTGTTTGCCGCATCGCTTGTGCGCGACCGGCTCCGCTCGTATAGTCTTGCAAGTAGAGTTTACCTTGCGATACTTGCAAGTTCACTATAGTTAACTTCTATCCTGCGGCGCCGTGAATCTCGCCGCGTGGGGAGGCATCCATATGAGTCCCGTCGACGTCATCGTGGTCGCGGCCGTCGCCGTCGTCTTTGCGCTGTGCGTACGCGCCATCGTCCGGGCGCAGAGGGCCGGCGAGTGCGCCGACTGCGCCACGGGCGGCTCGTGCGACGCCCACAGGACCGGCCACTGCCACGAGTCAGCCAAGCTCATGGCCGACGCCGCCGCTGCGGCCGCCCGCTATGACGCCGAGAAGCGCTAGCGGCTCTTGCGTACCGTTCGCTTTGGGCGAGCGTCCATGCGCCCCATCCGTTGAAGGCCCGAAATTACGTGTCCGGGCGCCACATAATGCGGAAATATCGGGCCGAGAATGGTGACGGGGCCGACGCCGCGACGTCCACTTGTGTCGAAGTCTCGGGTAACAGCCTAGAAACACGCGTGTGAGACAGTTGACCCGTTAGGTTGGGATAGCGCTGCGCCGCCATCGGCCCGCGAGCGCCGACACGCACCGTCTGCGAGGTAACTCGATGACAAACGAGCAGAACATCGACTTCGTCCTTCGCTCCGTCGAGGAGCGCGACATCCGTTTCGTGCGCCTTTGGTTCACCGACGTGCTCGGCAACCTCAAGTCGTTCGCCATCTCCCCCGAGGACCTCGAGGAGGCGTTCGAGGAGGGCATCGGCTTCGACGGCTCGGGCGTTGACGGCTTCGCCGCGCTCGAGGAGTCCGACATGCTCGCCTTCCCGGACGCGAGCACGTTCCAGGTCCTTCCGTGGCGCCCCTCCGAGAGCGGCGTCGCGCGCATCTTCTGCAACATCCGCACCCCGCAGGGAGACCCGTTCCCCGGCGACCCGCGCGCGTGCCTCTACCGGGCCTTCCGCGCCGCGGACCAGGCCGGCTACGTGCTGAACGTGAGCCCCGAGCTCGAGTTCTTCTACTTCAAGGAGGACACGACCGTCTCGCGCGGGTCTGCCGTGCCCGTGCCGCTCGACAACGCCGGCTACTTCGACCTCACGCCGGACGACTCCGCCCGCGACCTGCGCCGTGACCTCACGCTCGAGCTCGAGCAGATGTCCATTCCGGTCGAGTACTCCTACCATGCCGCCGCGCCGTCTCAAAACGGCGTGTCGCTGCGCTACTCCGAGGCCGTGACCTGCGCCGACAACATCATGACGGCGCGTCTCGTCATCAAGCAGACGGCCCGCCAGCACGGCATGTTCGCCTCGTTCATGCCCAAGCCGCTCTCCGGCGTGGCGGGCTCTGCGATGTTCCTCTCCCAGTCGTTGTTCGACCACAACGGCAACAACCTGTTCTGGGCCGAGGGCAAGGGCTCGGTGCACCACCTGTCCGTCACCGCGCAGCACTACGTGGCCGGCCTTCTCAAGTACGCCCCGGAGTTCGCGCTCGTCACGAACCCCACGGTGAACTCCTACAAGCGTCTGGTGCCCAACGGCGAGGTGCCCTGCTATGCCACGTGGGGCTCCAAGAACCGCTCCGCCTTCGTGCGCGTGCCCACCTACAAGCCCGGCAAGCAGCTGAGCCGCCGCGTGGAGCTTCGCAGCCCCGACCCCACGTGCAACCCCTACCTCACCATGGCCGTGACGCTGGCTGCCGGCATGCGCGGCATCGCTGAGGAGCTGCCGCTACCCGAGGAGTCCAGCGCGCCGTTCTCCGAGCTCGCGGCCTCCGGCGTGACGCGTCTGCCGCACGATTTGGGCGAGGCCGTGGAGGCGTTCGCCGGCTCCGAGCTCATGCGCGAGACGCTCGGCGATCACATCTTCAACTACCTGCTCACCGAGAAGCGCGAGGAGTGGGCCGAGTACTCCCAGACCGTGACCGACTGGGAGCTCCGCCACTACTACGGCGGATTCTAGGAGCGAGGTGGATGCGGGCGTGCCGATTATTCAATGTCGGCATGCCCGATCATTTGGGCGGATTGCAAATATGCAAGAAAATCGATTATTCTGCCCAGCAAGATGCAAATTAATGAGTACAATAGCAACCGTCATCAACGACCACGCATAAAAGCAACCATTGATTCGTTTGTTTGCATACCCGAGAACGTTTTTCTCGCAAATGCGAATCTCATCCGCGCCAAGGGGCGCGAGGGAAGGGGACACACAATGAAGAACATGAACAGGCGCGAGTTCCTCGGCACCGCCGGCGCCTTCGCGGGCATCATGGCCCTTGCCGGCTGCGGCTCCACGGGTGGCAACACCGCCTCCACCACCACGGCCGCCAGCTCCGCCGCCGCCTCCGGCGACATGCAGCTGCTCACGGCCGGCAAGCTCACCGTGGGCACCTCGCCTGACTTCCCGCCGTTCGAGAACCTCGAGAACGACGAGTACGTGGGCCTCGACATGGACCTCGTCAAGGCGCTCGCCGACAAGCTCGGCCTCGAGCTCGAGCTCAAGAACCTGCAGTTCGACGCCATCGTTCCGGCCGTTGCCGCCGGTGGTCAGGTTGACCTGGGCATTTCCGGCATCACCATCGAGCCCGAGCGCGAGGAGCAGGTTGACTTCTCCGACCCGTACTACATCGATGACCTCGCCGTCGTTGCCATGAAGGACAACGCCGACGTCACTGCCGACACCTACGCCGACGCCCTCAACCAGGCGGGCGTCGTCATCGCCGTCCAGTCCGGCACCACGGGCGAGTCCTACGCCCAGGAGAACTTCCCCAACGCCACGACCCAGCCCTACGGCAACGCCACCGACAGCTTCGCCGCGCTGCAGTCCGGCCAGGCCAACGCCGTCGTCACGAACAAGGCCGTGGGCGCCAAGATGGTCGCCGACGCCTACACCGACGCGCAGGTCATCAAGGAGATCGCCACGGGCGAGGAGTACGGCATCGCCGTCAACAAGGACAACGGCGGCCTGCTCTCTGCCATCAACGACGCCCTGGCCGAGCTCACGAGCGACGGGACCGTCGACGAGCTCACCAACAAGTACTTTGGCTAGAATCGCGTAAGAACAGCGGCCCTGCCCCTCTCCCGAATGCGGGGGAGGGGCGTTTGTCGTAAAGGACGGATCTTCATGCAGGACAACAGAAAGCCCAGGTACGGCGTTCGCCGAGGCATACTCGCGCTTGCGTGCGCGCTGCTCGCGTCGTGCGCCCTCGTATCTGCGACGCCCACGGCAGCCCTTGCCCTCGAGACGGCCAAGTGCTCGGCCAAGCCCAACGGCAGCGGCTCGAGCGACGTGTTTGGGGGCCAGGAGACGCGCATCACGTGGGAGGGCCAGGCGAGCGCCGACGAGAGCGTTGCCAGCGTCTCGCTCACGCTGCCGGAGGGCACGTCCTACTCCACCGACGACGCCCGCCTCACGCTGCTGTCCGGCGACGACCTCATGACCCGCGAGCGCCCCAAGACCTCCGTGAGCTCAGACGGCCAGACCGTGACGTTTGCGCTTGACGAGGCGGCACCGGCCGGCTCCTACGTCCGTCTCGAGCTGTACAAGATCGTGTTCCCCATCGCCGGCGGAGGCGAGCAGATCAGCGGCTCCTACACGCTCGCGGACGGCTCGGCGCACGACATCCCCGACGTCCCCGCCATCACCGTGACGGGCACGAGCTTCTGGGACTCGGCGTCCAACTGGCTCAAGGAGCAGCCGTGGGTCCAGAAGTGGAACGAGAACACGTTCCTGCGCCTGTTCCTCAACCCGCCCATCCTCGTCTCGAGCATCCCCTCGGTGTTCCAGGGCTTCCTCATGGCGCTCGCCATCGTGCTCGTGGCGTTTCCGCTGGCCATCCCGTTCGGCTTTATCCTGGCGCTCATGCGCATCTCCAAGCCGCGCGTGCTGCGCGCCATCTCGGGCTTCTACGTGAACATCGTGCGAGGAACGCCGGCCTTCCTGCAGATCTACATCGCATTCTTTGGCCTGCCGCTCGCCGGCGTCCAGATCCCGAGCTACCCGCTGGGCGTCGTGGTGCTGGCCATGAACTCGGCCGCCTACCTGTGCGAGATCTTCCGCGCCGGCATCCAGTCCATCCCCAAGGGCCAGAGCGAGGCCGCCCGCTCGCTGGGCATGACGAGCGTCCAGACGATGATCTACATCATCATCCCGCAGACGTTCCGCAACGTGCTGCCCACGATGACGAGTGAGTTCATCCTGCTGTACAAGGACACGTCGCTGCTCGCCGCCGTGGGCGTCATGGAGGTCGTCATGTACTCCAAGACGATCGTGGCCTCCACGGGCTCCATCACGCCCTACATCGTCGCCGCCCTGTTCTACCTCGTGGTGACCATTCCGCTCGCCCGCCTCGTGAGCGGGCTCGAGGCGCGCATGCTCGGCACGGAGGCGGCAGGCCGCCGCCGCAAGAAGTCTCTGAAGGAAGCCGGCGTCATCGACGGCGACCACATCGCGTAGGGGAGCAAAGACCATGGCAGACAACACGCAGTCCCAGGCCGCGCAGGTAACCGACGACAACGAGGTCGTCGTCTCCATCCGCGACCTGCACAAGACCTATGACGGCGAGACGGTCATCCTCAAGGGCATCGACTTGGACGTCCACCGCGGCGAGGTCGTCGTGGTGCTCGGCCCCTCGGGCTCGGGCAAGTCGACGATGCTTCGTTGCGTCAACCTGCTCGAGACGCCCACGAGCGGCCAGATCGTGTTCGAGGGACAGGACATCACGGCCAAGGGCGTCGACATCAATGCCGTGCGCCAGAAGCTGGGCATGGTGTTCCAGCAGTTCAACCTCTTCCCGCACCTGTCGGTGAAGAAGAACGTCATGATCGCGCAGGAGAAGGTGCTCAAGCGCAGCCCCGAGGAGGCCGAGCGCGTCGCCGTCGAGGAGCTCACGAAGGTGGGCCTGGCCGAGCGCATCGACTTCATGCCCTCCCAGCTCTCCGGCGGCCAGCAGCAGCGCGTCGCCATCGCCCGCGCCCTGGCGATGAACCCGCACGTCATGCTGTTCGACGAGGCCACGAGCGCGCTTGACCCCGAGCTCGTCCGTGACGTCCTTGGCGTCATGCGCGACCTCGCTCGCGAGGGCATGACGATGATCGTGGTGACCCACGAGATGGGATTCGCGCGCGACGTCGCGGACCGCGTCGTGTTCATGGATGGCGGCGTCATCGTGGAGCAGGGCACGCCCGAGGAGGTCTTCGACCATCCCAAGAGCGAGCGCACCAAGGAGTTCCTCGGCAACATCAAGGACGTGTAGGGACCAGAGGGGACGGGTTCGTTTGGTCCCACTTTGGTCCCATGCCCAGGGGCGCCAAAGGAACCCGTCCCCTTTGGCGCCCCCTGGCGCTCGTTGGTAACGAGGCGGTAACGCATGGTCTCCTCTTTGGACCATTGGCCGATACGGACGCCATAATCGTGCTAATCTCTATTGACATAAGCGCAGGTGAGTAGGTCAGGGGCGCTCTGCGTCCCAAGGACACGGGAGCACCCTCATGCACCACAAGAAGGTCCTTCTCATATCGCGGACGACGCGTCTCCACGATCGCATGCGCGAGCTCTCCCACGAGCTCGACATCTCGGTCCTGCTGGCCACGCCCGACACGTTCGGCCAGGCAATCACGAGCACCGCAGACTTCGGCCTCGTGACGCTCGACCTCGCCGGCGTCTCCGACGACCTTGCGTCGCGGGTCTCTGCCTACTCCGCCGAGAACGGCTGCATCCCCATCCTGCTCGTGACCGACGAGGACAGGCTCGGCCAGCTTCGCATGCCCGTCCAGGGCCGCAATGACTTCATCCTCGCCGGCGCCGGCGCGGCCGAGTTCGAGGTGCGCATGACGCAGCTGCTATGGCCGGGCGAGGAGAACACCCCGAGCGACATCGTCGTCATCGACAACATGACGATCAACCTGGCCACCTACCAGATCACGATCGACGACAAGCCCGTCGACCTCACGCTCATGGAGTACTCGCTGCTGAGCTTCCTGGCCACGCACCCCTCCCGCGCCTACTCGCGCGAGACGCTGCTGCACCGCGTGTGGGGCTTCGAGTACTGCGGTGGCACGCGCACGGTCGACGTGCACATCCGTCGCGTGCGCTCCAAGGTGGGTCCGCAGGTCGCGAGCCACATCGTCACGGTGCGCGGCGTGGGCTACCTGTTCAAGCTCTAGCCGGGACGGGGGCGGCGCCGGCGGGTCTCGCCTTTGTCTCTCGACTTTTCAGATTGCTGCAAGCGTTATTGCGCGCGGGTGGTCTTGGGCCGCCCGTGCGTTCTTTTCAGCTATGTGGGGTACAACGACAGTGACAAAAGCCGCGGCCGAGGGCCGCCATCCAAAGGAGTGGACATGTCCGACACGTTCGTTTCCGGCGCTCCGGTGCCTCCGCAGGGCCCACGGCCCCAGGCTTCCCAATCGCAGCAGCCCAAGCGTCCCAAGAAGCCGCATCCCGGCCTGCGCTCGCTGCTGTTCGGCCTTCTCGGAGGCGTGATCGGCGCCGTGGCCGTGGTCGCCGTGCTTGTCGTGGGAGGCTTCGTTGCGATGCCCTCCTCGGCCACGTCGGGCAAGACGGGCTCTAGGGGCACGACGTCTTCGAGCCAGACCGTGACCGTCAACTCGGGCGACTCCACCGACACCACGCTTGCGAACGCCGTGGCCCAGAAGGCGCTGCCCTCCGTGGTCTCCATCAACGTCACGACGAGCGACGGCGAGGGCGTGGGCTCGGGCGTCGTCCTGGACACGGATGGCAACATCGTCACGAACTACCACGTCATCGAGGGGGCGCAGTCCATCAGCGTCTCCACCGGCGATGCCAGCTATGACGCCACGGTCGTGGGCTCCGACGAGTCGAGCGACCTTGCCGTCATCAAGATCGACGCCGGCGACGCCGCGCTCACGCCCATCGAGGTGGGAGACTCCAGCACGCTTCAGGTTGGCGACTGGGTCATGAGCCTGGGTAGCCCGTTTGGCCTCGAGCAGTCCGTGTCCACGGGCATCGTGAGCTCGCTGTACCGCTCCACGATGCTGCAGAACACCTCGGGCAACACCATCTACACCAACCTCATCCAGACCGACGCCACCATCAACCCCGGCAACTCCGGCGGCGCGCTCGTGGACGACGAGGGCAAGCTCGTGGGCATCAACTCGCTCATCGAGAGCTACTCGGGCTCCAGCTCGGGCGTGGGCTTCGCGATTCCGGGCAACTATGCCGTGGAGGTGGCCCAGAAGCTCATCGCAGGTCAGACCGTGACGCATGCCTACATCGGCGGCTCGTTCCAGACCGTGACGGCGAACAACGCCCGCAGCAACAGCCTCTCGGTGAACCAGGGCGCCTACGTGGCCGAGCTTGCCGATGACGGCCCCGCGGCACAGGCCGGCATCCAGAAGGGTGACGTCATCACGGCGCTCGATGACGAGGAGATCACCAGCTCCGACGCCCTCGTGCTGGCCGTGCGCTCCCACAGCGTGGGAGACACCGTGACCGTGACGCTCATGCGCGGCAGCAAGCAGATGCAGGTGCAGGTGACGCTTGGCTCTGACGAGGCGCTCCAGCAGCAGCAAGACAGCGACAGCTCGTCGCAGGGGTCGCTTCTCGAGCAGTACCTCGAGCAGTATGGTCAGCAGCGTGGCGGCTCGGAGGATGGCTACAGCCGAAGGTAGGCTGAGCAATGACGGGGCGGGGCGCGCGTGCGGTACCATTTGGGGTCGCACACATCGAGGACGGGAGACACGCATGGCGAGTGGGAACGCGCAGGTTGAGGGACAGGCATCGCTGTTTGGCGATGAAGACCGACCGGCCGCCTCGCCGCGCGCCCGCGCCG
>ERZ824488.2128-NODE-2128-length-18732-cov-56.398886_pt1 | contig 18732 bp, 18 predicted proteins | sample MGYA00519936_ERZ824488 | MGnify/ENA primary metagenome ERZ824488 (study PRJEB31778, sample SAMEA3449153) | human gut metagenome | biome: human gut; feature: human-associated habitat; material: faeces | place: United Kingdom | collected 2010/2012 ... | reverse complement strand
TATGATTGATACAGCTGGTACAATCTGTCATGCCGCGGACGCCCTTGCAGAAGCAGGTGCTGTTGAAGTTTATGCGAGCTGTACTCACCCTGTTTTATCAGGACCAGCGATGGACAATATTCAAAAATCAGCCATTAAGAAGTTGGTGGTGTTGGATACGATTTATCTACCGGAAGATCGATTAATTGATAAGATTGAGCAAATTTCGATTGCGAAACTCCTTGCAGAGGCTATTGTTCGCATTCACGAAAATCGTCCTCTTTCCCCTCTATTTGAAATCGGAAATGCCAAAAAATGTTAACAATAAGGAGGCTGGGTAACTGGCCTCTTTTATTTAGGAGGATATACAAATGGAAATCAGAAAATGGTTGGAAAATCTAAAAAAAGAAAAGAAACGGAAAAAACTGGTTCAAGCAGCTAAAGAACTAGAAGCAAAGGCTGATCCTAGTTTGCCCAAGAAACGATTGCCAAAAAATGGGGTGGTAAAATAGTTTGAAGAAAAAGAAGAAGTTTTATCATTTCTTTTTCTTTAGATGTTCTAAAAGACTTTCCAAAACCACTTATAAAAATTGCCTCTAAAATATTAGTTTTTCCTTGTGCATTATCACCATAAAATACGTTAATATGTGGATCTAATTCTATTTCTTGTTCTGTATAATTTCTAAAATTTTTCAATTTTATTTTGTTTATATTCATTTAATTATTCCTTCATTCTAATTGGAAGAACCATATAAATGTAATCTCCATTTTCCTCTGTTGGTCTAATAATACAAGGTGAAATACTTGAACCAAAATCAATAAATACTTCTGGATCATCAATTGCACGAAGTGCATCTAAGAAATATTTTGGGTTAAATCCTGCTTCTAGATTTTTTCCTTCTGTTTCAACAAATATTTCTTCTTTAGCATCACCTGTTTGATTTGTACAAGAAATTGTTACTTTTCCTATTTCAATATTTACTTTAACAGGATATTTCTTTTCTTTTTCTATACTAGATGCAGATATTAGGCTAACTCTTTCAAAACAATTTTGAATACTACCTTTATCAACTCTAATTCTTGTTTCCCATGTTTCTGGGATAACACTAGCATAATTTAAAAATTCTCCATCTAATAAACGAGTAACAATTTTACAATTTTCCATTTCAAATAATGCTTGATTTTTAGATACCCCTATTTTTATAGTATCAAAAGAATCATTTAAAATTTTATTTATTTCATTTAATGTTCTTCCTGGAATAACTGCTGAAAAATCATTTACAGCTGTTTGTAAAAACTTACTCTTCCAAGCTAATCTAAATCCATCTACTGCTACTACATTTAATTTATTATTTCTTATTTCAAATAAACAACCTGTAAATATAGGTCTATTTTCTTCTGTGCTAACTGCAAAAATAGTTTTTCTAACCATATCTTTTAAACTATTCTGCTCCATCTCAATAGAGTTTTCAATATCTATTTTAGGTAATTCAGGAAACTCTTCTGGATTCATTGTAGCTAATTTATATAAAGATCCTTCACATTCAATTACTAATAAATTGTTTTCATTTATTTCAATATGAATTTCTGCATCTGGAAGTTTACGAATAATTTCACTAAACATTATTGCATTAACTACTGTTGCTCCTTGTTCTTCTACTGTACATTCCATTATATATTCAATTCCTATTTCTAAATCATAGGTTGTGAATTTAACTTCTTTATCATTTGTTTGAATTAAAATTCCTTCTAGTATAGGCATTGTTGTTTTACTAGCAACAGCTTTTGTTACGGAATTAATAGCTTTAAGGATTACATCCTTTTCACAAACAAGTTTCATATTTGTTTCGTCTCCTTTTTTATATAATATATAAATAATAATAGTAGTAGTATTAGTAGGTATTGTGGATTGTGTGGAAAAGTTATTCAAACTTACTGTTCCCTAGCAAAATATTTGGTGATAAATTTGTGGACAACTTAAAAAGTTATTTACAATTTAATTTTTTGATTGTGGAAAAATAGTTATCAACAAGTTTTCAACAAATAATTCACAAGTAGTTGTGGATATCTAATGTATGAATCCCGTAAGAAGAAATGTAACTACATTTTCCAAACGAACATTTTTCAAAACATAAATTTTAAAAAACTTTTCTTTTTATTCATATAAAAGACTTAATCAGCAAATAAAGAGTTTTTCACAGTTTCCACAATTAGTTTTGTATTTGTATTTTCTTTAATTTCATTTGCTATTTTATTACATCCATGCATTACAGTTGAATGGTCTCTTTTACCAAAAGCTAGTCCTATTTTGGGTGTAGAAAGGTTTGCAACATCTCTACAAAAATACATAGCGACTTGTCTTGCAAATGCAATATCAGCAGACCTTCTTGAACCTTTTAAGTCTTCTACTGTAACATTAAAATATTTAGCACAAACTTCTTGAATGTATTCAATAGAAAGTACTTTATTATGATGTGAAACTACATCAGATATAGCTTTATTAGAAAGTTCTATTGTAATTGGACTATTTGATAAGGTTGAATAAGCAATTAATTTATTTAATGCTCCCTCCAACTCCCTAATATTTGTATCTATATGTGTAGCTATATTTACTAAAACATCATCATCAATAATAATATTATCTAATTGAGCCTTCTTTTTTAATATTGCCATACGTGTTTCATAATCTGGATTAGAAATATCTGCAATAAGTCCCCATTCGAAACGTGTTCTTAAGCGATCTTCTAAAGGTTGAATATCTTTTGGAGGTCTATCACTAGAAATGATAATTTGTTTTCCATCATCATGTAAAGTATTAAATGTGTGGAAAAACTCCTCTTGAATTCTTTCTTTTCCGGCAATAAATTGAATATCATCTATAAGTAGAACATCTATATTACGATATTTATTACGAAACATTTCGTTTTTATTATCTTTGATAGCATTTATAAATTGATTTGTAAATTTTTCTGAACTAACATATAAAACACTTGCATTTTTGTTGTTTTTTAATATTTCATTTCCAATAGCATGCATTAAGTGAGTTTTGCCAAGCCCTACTCCCCCATACAAAAACAAAGGATTATATGCTGTAGCAGGTGCTTCAGCAACAGCTAATGCAGCAGCATGTGCAAAAGAATTATTATTACCAACAACAAAACTATTAAATGTATATTTTGGATTTAAATTAGAACTGTTTGGTGTATTTGTTGGAATCACAGGAGCTTCAGCTTTTGGCATATCCTCTTCACAAATTATTTTTACATCATAATTTTTATGAGTAATAAAACTAAATGTGTTTTTTAATAAAGATAAATATCTAGATTCTAACATATCTTTATGTACAATATTTTGTGCCATTATAGTAATTGTAGTGTCATCAACTGAAAAAATCTCAATATTACTAATCCATGTACTATATGAAATTCCAGTTACTTCAGTTTTTAGTAGTTCTTTTGCTTTTGTATTTAGTTCATTAATTTCTGCCTTTTGCATTACTCCTTCAATCCCTTCAGTATATTAATAAAACATAAAATTATTACGTAAAGTTTTCCACAAAGTTATCCACAACTGTGGAAAAGTAAACTCCATAAATACTAATAAATAAACAAAAATTTAAAATTATTAACATAATAATTATGTGTTTTTAAAATTCGTAAAAACCTTATTTCCCTATGTTAGTATATCATATCAAAAATACAATTAAATAGTCAATAGAATAAAAAATAAAATGTAAAAATTGTTTATGTGTATTGACATAATAAGCTGGTAAGGTGTATAATAATAAAGCTTATATTTAATAAATAATCCATTCGTGGTTTAAATAAGAAAAAACATAGGAGGTGCTAAAATGAAAAGAACATATCAACCTAAAAAAAGACAAGAACAAAAAGAACATGGTTTTATGAAAAGAATGAAAACAAAATCTGGAAGAAATGTATTAAAAGCTAGACGTGCAAAAGGAAGAAAAAAATTAAGTGCGTAATAAAAATGGTCACGTAATAAGCGGTGACCTTTTTAAGTTTTATGAGATTGAGTGATTTTGATGAAAAAAATGAAAACCTTGAAGAAAAATTATGAATTTCAAAATGTTCTAAATAAAGGTAAATTTTATATTGGCAAACAAATAACAATATATATAGCAGAAAATAAGCAATCAACTAATAGATTTGGAATAGCAGTTTCTAAAAAGACATGTAATGCAGTAAAAAGAAATCACATTAAAAGAAAAATTAGAGAAAACTATAGGCTAATTCAAGAACAACTAAAACAAGGTTATAATATTGTTTTTTTGTGGAATAAAAAAGTACCAGTAGAACAAGTAAATTTTCATATTATAAGAAGTGATATGGAAAAATCATTTACAAAGGCAGGGCTTTTATAAGTGAAAAGTATTTTTATTTTTCTATTAAAAGGATATAAAAAAATAATTTCACCAATTATTGGAGCTTTTGGAATACATTGCAAATTTTATCCGAGTTGCTCAGAATATATGATACAGGCAATAAAAAAATATGGCTGTATTAAGGGGATATATTTGGGAATAAAAAGATTATTAAAGTGTCATCCTTTTGCAAAAGGGGGATATGACCCTTTAAATTAGGAGGAATTTCATGGGTTTTATATCAGGAATATTTGGCTATTTGCTTAATTGGTTATATGAGGTTTTTAGTAACTATGGTGTAGCAATTTTAATATTTTCAGTAATTTTAAGAGTTATTTTAATACCAATTACAATTAAACAACAAAAGTCAATGAAAAAATCAGCTGCACTTCAAGCTGAGATGTCAGAAATTCAGAAAAAATATAAAAATAATCCAGAAAAATTAAATCAAGAAACAATAGAATTATATAAAAGAGAAAAAATGAGTCCTTTTAGTGGATGTTTGACATCTATTTTACAATTGGTAATCATTTTATCTGTATTTTGGCTAGTTAGTCAACCACTTACATATATGAAAAAAATAGATAATAATCTAATTGATGCATATACAACTGAAATGAAAGAAAGTGGATATAATTCAAATAATAGTTATGTGCAAATAGCTACAATTGATTATGCAGAAACAAAATATCAAGAAATATCTAAACAATTAGAACAAGAAAATGTAGAAAATAGGGAAGAACTAGTAAAAAAACAACAAGAATACAATCAATTAAGATTGAATATGGAATTTTTAGGAATTGATTTAAGCAAAGTTCCAACACAAAACTTAAATGATTGGAGAGTTTATGTTATTCCAGTTCTTTATGTTATAACTTCAATTATATCAACAAAACTAACAACAGTAACTCAAAAAAAGAAACAAAAACAAGATATTGTTGTTTCTGGCGAGGAGGATAACAAAGAAGTTGATCCAACAGAACAAATGCAACAAATGAGTAATAGTATGATGTATATGATACCAGTAATGTCTGTTATGATTGCAATTATTGCTCCATTAGGATTGGCTTTGTATTGGTTAGCAAGTAATATTTTAATGATTATTGAAAGACTTATTATAAATAAAGTTATGGAAAAAGATGACAATAAGGAGGAATCTTCTAATGGCTAAAAGTATTATTGTAGAAGGAAAAACTTCAACAGAAGCTATTGAAAAAGGGTTAAAAGAATTAAAAGTTTCTAAAGATAAAGTTGATATAAAAATATTAGAAAATGAAGAAAAGAGAAGCTTTTTTAGCATATTAGCTCCTAGAGTAGTAAAAGTTGAAATGACTTTGAAAGATGGAGTAACAGAAAAGAAAGCTGAGAACAAACCCAGAGAAGAAGTAAAACATATTGAAAAAGAAAAAAGAGCACCTTTAAAACCAGAAGAGTTAGAAAAGGCAAAATTGAACTTACAAGCATTTTTAAAAGATTTTGTTTCTAAAGTGAACAATATGGAATATAAAGTTTCTTCAGATGATGAATATGTATATGTTACATTAAATGGGGAAGACGCAGGAAAACTAATTGGCTATAGAGGTGAAACATTAAACTCTATGCAAGCAATTTTAACTGCAATTGCTAATAAACAAGTAGAAAGTAGAGTTCATCTTGTATTAGATATTGAAGGATACAGAGCTAAAAGACAAAAAGCATTAGAAGAACTTGCTGATAAATTAACAAGAACAGTTATAAATACAGGCAAACAAGTTACTTTAGAGCCAATGTCTGCTTATGAAAGAAAAATTATTCATAATAGATTACAAGATAGTAAAAGAGTAAGAACTTATAGTGTTGGTGAGGAACCATACAGAAAAGTTATTATAGCAAAAAAATAAGAAAAATCGGAAGTCAAAGTTCGGATTTTAGTTTAGTTAACTAATTCTAGCTTTGACTTCTTAATTTTTAATATAATCAGCATCTTGCGTCGTTAAAAGTAATTAAAAACGCGGTTACAACCACAAAGGTTGCGCCCTTGCCTTTTTACTTACTTTTGCCTAGCAATATACTAATTATATTAAAAATTATAATAGAAATAATTTTATTTAATGATAAGGAGGTAAGAGATGGGTACAATTGCTGCAATTTCAACAGCTCCGGCTAATGGAGGAATTGGAATTATTAGAATGAGCGGTAAAGAATGTTTTGAAATATTAGATAAAATTTTTGTGCCAAAACAAAAGCAAGATATAGAAGAAATATCTGGATATACCATAAAATATGGATATATTATAGATTTTAAAACAAAGCAAAAAATAGACGAGGTTTTAGTATCATTTTTTAAATCACCTAAAAGCTATACTACTGAAAATATGTGTGAAATAAATTCACATGGGGGAGTGGTAATTGAACAAAAAATCTTAGAACAATGTTTATTAGCTGGAGCTGAAATGGCTGAGCCAGGCGAGTTTACTAAAAGAGCTTTTTTGAATGGTAGAATAGATTTATCACAAGCTGAAGGAATTATTGATTTGATAAATGCTAAAACTTCTCAAGAAGCAAAAGCATCATTTAAACAATTAGAAGGAAGTTTATCTAAAAAAATTAAAGATATACGCCAAAATTTATTAAACATAATGGCTGATATAGAGGCATCTATTGATTACCCTGAATATGACGAAGTACCGGAAATAGTTAATAAGAAACTAATTGAACAAATAAATGCAATTGAAGAGAAATTATTTAAATTAGAAAAAAGTTTTGATAGTGGAAAAGTATTAAAAGAAGGAATAAAAACAGTTATATTAGGAAAACCAAATGCAGGAAAATCATCATTACTAAATGCTATTTTAAATGAAGAAAGAGCAATTGTAAGTCAAATAGAGGGAACAACTAGAGATACTATTGAAGAGATGGTACAAATTCAAGGGATACCTTTAAAATTGATAGATACAGCAGGAATAAGAAATACTCAAGACGAGATTGAAAAAATTGGCGTTAAAAAGGCTTTAGAGCTGTCAAATGAAGCTGACCTAATAATAGGTATATTTGATAACACAAAACGGCTTAGAAGCCGAGGATTTGCGAATACTGGAAATTCTTAAAAATAAGAACTCGATTATACTATTAAATAAGATTGATGAAAAAGATAATGGACTAGAAAATGACATTAACATTAAAAATGTTAATAAACCAGTTGTAAAAATATCTGCTAAAACTAAAGAAGGGTTAGAAGATTTATATGAGCAAATCTTGAAAATGTTTAAATTAAATGAAATTGAAATAAATGACGGGGAAGTAATAACAAATATAAGACATAAAAATCAAATAAGAAAATCTATAGATGCTTTAGAACAAGCTAAAAAAGGAATTGAAATAGAAATGCCTATTGATGTAGTGGCAGTTTCACTAAAAGAAGCTCTCGAAGATTTGAGTGAAATAACTGGAGAAAATGTGTCTGAAGATATAATAAATAATATATTTTCTAAATTTTGTTTAGGAAAATAAGACTTTATAATTTTAATTTAAAAGCATTGAATTACTATAAGAGTAAAATATTAACCTATATGTTTCACAAGCAAAGTATAATGAAATATATAGTTTCAGAGAAAAAAATGCGTGAAACACGAACAGTAAACCACAACAAAAAGACAATGTTTTTAAAAGAGTTTCGACAAAGTATTGAAAAATCAAAATAAAACACTTTCGACAAAAAACGACAATCCAAAAAGTTGTATCAAACAGTGATTTCTGTTTCATAGAAAACTGAACCAAAAAATAGAAAATAAATTTAACAAGGAAGGTAAAATAAAAATGAAATATAATGCAGGAAAATATGATGTAGCAGTAATAGGGGCAGGACATGCTGGATGTGAGGCGGCTCTAGCAACAGCAAGATTAGGATTAAAGACTTTATTATTTAGTATAAGTTTGGAAGCTGTTGCAAATATGCCATGTAATCCACACATTGGTGGAAGTTCAAAAGGACATTTAGTAATGGAGATAGACTGCTTAGGTGGAGAAATGGGTAAAAATATAGATAAAACATATACTCAACTTAGAATGTTAAATACATCAAAAGGACCGGCAGTGTACTCCTTGAGAGCTCAAGCGGATAGAAAAAAATATCAAATGGAAATGAAACATACTCTTGAAAAACAACCAAACTTATATTTGAAACAAGCAGAAATAGTTGACATTGGAGTGGAAGACGGAAAAGTAAAATCTGTAGAAACAAATATAGGTGCAATATATGAGGTGGATAATGTTATATTAGCAACTGGTACATATTTAAAAGGAAAAATATATATAGGAGAAGTATCTTACGAAAGTGGTCCAGATGGTGTGTTCCCAGCAAATAGGTTATCTGATATGTTAAGAAAAATCGGTATAAACCTTGTAAGATTTAAAACAGGAACACCAGCGAGAATAAATAAAAATTCTATTGATTTTTCTAAAATGGAAAGACAAGATGGGGATAAAAATCCTACAGCATTTTCATTTGAAGATAAAATAGTAGAAAAAGAAGAACAATTACCATGTTATTTGACATACACAACACCTGAAACACATGAAATTATAAGGAAAAACTTGCACCGTTCACCTTTATATGGTGGAGAAATAACAGGTACAGGGCCAAGATATTGTCCATCTATAGAAGACAAAGTAGTTAGATTTGCGGATAAAGAAAGACATCAAATATTTGTAGAACCAATAGGAAGAGATACAGACGAAATGTATATACAAGGAATGAGTTCATCACTTCCTGAAGATGTACAAATAGCTATGTATCGCACTATACCTGGATTAGAACATGCTGAATTTACAAGACCGGCATATGCAATTGAATATGATTGTATAGATCCATCTGAATTAAAATTATCATTAGAACATAAAAAAATAGATGGAATGTTTTTTGCAGGTCAAATAAATGGAACTTCTGGATATGAAGAAGCTGCATCACAAGGAATTATAGCAGGAATAAATGTAGCACAAAAAGTAAGAGGAAGAAAACCAGTCATTCTAGACCGTTCACAAGCATATATAGGAGTTTTAATTGATGATATTGTAACAAAAGGAACTAATGAACCATATAGAATGATGACTTCTAGAGCAGAATATAGGTTATTACTAAGACAAGACAATACTGATTTAAGATTAACAGAAATAGGACATGATGTAGGTTTAATATCTGAAGAAAGATATCAAGCATTTTTAATTAAGAAAAAACAAATTGAAGAAGAAATTGAAAGACTTGAAAACACTGTGGTTAAGCCAACAGAGAAGGTAAATGAATTGTTAAAAAATAATAATTCTTCGGCACTTACAACAGGTGTAAAAATGGCAGAATTATTAAGAAGGACAGAAATGAATTACGAACTTTTAGGTGAAATTGATGAGAATAGAAAAGAATTGCCTAAAGAAGTAACTCAAGAAGTAGAAATAGAAGTAAAATATAAAGGTTATATAAAACTACAACAAGCACAAGTTGAAAAATTTAAAAAACTGGAAGCAAAATTGTTGCCACAAGATATAGATTATAGTACAATTAAAGGGCTTAGATTAGAAGCAAGACAAAAATTAAACAAAATAAAACCAAATTCAGTAGGCCAAGCTTCTAGAATATCAGGCGTTTCACCAGCAGATATATCGGTGTTGCTTATTTATTTAGAACAAACGAATAGAAAGGTATAATATTGATTATGAATAAATTAGAATTTAGTAATGATCTAATTGAAAAAGTAAATTCCATTGGAATAGAAATATCTCAAAAACAAGCAGAACAGTTTTATAAATATATGGAATTATTATTAGAATGGAATGAAAAAATGAATTTGACAGCAATAACAGATCCAGAAGAAGTAATATTAAAGCACTTTATAGATAGCTTGACAATTATTCCATATTTAAAAGAAGCAGATACAGTGCTTGATATTGGCACAGGAGCAGGATTTCCTGGAATACCTTTAAAAATATTAGAAGAAAATAAGAAATTCACACTATTAGATTCTTTAAATAAAAGAATAATATTCTTACAAACAGTAATAAATGAGCTAGAATTGAAAAATATACAAGCAATTCATGGTAGAGCAGAAGAATTTGTGAGCAAAGAGAGAGAAGCTTATGATATTGTAACATCAAGAGCTGTAGCAAGACTAAATGTACTTTTAGAATATATGTTGCCATTTGTAAAAGTAGGCGGAAGATGTATTTGTATGAAATCTTTTGAAATTGAAGAAGAATTAAAAGAAGCTAAAAAATCTATTGAAATTCTTGGAGGAGAAATTGAAAAAATAGACGAAATTACATTACCAAATACTGATATTAAAAGAAAAATAGTAATAATAAAAAAGGTAAAAAATACACCAAGTAAATATCCTAGAAAAGCTGGAACACCTGCAAAAGAGCCAATAATATAATTTTAAAGTGACCTTTGTAACTAAAGCAGAGGTTACTTTTTTATTGTATAGGAAAAATCGAAGATTTTTGCTATACAACAAGGTTAAGTTACCTTGGGATGTACGGGTTGCATAGCAACCCCGTACAGGTGGCAAAGCCACTTTTCTTACTAATTTATAATTTCAAGATTTATTGTGAAAATTATTATATTTTTTTCAAAAATTCATTGACATATTGACGATATTTTTATATCATTAATATGTCCCTTTTAATATAATTAGATATTAGAATAGTTTACATAAAACAACAAAGGAGGCAATTAAATTGGGAAAAATTATATCAGTTGCAAATCAAAAAGGTGGAGTAGGAAAGACTACAACCTCAGTGAATTTAAGCACTTTACTTGCAAAAAGAGGAAAGAAAGTTTTACTAATAGATGCAGATCCACAAGGAAATGCTACAAGTGGAGTTGGAATGGATAAAAATACAGAATTATCTGTTTATGATTTAATAATTAGTGATGAAGTAGAAAGTAAAGATACTATTCAAAAAACAGAAATTAAAAATTTATATATTTGTCCATCTAATATAAACCTTGCAGGAGCAGAAGTTGAGCTGGTTTCAATGATGTCGAGAGAATATAGAATGAAAGAAAAGTTAGAATCAATAAAAGATAAGTTTGACTATATTATTATTGACTGTCCACCATCATTAGGATTAATTACATTAAATTCATTTACAGCATCAGATAGTGTATTGATACCAGTACAATGTGAATATTACGCTCTAGAGGGATTAGGACAACTTATAAACACTATTAACTTAGTAAAAAGACACTTGAATAAGGATTTGGAAGTTGAGGGAGCATTACTTACTATGTATGATATTAGAACAAACTTATCAAATCAAGTAGTAAAAGAAGTTAATAAATATTTTGAAAACAAAGTATATAAAACAGTAATTCCTAGAAACGTAAAACTAAGTGAGGCGCCAAGTTATGGAATGCCAATATCTATATATGATCCAAGATCAAAAGGTGCTAAAAGTTATGATAAATTTGTAAAAGAATTTTTGAAAAATAATGATAATACAAAAGGAAAACATGCAGTATAAAAGAAAAGGAGATGTTATGATGGCTGTTAAAAAAACAGGTTTAGGAAAAGGATTAGAAGCTTTATTTAGTGAAAATCAACTAACTAAAGAAGAAGAAAGAAAATTAAAAGATGGAGAAGAAATTGTTCAAAGCATAAAAGTTATTGAAATAGAACCAAATAGAAATCAACCAAGAAGAAATTTTCCAAGTGAATCAATAGAAGAACTTGCAAAATCAATAGAAAAATATGGTGTAATTCAACCAATAATAGTTTCTAAGAAAGATGGATATTATGAGATTGTTGCAGGTGAAAGAAGATGGAGAGCTGCTAAAAAAGCAGGCTTAAAAGAAATGCCTTGTATTGTTAGAGAAAATGACGAAAGAAAAAACAAGGAAATTGCTTTAATTGAGAATATACAAAGAGAAGATTTAAACCCAATAGATAAAGCAAGAGGTTTTAGACAATTATTAGATGATTATGGTATGACACAACAACAATTAGCAGATACAATAGGTTTAAATAGAAGTACAGTTACAAATACATTAAGATTATTGAACTTAGATGAAAGAGTAATGCAATTAGCTATTGATGGAAAACTAAATGAAGGTCATTGTAGATCTTTATTATGTATAACTGATCCAGACAAGCAATATGCTGCAGCAATTAGAATTATAGAAAAAGGTGAAACGGTTAGAGATATTGAAAAGAAAGTTCAAGACCAAAAGAAAACATCACCTAAATATGAAGAGAGAAGACAAGCTATTTGTAGAGATATAGAAGATAGTTTTCAAAGTTTTTTTGGAACAAAAGTTAAATTAAATGCAGGAAAAAGAAGTGGTAAAATTATTATTCAATACTCTACAAATGATGAATTAGAAAGAATTTTAAACCTAATAAAATAGATAAAAAATTGCTAAAATTTTAATAAATAAATTTTGGCAATTTTTTGATTTTCTAAGTATAATTCTATTGACAACTGAGTGACAAATGTGCTATTATATATAAGGTTACCGGTACATTGGTATTGATAATCTAAGTGGAGAGGTGGTCGAGTTGGTTTATGGCACCAGTCTTGAAAATTGGCGTAGGTTTGTAGCCTACCGTGGGTTCGAATCCCACCCTCTCCGCCATTTTTTTATAGAAAAAACACATTCTAAAATATGTAGGTGTACCCAAGTGGTTGAAGGGGACAGTTTGCTAAACTGTTAGGGTTCGCAAGGGCCGCGGAGGTTCAAATCCTCTCACCTACGCCAAAAAAATAACAGTAGTTTATACTGTTATTTTTTTATCTTTATTTGCATTTTCTTTTTCAATAGCTAATTTTTCTTTTTGTTGTCTCTTTAAATTATCTTTTGCAACTGTCATTAATAATTTAATTCTATTTGTTTGATTTGCTTCACTAGCGCCAGGATCATAATCAACAGGAGCAATATTTGCATCAGGGTATTTATCTCTAATAGTTTTTATAACGCCTTTTCCAACTACGTGATTTGGTAAGCATGCAAATGGTTGCACACAAACTATATTTGGAATACCATGTTCAATATATTCTACCATTTCAGCTGTTAAAAACCAGCCTTCACCTGTTTGATTTCCAATTGATAAAATGTCCTTAACTTTAGTTTCTAGCTCAAATATATTGCAAGGTAATAAATAACCTTTTTTGGAATTTTTAAGAGCTATAACAGAATCTTTTTCTAAAATATCAATTAATTTAATTGCAGCTTTAAATAATTTAGCTTTCATTTTATCAGTTTTTATTAATTGATTAAAGGTAATTTTATGTGTTGCTATAAATTTAACAAATCCCATAAAATCAGGAAGAATTACTTCAGCACCTTCTTCTTCTAATTTATCTGCTACAAAATTATTTCCAAAAGGATGATATTTAATAAGTACCTCACCAACAATACCTACTTTTGGTTTTTCAACTGAAGTATCTAGCTTGATTTTTTCAAAATCATTTACTATATCATAAATACTTTGTTTAAATTTTTTCATAGTTGATTTTACAACTAATGTTTTACATTTTTCCATCCACTCATCAAATAATTTTTGAGTTTCACCTTTATGTATTTCATAAGCTCTATTTTTAGTAAGCATTTTTTGTAATAAATCTGCATACACAACGCATTTAATCATTCTTTCAATCATTGGTATTGTAATTTTAAATCCAGGCATTTTTTCCATACCAACAACATTAAATGATATAACTGGAACATTTGCAAAGCCAGCATCTTTTAAAGCTTTACGAATAAATCCAATGTAGTTTGTTGCTCTACAGCCACCACCAGTTTGAGACATTATTAAGGCTGTTTTATTTAAATCATATTTGCCAGATTCTAAAGCTTCTATCATTTGACCAGTAGTTAAAATAGATGGATAACAAGCATCATTATTTACATATTTTAATCCGGTTTCAACAGTATGTTGAGTGCAGTTCCTTAATAATTCTACTTTGTAACCACATGAAGCAACTGCAGTTTCTAGTAGCTCAAAATGTATTGGAGCCATTTGAGGAATTAAAATAGTATAATCCTTTTTCATATCTTTATCAAAGATTTTTTTAACTTGCTCATAATTTCCAGAGCCTTTTTCTAATTCTTTATTTTGTTCTCTTTTCTTCATACTAGCTAAAAGGGAACGAATACGAATACGAACAGCACCTAAATTATTTATTTCATCTATTTTTATTAAAGTATACATTTTACCAAAGCTGTTTAATATTTCTTCAACTTGATCAGTAGTAACAGCATCTACACCACAACCGAATGAATTTAATTGAACTAATTCAAGGTTGTCATGTTTACCAACAAAATCTGCTGCTGCATATAATCTAGCATGAAATACCCATTGATCAACTACACGAATAGGTCTTTTAACTTCAGTTTGATTACAAATTGAATCTTCTGTTAAAACACATAAACCTAAGCTTGTAATTAAAGTATCAATACCATGATTTACTTCAGGGTCTACATGATATGGTCTTCCTGCTAAAACAATACCTTTTAAATTATTTTTATTCATGTATTCTAAGGTTTCTTCACCTTTATCACGAATATCTTGTTTACATTTTTGATACTCTTCTTCAGCTTTCTTTGCAGCTGTTAATAATTCTTTTTTAGTAAAGTTGTATTCAGCAAATTCTGGCAATTCCATAATTGTTTCAGCTAGTTTTTTACAATCGAAAGGTAAAAATGGATTTAAAAATTTAATATCGTTTTCTTTTAATTCTTCAACATTATTTTTTAAAACTTCTGAATATGAAATTACAATAGGGCAATTATAATGGTTATCAGCTTTTTCATATTCTTTTCTTGAATATGGCATACATGGATAAAAAATAGTTTTTATACCTTGTTTTATAAGTCCTATAATATGACCATGAGAAAGTTTTGCAGGGAAGCAAACTGATTCTGATGGCATACTTTCCATTCCTTTTTCATAAGTTTTACGATTACTTTTTTCTGATAAAACAACACGGAATCCTAAATTTGTTAAAAATGTAAACCAGAAAGGATAATCCTCATACATATTCAAAACCCTAGGAATACCAATAGTTCCACGAGGAGCATCTTTTTCATCTAAAGGAGTATAACCAAAGATTCTTTCATATTTATATTTCATAACATTTGGTAAATCTTTATGCTCTCCAACATTTCCAGCACCTTTTTCACAACGGTTACCAGAGATATATCTTGCCCCATTACTAAATTTATTTATTGTAAGTAAACAATGATTTTCACAACCATTACAACGAACATGTGAAATATCAATTTTTAATTTATCTAAATCTTCAGGTTTGCTTAAAGTAGATACATATTCCATATCTAAATTAGCTTCATATTGTTCTTTGGCAAGTAATGCTACACCATAAGCACCCATTAAACCAGCAATATCAGGTCTTACAACATTTCTACCAACAATTAACTCAAATGCACGTAATACTGCATCATTGTAGAAAGTACCTCCTTGTACAACAATGTGTGCACCTAAGGTTTTTACATCTCTAACTTTCATTACTTTTTGAATAGCATTTTTTATAACAGAATATGAAAGTCCAGCAGAAATATCTCCAACACTATAGCCTTCTTTTTGAGCTTGTTTAATTTTTGAATTCATAAATACTGTACAACGAGAACCTAAATCAACAGGTCTTCTTGCTTCTAAAGCAGAATTTACAAATTCTTCAATAGATAAATTTAAACTTTTAGCAAATGTTTCAATAAATGAACCACAACCAGAAGAACAAGCCTCATTTAGCATAATATTATCAATTGCGCCATTTTTCATACGAATATATTTCATATCTTGACCACCAATATCTACTATGCTAGTAACATTAGGCATAAATTGTTTTGCTGCTGTATAATGTGCAATTGTTTCAATTTCATTTAAATCAACATTTAATGCAGTTTGGAAATTTTGTCTTAGTGTAAATGATGTTCCATTTGCTGGTACACACATAGGTGCTGCTAAAGTATTAAAATTAAATACTACTTTATTAACTAACTCTAAATCACCATTGCTTGTTCTTCTTGCTGGATATGCAAGCACTGTAACTTCTGTACATCCACATGTTCCTCTTAATTCTAAGACTAAATTTTTAACTATAACTTTTAATCCCTTTTCTTTATATGCTGATCTTTCGCCTTTTCCTTGATCAGAGCATTCTCTATTTTTATTTCCACATACATTATATTCAAAAGAAGTTTTGCAGAATTCTCCATCTATATCTCCAAATTCTGGACAAAGATTTTCTTGCTCATAAGGTTCTTTTTCAACTTCTTTTATAGGTCTTACTACATGATCTTCTAAAGTTGTAGTCCCAGGTTTTATTACTACGTCTGTATAGTTCATACATACTTTATCTATGTTTACATTTACAACACCTGATCTTGGGATAGGACCATTAACTGATACAACTTCATATTCAAAGAATAAGTCTTCTCCATTAGGAGCATCTGCATTTGTAAATACTTGGAATTTTATACTATCAAATACTCTATTTGTTTCTATAGCAAGTGGTACACTATTTGCTGTTGAAAATTTAGGTGATGATAAAGGATTGCAGCATTCTTCACCACATACATTATCTACACATTCATCAGATTCTACTTCACAAGGTTCACACTCATCATCATGTTTATGATTGTGGTTATGTTTTGGTTTGCATACACAATCGCACTCAAGCTCACACTCATCATCATGTTTATTACAGTTACATCCTTTTGATTTACAAGATCTAGCTATATCTTCTTGTAGTTCTTCATTTAAGCTTTCTTTAGCTTCATGTTGTAAAGTTGATTGATTAATTCTTCTTTTATTTTTTTTAAGGTCTTGCATTTTTCATTGTCCTCCCCTTAAATGAATTCTAAAACCAAGTGGCTTTTGTTGCCTACTTAATAATATGCATATAAATTAATATTTGTTACTTAAACAAGTAGTCTACTGATATAACTAGAATAAAAATTTTTATCTTCAATATATATTTATTATAAAAACTTTTATAAGGAGGACTTTTATGAGTTTCATTAATAAGTGTTCTACAATTATAAGGAGATCTGATAAAGAAATTTTCAAATTCTACATCGACAATATTATAAAGATCGATCATTATGATAAAGATAATAATTTAATTTCAAGTAATAGCTTTGATAAGCTAAATGGAATGGACTTTACAAATTGTTCCTTTTGTCTAAATAATAATGATATATATGGTATATATAAAAATGATGGTCTAAAGATGATTCATATTCCTAGAGGGTCTTCTATTATCTCTAAAAAAGATATTTTGACTTATGACTCTAAAAAATTTGATATTATATTTCCGTATATAAACGTAATAAATAATTCTATACATATTCTTTACTATGTTTATAACAATAATTCAACAAATACTTGTGCTTTATTCCACCATTATTATAATAATGGTGTTTGGATAGAAAATAAAATCGACTTTATTAATCATATAGTATTAGATAATTTTACAGTTTTATGGATTCAAAACTCTCCTATAGTATTTTATTTCAATCTGGTAAACGGTTGTGAAGAAGTATTCTTTTCTAGATTTAACTCTAGCACTTTATCATGGTCTAATCCTTGTCAAATTACTAACTCTAATAAAAACAAATTATATTTATCTGTTTTAAAAGACAGTATGAACTTTTATCATTTAACATTCTGTGAGTGTATAGATAATGGATATGCTGTAAAGTATATGAATGGCTACCTAAATGAAAATAAGTTAGATATAGGTACTTCTATTTATGTATCTGGACCATCCACTTGTATATATCCTAGTCTAGTTAAGCAAAAATCAACTATTTACTTGATGTGGGTAAATTATAACAAACTTTATACATCTATATCAAATGATTTAGGAAAAACATGGAGTGAACATGAAATAGATGAAACTAGTATAGATGAGGATTTTTGTAGAGCTAGGTTTTTATCAAACTACTCTGGTGACTTATCATATAATTTAACATCCATCTTTACTGTTAATGATGATATAACTATAATAGGATTTTAAATAATTAGTGTTGCAATATTTGCAACACTAAAAAAATCCCAAAACACCGGTGGCTCAATAAATTCATACCCGAGATACTCCCAGGTGGGTGACCTACTACTAACCTTTAACTTCCTATATAAATACAGGCATGTTATATTTTAGTAGACACAGTCTCCCGTTCAACATTTGTCGGTTGAATTTAAATAAGCCGTATCGAATGCTTCAGGATTTTATATTCTTATTATATAATAAAAAACAATATTTTTAAAGTAGTTTTGTATGACAATTAATGCAATTTTATTATTTTTTCCCATTTTTTTCACTCTCTTTATCTATGTATTTACAATAGCTGTCGTTTTATTCATCATCTTCTTCGT
>ERZ824488.2124-NODE-2124-length-18777-cov-3.312039_pt1 | contig 18777 bp, 10 predicted proteins | sample MGYA00519936_ERZ824488 | MGnify/ENA primary metagenome ERZ824488 (study PRJEB31778, sample SAMEA3449153) | human gut metagenome | biome: human gut; feature: human-associated habitat; material: faeces | place: United Kingdom | collected 2010/2012 ... | reverse complement strand
GTGATCCTGAAGGATGCCAACGGGAACACGTTTGAAGTGCCTGTGAAGGTGAACGCGGTGGACGACGTGCCGACGCTGAACGTGACGGACCAGATCGGTGAAGTAGAGTCCGGTGCGACGTCCGATACGGTGACGGGCCAGATCAGCTACGACTTCGGTGCGGATGATGGAGCTGGCAAGAGCTTCACCATCACGACGACCAAGGACGGCGAGACGGTGACGGTGAATTACCCCATGGGCAGCGACAGCGTGACGGTGGAAGGCGACCACGGCACGCTGACGGTGAACGCCGACGGCTCGTACAGCTACAAGGCGAAGCCGGATACGGACGGTGAGGACAGCTTCACCTTCAAGATCACGGATGCCGACGGCGACAGCGCGGCCGAACAGACCATCGACGTGACGGTGACGAAGGCCGAAGGCCCCGTCATCGACGACAGCAACGGCGTCATCACGGTGGATGAAAAGGGTCTGGACGATGCCTCCGACGCCAGCGAGACGGCGCAGTGGACCGCGCCTGACGGGTATACCATCGAGAGTATCAAGACCGACGGAGCGCACGGCACATCCACGATCACCGAAGACGGCAAGCTGGAATACACGCTTGGCGGCGCCCTGCAGCATACGGGTGCGGGTCAGACCGAGACCTGGACGGGCGCGGATACGGTGACGGTGATCCTGAAGGATGCCAACGGGAACACGTTTGAAGTGCCTGTGAAGGTGAACGTGGTGGACGACGTGCCCACCATCTCCAGCGTCGATGCTGACAACGATGGCAAGCCCGACATCACCTTTGAACGCTATCCTGATGTGGACAGCGAGGATACGCCGTTAAGTCCTGGGGACCCCACTGATTTCACTAAGTACGATACAACAACTGATCTTAGCACTGTTCCCACCGTCATTTGGGGCGGGCAAGTTACTATTAGCAGTGGAAGGGTTGAATATACATATTCCGATGAAGCGAAGCGTATTGTAGATACTATAAAGATTCTTTCTGAAGGAGGAGATATCGCATATAGTAGCCATGTGACAAATGGTAATATAGGTAATTCTGTAGAAGAGCGTAAAGATAGTATGGGGCTTACGGTAGCCGGTAAAGCCGAAATTTCGGCAGACAGAAGCTATGACGATGAGGGTAACTTCACAGGCGTAGCTGACAAAAGCGATGCCATTATCGTGACGCTGCCGGAAGGCACTGTAGCCTATGGATTGAACCTGAAGCTGGGAGCCTTCTTTACGCAATCTTCTGGTGGAGGAGATAAGTGGGATACGGTGCCGGAACAGGCCCTGCTCACGTTCTATAAGGATGGGGAAGTCGTTCTGATATATCCCGTCACGGCTAACTCCGCAGACGGCTCCTACACGGTTCCGGCGGATCTTGTCATTACGGAAGGCTTTGACAAGGTCGTCATTTCCGCTGTGGACAATTCCTGGAACAGCGTCGACAATTTCGAAGTTGAGCAGTCCGACTTTGTGGTTCAGGAAATCGGTTTCGTTACCCTGCCGCCGAATGAGGTCATGTTCCGCTATGAGGGCGATCTCGTTTCGGATGGCGGCGCGGACGGATTCGCCGACGGTTACAGATTCGCTTTCTCTGATAAGATGGGCGAGAACATGGACGTGACGCTGGGCAATGGAAAGACCGTGACAGCAACGTTGACCATCATGGAAGGCGACAACGGCAGTTCCATCCTTCTGGCAACGATTCCCGGTGCCGACGGCAAGCCTGAAAACCTCTTCTCCGTGACGCTGGATACCGATGGGCACTGGAAGTTCGATCAGTATCAGGAATTTTCCAAGCCTGGCGGCAGCGACTTTGAACTCGGCTTTATGACCAAGGACAGTGACGGCGATACGGCCTATGAAGGAGTCACGCTGATCACCACTACGGAAACCAATATCGGTACCGGTGACGAGCATGCTCCCACGTCGGACGTTGACGTTATCGTTGACGGCAACAGCGGCCATGACAATCTTGTGGGCGACCCGGGCGGCGCGACGGAATCCACACAGACAACCTACACGGATCTCAATGTAGCCCTGGTGGTGGATACGTCTGGCTCGATGGATGGTACTCGGATGAGCGAAACCAAGGAGGCCCTGAAGGATCTTTGTGACCAGCTTAAGGCGCATGCTGACAAGGGGGCGGACGTCAATCTCTCGCTCATTGGCTTCAGCGGAGCCTTGAACATCAATCTGTCTATCGAGGACATTACGGGAATTGAAGAAAATTACCGTAAGTTTACATTGAATAGTGGATGGAGTCAGACTACCATCATCGGAAAGGTCGGCACTGAATTCAGTGTTACATCTTACTATTCCAATGGCTATATATCCGGTACCACAACGTATAGAATTACGGAGGACGGTACTCTTCAGAAGTGGGCTAGTTGGCACTGGGAAACGGTATCTCCCAGCTCCACAGAGAGCTTGACGGGATATGAGGCGGTTCTTGAGCAGATTGATGATATGAAGGCTATTGGCGGTACAGTCTATTCCGATGGATATGGAGCCGCAAAGAACTGGTTCGGCGAAAAAAATGACCCCAACTCCCTGCAGAACAACGGTGGAGAAAATATCGCCATCTTTGTGACGGACGGTAAGCCTGATAGTACGTTCGCTGCCCAAAATGCGTACAATAAGCTTGTTGGTGCTGTTGACGACATCACGGTTGAAACAATCGGCATCGCGATAACGGATGGCAATGCGAAGACTCTTCTGAACGGATTGACAACCAATAAAGATGGCGCGCACTTCATCCAAGAAGCCGATCAGTTGGACGATGTCTTCGGTGAAATCGTCAGCAATATCACTACTTCCACCGTGACTCCCGCTGCGGATGACGTCATTCTCGGCGGACGCGGCAACGACATGCTCTTCGGCGACGCCCTGAATGCGGATTACCTTCTGGGAGACGGATACACCTGGGAAGGCAAGGAAAAATATACCCAGGGTAGCTCGTGGGATATCATCAACGCCTATCTTTTTGCGACGTTTGGCCATAATCCCAGCGAAGGAGAAATAGCCAAGTTCATCGCACAGAATGCCGACAAGCTTGGCCTGACGGACAGCATTACCGACGATACAGGATCTGTCCGCGGCGGCAACGATACCCTCCTCGGCGGTTCCGGTGACGACATCGTCTACGGACAGGGAGGTGACGACCTGCTCTTTGGCGACGGCAGCGATACGGCAACCAGCGACTCGGACATCGATACACTGAATACGCTGGACACGCTGCTGACTGCGGCCGGAGCCGGAGAAGACGGCAGCTATGCCGAACGGATACGTGATCTTGGAACATCGGAAACTCCAGACCAGCCGAGCGAGCTTGACCGCTTCATAGACAGCCTTGAGGGTACAGGAGGTATCGAAAAGGATACTGACGGCAACGACCAGCTCTTCGGCGGCGCCGGTGATGACGTGATTTTTGGCGGCTCCGGCAACGACTTCATCGACGGCGGCGAGGGCAGGGACACCATCTTCGGCGGCTCCGGCAACGACATCATCGTCTACGACAGCAACGACTACCTGGTCAGCGGTGGCAGCGGCATCGACTTCATGGTGTCCAATGACAGCAAGCTGACGATGGAGGCGCTGCTTAGCGGCGGAAAGGACGGCAAGGAAGGTCCCATCGTGGACAGCATCGAAGTGCTGCTGAAGGGCGAGGATGCCCTGAGTCTGACCAGCATCCAGGAGCTGGCCGACAAGTACGGTATCACGCTGAGTACCAATGATAAGGGCGAAGAGACACTCAGCCTGGATGACCGCTGGATAAAGCAGGAGGATGGCACCTATGACTTTACTGGGGATGCCGATCTGACCCTGGAGACCAATCTGACACCGGTGGAGGCCAGCGATCCGGCCAGCGAGGCCGTACAGCAGCAGGTCTTCACTCTGGAACACGGTAACGGTTAAGCATACACTATGGCGGGGCGGCCCAAAGGCCGTCCCGCCTTTCAACATCCTTTCCGGAACACGTTCATGCGCATCCTTTTCGTCAACCACACCTTTCCGGGGGATCTGGGGCCGCTGCTGGCAGCCTTTGCCGCGCAGCCGGAGCATGAGATCCTTTTCGCCTCCTGCCGGGGCAGACGGGATTTCAGTGTGCCCGGGGTGCGGCATGTGGTGCTTTCGCCTTCCCGTTCCCGTCGTCTTGTCGGGGACGGGGCCGGAACTTCTCTGGACAGGGCCGTGGAGATGGGGCGGCAGGCCTTGCAGGCTTTCCGTCTGCTGCGGCAGAACGGCTTTGTGCCGGACATGGTGCTGCTTTCTTCCGCCCTGGAACAGGGCCTGTTCCTCAGGGATGCGTTCCCCGAAGCCTTCGTGGCCTGCTTTGCGGAAAGTCTGCCGTCCGACGGGCTGGCCGGGGACGGTAAAGGCCTTGTCCGCCATTTGCTGCAATGCCGCCAGATGCAGCAGAGCGATCTGGTCATCAGGCTGGCGGCAGAAGGGGCAACTCGCGATCTCGAACAGCGAGGCGCCGTGACCTTGCCGTATCCGGTGGATACGGACTATTTTTCCCCCCTTGCCCCAAACGGGGCGACCGGCCTAAACGCCGGGGCTCTGGTGCTGTGTGCTGTCCGGGATGCGGCGGATGTCTGGCAGATGCTGCGTCTGGCGGAAGCCTTGCTGGCCCAGTCTCCGGGCTGTCGTCTGGTGCTGCTGTGCGAAAGTGCGGCAGGGCGTGAATCACTGGCGGAGATCGGCGCTTCCCTGCCTGCCGGGATCGAGGTCCCGGAGCGCCTTTCCCTGAATGCCTATCGGGATCTGCTCCGCACGGCGGCCGTCATCACGTCCCCGGCGGCAGCGTGTCTTTCCGCACCGGTGCTGCTGGAAGCCATGAGCTGCGAGGTAGTGCCGGTGCTGGTGGGCGATGCGTCGCACTGGCCCCTGCTGCACGACGGCGGGGGCTGCCTTTGGTGCGGGGCGGAGGAGCTTGTCCCCACACTGGCAGGAGCTCTGTCGCAGCCGGGCCGTCTGGCGGAGCTGTCCCTTGCCGCACGACGGACCGTGGAGCGGTATTTTCGGCGGCAGGATGTCATCCCCGGGCATCTGGCCTTGCTGCATCAGGCCCGGGCCGCGTGGCTGCGAAAACGGCAGGGCGGTACGACGTCCTGATGCGGCAAGGCGCGTGTCTGGGCGGTCGGAAGGTAGTTGCCATGCCTTTTGGGCATCTCCCGGAGAGGGATGCGGCAACAGCGGATACGATCATCGCGACTCATAACGGATATACAAAAAGACCGGTGCCCTTGCTGCGGGCCACCGGTCTTTTTTATGCCTTTGGGCGGGCAGGACTGCCATCATGCGGATAACGGCCCCGCATGGGGCAGGGGGTGACGTGGGGGATGCCTACCTGCCGGGCATTCGTGGCAGCGGTTTGGAAAAAATCTGGGAGCAGGTTCGGCGGGAGGCGCCACTAGCGCATCCACTCCGCTTCCTGAATAAAATGCGTTGGGGAGGGGCCTCGACAAGGTCAGCTTTGACCAATGCCGTGGCCCCTCCCCTGTGTTTCAAAAAGCTGCATCTACATCCCGGGCTTCATGCCCGCAGGCCAGAACGAGGAATTCCGGCGTCCTTCGCCATCCAGGGCCCAGCCGATCCCCCAGCCGGCCAGCGAGAAGGCAAAGCCCACGAAGAAGGGCGGCAGCGCGGAAAGGGAAGGCCAGGGCATGGGCAGGATGGCGAACTGCGGGTGTGTCATGAGGTACCAGAGCATGCAGCTCACAAAGCCCGCAGTACAGCTGCACCAGGCGGCCAGGCTGCTGCGCTTGCCAAAGCGCACTAGGGCCACATAGGCCACCAGCACCGTGGAGCCCACGATGCTCCAGCTGGTGGTGCAGAGCATGGCGATGATCTGCCCCTTGATCTGGGCACAGCCGCCGCTGAGCAGCACGCAGAAGACGATGCCCGCGAACCACATGCCGCGCGAGGTCTTGCGGCCCGGCAGGTCTTCGGCGATGGCCGCCACGGCGATGTGGAAGATGGCCGTGGCCGTGGACAAGGAGGCCGAGACTATGGCCAGCACGAAGAGCTGCAGGCCGATGTCGGGCAGCAGCATCTTGACCAGGGCGGGCATGACGTCATCGGGCGAGGCCACTTCGGGCATGAACAGGCGGGCCAGGCTGGCCACATAGTAGGCGCCGCCCACCAGCACGGTCAGTACCAGCATGGCCAGCGGCGTGATGCGGTTGACCTGCCGGGCGGAGTTGAGGGCAAAATGGCGCTGGATCATCTGGGGCTGTGCCCAGACCGCCACGGACGTGATGATGACCAGCGAGATGATGAGCCAGCCCTGTCCGCCGTCAGCCAGCGAGACGAAACCGGTATTGGCCGTCGCGGTGGGGGCCAGTTCCGCCAGCCGGGCCATGCCTTCCAGCGGGCCGCCCACCTTGTCGAACACGGCCACGGTGAGCATGCAGATGCCCACGAGCATGACGAAACCCTGCATGGCCTCGGTATAGAGCACGCCGCGCAGGCCGCCCATATAGATGGCCGCCGCCACCAGCAGGGCCACGATCCAGACCAGCAGCCAGACGGGCACAGGCATGATCTGGGCCAGCAGCAGGGCCGCGCCCTTGATGACGGCCGAGGCATAGACGCCCAGGAACACGGCAAAGATCAGGGCCAGACAGCGGCCCAGCAGGGGACTGCGGTGGCCGTTGGCCAGCAGCTGCACCGGAGTGCGGGCCTGCAGGTTGCGCTGGCACAGGCGGGTGGGCCAGGCCAGATAGCGATAGACGATCCAGGTCCCCAGCCAGACGTTGCCGGCGGCCACCAGCAGCATCTGCATGCCGTAGGCATAGGCCAGTCCGCCAAAGCCCACCAGGGCCACGGCGGAGATATAGGTAGCCACATAGGCAAAGGCCTGGATGCCGAAACCCACGCGGCCCGAAACCATGACATCATGCCCGCTGCCCTTGCGGGACAGCCAGATGAACAGGGCGATGTAGCCGCCCCAGATGAGGACATCGGCCAGCATCTAGCGCCCCCTTCCCTGACGGATCAGGCTGAAGAGGGAAAGCACCAGCGCGGCCAGCAGCGAAAGCACCGCCAGCAGCACCGGGGCATCCGCCAGCCCCAGAACGGAAAACACTTCCATACGCAACTCCGGTTACGGTCTGACGGGAACGGCAGGGAGCCGCCTCCCGAATATACACAGCGTAGACAGAAGTGCTATCCCGAGGCAAGTCCATTTTCCCTTTTTTAGCGGAAAGAAGAGACTATCCGGCCCCGGGCCGGAAAGCGGAGAAGGAAGCCAACCCACCGGGATACATAAAAAAAGGGCCCCGAAGGGCCCTCGTGTACGGAAGGTCGGGCACGATCAGCGCCTCCAAGGCGTGATGGCGCACTTGATGCAGTCATCCTGCCGCTGTTCGAAGATGCGGTAACCTTCCAGGATCTTGTTCAGGGGCAGGCTGTGGGTGATGAGTGGATTGGTATCGATGCGGCCGCGTTCGATGAGGCGGATCAGCTCCGCGCTGTGGGTGGCGTCCACACCGCCGGTGCGGAAGGTCAGGTTCTTGCCGTACATCAGGTGCAGGGGCAGGCTCTGCGCTTCCTCATACATGGCCACCACGGCCACGGTGGCATTGGGACGGGCCACCTTCCAGGCGGTCTGGAAGGTATCGTGTCCGCCCGCGCATTCGATGACCGCATCGGCCCCCAGTCCTCCGGTGGCGTCGAGGATGCGCGCTTCCACGTCGTCCGCGGCGGCGTCGATGCCCAGGTCGGCATAGCCGCGTTCCTGTGCCAGTTGCAGACGGCTGGGCAGGATGTCCACGGCGATGATCTGCGCGGGGCCGAACAGGCGCGCGCACTGCATGGCGCACAGGCCCACAGGTCCGGCCCCCAGTACGGCCACGCTGTCGCCGGGGCGGATGGCGGCCAGTTCCGCACCGAAGTAGCCGCTGGCCAGTACGTCACCCACCAGCAGCACATCCTGATAGGACAGGGAATCAGGGATGGGGTCGAGCCCGTTGTCCGCAAAGGGCACGCGCACATATTCGGTCTGGCAGCCATCGATACGGCAACCCAGCTCCCAGCCGCCGTGGCGGCAGTTGTTGACGTAGCCCTGGCGGCAGAACCAGCAGGTGCCGCAAAATGTCTCCACATTGGCGGCCACACGCTGGCCGGGGCGCACTTTGCGCACCTCGCTGCCCGTTGCCACCACTTCGCCCACGAATTCGTGCCCCAGCACCGTGCCGGGCAGGGCGCGCGGTACCGCACCGTTGCGGATATGCAGGTCACTGGCGCAGATGCTGGAAAGTTCCACTTTGACGATGGCATCACGCGGATCCCGTATCTGCGGCAGGGGACGCTCCTCCAGGCGCAGGTCGTTGGTGCCGTGATAGACCAGTGCATGCATGGTGTCAGCCATAAGCCCTCCTTGTGCGGACATGCAGCCGTCATATCCGTCCACTATGGCGGGCTTTGGGCGGTGTGTAAAGCGTTCCCGCTTGGCCTTTCCGGCTGACTCCTCGTGGCGCGGGCCGTTCTGCAACATTAGGGCTTGCGGATGGACACGGGCAGATCGTCTTCCGTGGAGCAGAAACGTTCCCGGTAAAAGTCGCGGCGGTCTTCCAGCAGACGGGGGACAAGATCCGGTATATCGACGGGCCAGAAGCAGGCCGGACATGGTAATGTGGCTGCGGGCACAGCCCGGCTGCGGGAACTGTGGCAAGATGGGACTGTCCCGCCACTGAGGGAAAGATGTGGAATATGAAGGCGGGTGAGCGACGAGCCATCCCGCCCGCAGGCGGGGAAACATGCAGGAGGACAGGATGGACAGTATCATGCAGGCGGAGGCAACGCTCCGGCCTTGTCCCCAAACGGGAAGATGGAAGGGCCGCGCGGCATTGGCGGGGGCATCGCTGGCCTTTGTGCTGGGCGCGGCCCATTTTTTCCGCAGCGGACAGCACGGCCTTTCTTTCGTTTGTCTGGTCTGGGCCGGGCTGCTCTGGCGGCCGGCGGCCTGGCTGCGACGCAGTGCCGCGGTCTTCCTGCTGGGACTGGCCGCGGAGTGGGGCATGACCACGCTGGCCCTGGCCCGCTGGCGTCTGCAACTGGGACAGGACTGGATGAGGATGGTCTGCATACTGGGCGCGGTGGCCGTACTGACCCTGCTGGCAGCCGCCGCCCTGCGCAGTCGCTCCTGCCGCCAGGACGAAGATCCCGGCCCCCGTGCTCAGACACTGGCTTGTCTGCTGGTCTCGGCCTTGCTGTTGCTGCTGGACGGATTGCGGCCTGATTTGTTGCTGCTGCACCGGCTCGTGCCCGGCTGGGGCGCGGTTCAGGCCCTGCTGGCCGGTCTGTGGGCGGGCCTCGTCTACGGCTGGCTTGCGGACAGGCGGCGGGCCCCGCTATGGCGACGGCGCATCTGGTTGCTTTTCTCTTGCGTGTTTTTCGGGCAGCTGCTGGCGGGGATTTTCCTGCACAGCCTGTTCCTTTTGCAGGGCGTGCCGCACCTGCCCGTGCCGGGGCTCATCCTTTCCGGCCCCTTGTACCGGGGCGGAGGGTCGCTCTTCATGCCCGGGCTGTTCGCGCTCTCGCTGTTGCTGGTGGGCAGTGCCTGGTGCAGCCATCTGTGCTATCTGGGTGTCTGGGATGCCCGGGCGGCGGATACCGGGCCCCGCGGCGGCCGGGGCGTGCCTGCGTTCTGGCGCAAGGTCCGCTGGGCCATGCTGGTTGCCAGCCTGTTCCTGCCTCTGGGCGTGCGCCTTGCCGGCCTACCGTGGCCCTGGGCCCTGGTCCTTGCCTTGGCGCTGGGCCTGGTCCTGTTGCCCTGTGCCCTCTGGCTGAGCCGACGGCTGGGCATCCCCGTGTACTGTTGCGGCATCTGCCCGCTGGGGCTGACGGCCAACCTGTTGGCGCGCCTGTCTCCGTGGCGTCTGCGCCGGAACGGGCGCTGCACGGGATGCGGGGCCTGCGCGCGGGCCTGCCGCTACGGTGCCCTGCGGCTGGACGGGACCGGCAAGGTCGCCGGCCCGGACTGGCGTTGCACCCTGTGCCGGGACTGCATGTCCGTCTGCCGTCAGGAAGCTCTGGAGATCCGGTGCTGCGGACAGGCAGGGGCATGGGTGGAGCAGGCATTGATCTGTTCGCTGAGCGTCCTGCATACGCTCTTCCTTTTCATGGGACGTGTTTGATGCCTTGAGGGGCTCGCGAATCCCGGACGTTCCCCGCGCATAAAAAAGGAGGACGACCGTGATGGCCGTCCTCCCGCGTTTCGTCGGCAGGTGTTTTTTAGGGCAATACCAGGCGGAAATCGGGACGGAAGCTGTCCAGCAGGGAGAGCAGCTCCTTCACCGGTTCGGCGTTCTGGAGCAATCCTTGCTGCACGGCCTGTTCAGGCGTCAGGCGGCCTTCGAACAGGGCCATCATCTGCAGGCGGGTGCAGGTCAGCAGGGGCGCGCGACGATCGCGGTCCGCCTTGTGCGCCGTGAGCACGCTGTTGGCCAGGTGCAGTTCCCAGCCTTCCTGCGTGTCTGTCAGACGGATGAGCAGATCCAGCGTCTTGCCCTGGGCCCGGACACCATCCAGACGCACACCCAGATAGTCGAAGTACAGGGCCGCGGGCATGGCCCGGGCCTGCGTGTTGACGGGGACGGCGGCATTGGCGGGCACAGCGGGCGGCAGGCCCCGCAGGTCGCGGGCGCCGCTCAGATAAAAGTTGCGCCAGGGGGCGCTTTCGGCCTGATAGCCCAGCTGTTCCAGGGCATCGGCGGCCAGCTCGCGGGCGGCCTTGTTGTCCGGCTCGGCAAAGATCACGTGGTCGAGCACCTGGGCCACCCAGCGATACCGGCCGGCCTCAAAATCCTTGCGGGCCCGCTGCAGGACAGCGTCGGCACCGCCCATGTATTCCACATACTTGCGGGCGGCCTCCACCGGGGCCAGCATGTGCAGGTGCGCGGGATTGCCGTCGAACCAGCCCAGATAATAGTTGTACACGGCCTTGGCATTGTGGTTGAGGCTGCCGTAATAGCCGCGCAGGCTGAAGACCCGTTGCAGTTCGGGAGGCAGGCGCAGGGTCTTGGCGATCTCCAGCATGGTCTGGCCCTTGTTGGCCAGGTGCAGGGTCTGGTCGTTGATGTAGCGGTACAGGTCCCGCATCAGGCCCAGCTCGGTGCGCACCCGTTCCGCCCCCCAGACGGGCCAGTGATGCATGCCGTACAGGACTTCCGCCTCGCCGCCCCAGCGTTGCAGGCTCTCGTCCAGGGCACGGCTCCAGCACAGGGGATCGCGCGCCTTGGCCCCGCGCAGGGTGTAGAGGTTGTGCATGGTGTGCGTGCAGTTCTCGGCGGCGGTCATGGCCTTGAGCTCGGGGATGTACCAGTGCATCTCCGCCGGGGCCTCGGTATTGGGCGCCATCTGGAAGATGAAGGTCAGGCCGTCCAGTCGCAGGGTCTCGCCATCCTTTTCGATGAGGCGGGTGGGCTCCAGCAGGCCCGACGTACCCCGGGAGGTGGCCAGCCCCAGCCCGGCGCCCACATGTCCGCGCGGCGAGGGCGGCAGCAGGGAGCCGTACATGTACTGGGCCCGGCGGCTCATGGCATTGCCGGCCAGCACGTTCTCGGCCACGGCCGCTTCCATGAAGCCCTTGGGCGCGATGATCTGCACCTTGCCGGCGGCCACGTCCTTTTCATCCACCACACCGTGCACGCCGCCGTAATGGTCCACATGACTGTGGGAATAGATGACGGCCACGACCGGCTTGTGCGGCCGGTGGGCGTAATAGAGCTTGAGGGCCGCCGTGGCGTTCTCGGCGGAGATGAGGGGATCGACCACGATGATGCCGCTGTCGCCCTCGATGATGGTCATGTTGGAAAGGTCGGCATTGCGGATCTGGTAGAGGCGGTCCACGACCTTGTAGAGGCCGTCGCGCAGCACCAGCTGGCTTTGCCGCCACAGGGAAGGATTGACCGTATCCGGCGCAGGGGTGGGCATGATGACCGATGGCGGAAAGTCGCGGCTCATGGCCGGAGCCAGGAATTCATAGGGGGCCAGGTTCCAGGTCTCGCGGCCGGCGGCATTGAGGATGCGGCCCCTGTCCGGCAGGGGAGCCAGAAAGCCGCGCTGGGCGTCCTGAAAATCCTGGCGGTCGGCAAAGTCCACTTCTTTGCTCATGGCGGCATGAGCGGCACGGGTATGCTCCGTGGCAGGTTTGCTCATGTCCGCGGCATCGGTGGCCGGGGCCGCCCAGGCAAGGCCGGGACCGCAGGACAACAGGGCGGCGCACAGGGCCGAGGTCAGCAAGCTACGCATATGTTCCCTCCATAAGGGCTATGCTCGGGAAGAGGCGCTGCACAGGAAGGCAGGCCTTGGGAAACTTCCGGCACGGGGCAGATCGCCGCTACCGGATATTTGCCAGTATCGCGCCCGGTCCGGGCGAATGCAAGCGGATTCCGGGCCGGAGCATGCGGCCGGGACAAGCCGCATGGAAATGAAAAAAGGCCGGAGGTGTTCCGGCCTTGGGGCACGATCGATGGAGAAGTGGGCGGCCCGCCGCAGGATCACATGCTGTGTTCGAAGTAACGGGCCACTTCCGCAGGGTCGGGACGGCCGTCGGGGCCGTACTGGCTGAGGATGAGCATCAGTTTAAGACGGGCCTTGGCTGCGCTCAGTTCCCCGGCCATGATGACGCCCATCTTGTGCTGTTGCAGCATGCCGCCTTCGTAGCCGTATTCGTCCAGCACGCGGCCGCCCGTGCGGGTGGCGTTGACCACGATGATCCCTTTTTCCAGGGCGCGCGCGATGCCGGGGATGACATAGGGCGGCACGTTGCCGCGGCCGAAACTTTCCACCACGATGCCGTCCACGCCGCGCGAGACGGCAAAGTCCAGATAGGCGGCGTCGGAGCCGGTGACCAGCTTGATGAGGTCGACTTTCTTGCACAGGCTGTGGGGCAAAAAGGTCTGGCGGCCCAGCTGGGCCCTGCGGAAGATGACCCTGTCGCCGTCCACCACGCCCAGGGGGCCCCACCAGGGGGACTGGAAAGTGGCCACGTTGGCGGCGTGGGTCTTGGTGACTTCGCGGGCGGCATGGATCTGCTCGTTCATGACCACGAGGCTGCCCATGTTGCGGGCCGAGCGGGAGGCCGCCACGCGCACGGCCGCCAGGATGTTGCGCGGCCCGTCGGGGCTGAGCTCGTCACCGGAGCGCATGGCTGCCGTGAAACAGACAGGCTTGTGGCCTTCCAGGGAAAGGTCGAGGAAATAGGCGCTTTCTTCCAGACTGTCCGTACCGTGGGTGATGACGACGCCGCTGACGTCGTCCATGGCCAGATACTGCCGGACCATGGCCGCCAGGCGGAACATGTGGTCAGGGGTGATGGCAGGGCTCGGCAGGTTGTCGAACTCGCGTACTTCCAGATCGCAGACGCTGCCCAGGCCGGGGATGGCCCGGACGAGGTCCGCACCGCTGACAGCGGGAACGGCCGCGCCGGTCACGCTGTCATGCTGCATGGCGATGGTGCCGCCGGTAGTGATGATGACGACTTTTGACATGGGTGGTTCCGTATGTCTTGCAGAAAAAAGGGAAAAACAGCCGGCGTGCCGCCTCGGACGGCGGCAACGGGAGACTTGTACCCGACTTGCGGACTTTGCTCAAGGATATGGCGGGGAAAGGTATTTTTACTCGATGGCGGCCTTGGGGGCGTTTCCATCCTTTACGCTGCATCTGTCCCATGCTATTAGAACTCATTTGCCTTTTTTAGCCGTCGATCCCGTATTTTTCCGTCCTTCTTTCGGGTAACATCATGAACATGCATGAAAAGATCCTGGATAACCTGCAGGAGCTGGTCTACATCGCCGATATGGAGACCTACGAGCTGCTCTACTACAACAAGGCACTGGCAGAAGAGTTCCACATCCCCCAGAGGTTGCAGGGCAAATGTTACGAGATCCTGCAGGGGCGGCGGGACCCCTGTCCTTTTTGCACCAACAGCAAGCTTTCCCAAGACGGCTGCTATGTCTGGAAATTCTACAACCAGCTCGTCGGGCGTCACTTTTTGCTGAGCGACAGCATCTGCGAGTTCAACGGCCGACAGGTCAGGACGGAGATAGCCTCGGACATCACGGAACACATGCTTTTGCAGGAACAGCTGGACAAGAACCTTTCCCTGCAGAACTTCATCAACCATTGCGCCCGCAAGCTGTATCGGCAGGATGCGGACCTGCCTTTCCTGATCGACGACGTGCTGGCTGCCATCGGTGAGTATTTGCAGGCGGACAGAGCCTATCTCTTTGAATTTTCCGGTGATGTCGTCCGCAATACCTTTGAATGGTGCCGTGAGGGCGTCGCGCCGCAAAAGGAGTTCCTGGCCAATGTCCCTGTGGGCGTCATCGCCCGCTGGATGCCCAACTTCCACGCCCATCAGCCCATCCTGATCACGGATCTGGAAAGCCTGCGCATGGCCAGCCCTGAAGAGTATGCCGTGCTCAAGCGTCAGGACATCCATTCCCTGCTGGTGTTCCCGCTCTGGAACGGCAAGAGCCTGCGCGGTTTCGTGGGGGTGGACAATCTGGACCCCGATCGCATCGACTCCTCCCGGGTGCTGCTGTCGTCCATGAAATTTTTCCTCAGCTCCTCCCTGTGGCGGCGGGATTCGCTGAGCGAGCTCCATTTCCTCAGCTATCACGACCAGCTGACCGGCGTGTTCAACCGCAACGCCTTCCAGCGCGACGTGCAGAAGCGGGATGCCGACATCGGCGTCATCTTCCTGGACATCAACGGTCTCAAGGACATCAACGACGGCGACGGTTACAGCGGAGGGGACGCTGTCCTGGCGGCGGTGAGCCGTTCCGTCCATGAGCTCCTGCCGGATACGGCCGTGTACCGCATGGGCGGTGACGAATTCGTCCTGCTGTGGCAGGGCGGTGACGAGCGGGAATTCCGCAGGGATGTGGAGCGGGTGCGTTCGCTGTTTGCCGGGACGCTGGGCTTTACCGCTTCTGTGGGCTGTGCCTGGGTACGCCGTGAGGATGACATCGGTGAGGGACTCATCGCCGCCGATGCCCGGATGTTTGCCGCCAAACGGGATTTTTACCGTTCCTCGCCCCAAAGCGGCCGCTATCGCAGCGGACTGGACGACGTGCTCGACCTGGCCCGGCCCGGACGTCTGGACGAGCTGCTGGCTTCGGACGGCTTCACCCTGTATTGCCAGCCCCAGTTCCGGGTGGCGGATGGGGCGGTGGTCGGCGGCGAGATCCTGCTGCGCCTGATAAGTGACGGCAAGGTCATCCCGCCCGCGCAGTTCATCCCTCTGCTGGAATCCCTGTATACCATGCCGCAGGTGGACCTGTATGTGTTCGGCAAGGTCTGCGCCTGCCTAAGCCGCTGGCGGGAGGAAGGGCGGCAGCTGGTCCCCATGGCCGTGAATTTTTCCCGCACGACGCTGGCCTTCCCCGAAGTGGCCGACAGGCTGGAGGAGATCAGGAAGGAATTCGACATCCCGGCCGAACTGTTGCAGGTGGAGGTCACGGAAACGGCCAGTACGGAGGATTACCGCACGTTCCAGCAAGCCGTGGACAGCATCCGGGACAAGGGCTTCCGGGTGGCCATCGACGACTTTGGCGTGGCCTATGCCAATCTCATGACCCTGGCGCGTCTGGGCTTCGATGAGCTCAAGCTGGACAAAAGCCTGATGGATGACCTGTGCGACAGCGACAAGCGGCAGCGTCTGCTGCGCCTGGTCATCGAGGCTGCGGGCGACATGGGCATCCGCACCGTCGCCGAGGGGGGGGAGACCGAGGCGCAGCTGGAGATCCTGCGCCAGCTGGGCTGCCCCAGGGCACAGGGATATCTGCTCAGCCGGCCGCTGCCTGTGGAGAAATTTGCCGCATTGCTGGCCTGACAAGGAACGTAAAAAGCCGCCTCAAAGGGCGGCTTTTTTATGGGCCCCAGCCCGTCACAGCGGGGGTATCATGAAAGACCACCTCTCATGCGGGTGGTTTTGCTGTGTTCCCGGTGATGATCGCGGCCGTATGCGTGAGCATGCGGCGTTCCGTTGCGGCCTGCGGAGGCTTTCCTTACAGCCCCAGACGTCGATAGATGGCCTTCATGTCCACGTTCTGGCGCACCACCTCGGCCAGGCGGTCCAGCGAGGCTTCCAGATCGCAGCGCACCAGCTGGCGGCCCTGCGGCTCCAGACCAACGTCCTGCCGCACATGGTCCAGCCAGGCGCGGCGGAAGGCGTCGTCATCGAACAGGCCGTGCAGATAGGTGCCGAACACATTGCCTGCCGCCGCGCCCTCGGGCGTGCCGTCCGCAAGCAGGCAGAACGGCGGCGTGCCGCCGCGTTCGGTGCGGCCCATATGGATCTCGTAGCCGTCCAGCTGCGCGCCCGCAAACGGGCCTGCAGCGGCGCACGCCTGCACACGGGTGCGCACCTTCTGCCCGGTAAAGCGCGTCGCGCAGGGCAAAAGGCCCATGCCGTCCATGCGGCCTCCCTGCTCCACGCCGTCCGGGTCGTCCAGCGCCGTTCCCAGCATCTGGTAGCCGCCGCACACGCCCAGCACGGGCGTGCCCGCGGCCGCCAGCTTCTTTACCGCGGCCTCCAGGCCGTTCTGGCGCATCCAGGCAAGGTCTCCCATCGTGTTTTTTGTGCCCGGCAGCACCACCAGGTCCGGCTCGCCCAGCTGCCCGGCCCGCTCCACATACCGCACGCCCAGCGCGGGGTGGCTCTCCAGCGGGGAAAAATCCGTAAAATTGGAGATGCGCGGCAGGCGCACCACCGCGATGTCCAACGGACGCCGCTGCTGCGTCTGCGCAAGGCACGGCGCAAGGCTGTCCTCGTCGTCGATGTCCGCGCGGGTATAAGGCACGACGCCCAGCACGGGCACGCCCGTCTTTTCCTCCAGCATCGCAAGGCCCGGGCGAAGCAGCTCCACGTCGCCGCGGAATTTGTTGATGACCGTGCCGACGACACGCGCGCGCTCCTCCGGCTGCAGCAGAGCCACCGTGCCGTAAAGCTGCGCGAACACGCCGCCCCTGTCGATGTCGCCCACAAGCAATACCGGCGCGTTCACCAGCTCTGCCAGGCCCATATTGACGATGTCGCCGTCCCGCAGGTTGATCTCCGCCGGGCTGCCCGCGCCCTCGATGACGATGACGTCGTTTTCCGCCGCAAGGCTCTCATAAGCGCGCAGGATCTCCGGCACCAGGCTTTTTTTCATCTTGAAATATTCCGCCGCGCGGTACTGCCCGCGCACCTCGCCGTTTACGATCAGCTGGCTGCCGGTGTCGCTGCTGGGCTTGAGCAGCACCGGGTTCATGCGCACGTCCGGCTCGCGGCCCGCGGCCTCGGCCTGTGCCACCTGCGCCCGGCCCATCTCCAGCCCGTCGCGGGTGATATAGCTGTTCAGCGCCATGTTCTGGCTTTTGAAGGGCGCCACCCGCAGGCCGTCCTGCCGGAAAATGCGGCACAGCGCCGTGGCCAGCAGGCTTTTGCCCGCGCCCGACATCGTGCCCTGCACCATAATGCAGCGCGCCATTTACAACACCTCCCCAAGTGCCTGCAAAAAGGCGCTGTTTTCCGAATGGGTGCGCACCGCCGCGCGGTACCACCCCGGCCCCAGGCCCGGATAATTGGCGCAGCCGCGCAGCAGCACGCCCCGGGCCCGCAGCCGCTGCACCAGCTGCTCGCCGCTGTGGTAAAACAGCAGATAATTCGCCTCGCCCGGCAGCACGCGGCACCCCAGCGCCGCCAGCCCCGCCGAAAGGCGCGGCCGCTCGGCGGCGACGAGCGCGCGCAGCGCCGCGCTGTAATCCGTTTCCTCCAGCGCGGCCTCGCCCGCCGCCTGCGCCAGAGCGGAAACGGCCCACGGCTGCCCGGCGGCGCGCATGCGCTCCAGCAGCGCGCCGTCCGCGCAAAGCGCGTAGCCCAGCCGCACGCCCGCCATCGCATACCACTTGGTAAACGCCCGCAAGAGCAGCAGGTTTTCATGCCCCTCCAGCTCTCCCAGCAGCGTGTGCGCGGCAGGATCGTCCAGAAATTCGTTGAAGCACTCGTCCACCACAAGGCGTGTGCCGCAGGCGGCGCACCGCTCTAAAATGCGCAAAAGCAGCGCGCGGGGCGTGGTGCGTCCCGTGGGGTTGTTCGGCTCACACAAAAACAGTATGTCCAGCCCCGGCTCAATGCGTTCCAGCAGCGCTTCGGTGACGGCGAAGCCTTCTTCCTCCCGCAGGAAAAAGCGGTCCGCCGTACAGCCCGCGACGGCCAGGGCCTGCTCGTATTCGGCAAAGGTGGGCGCCGTGACGAGCGCCCGCTTCGGCTTTTCCGCCAGCGCCAGCCGGAAGATCAGGTCCGCCGCGCCGTTGCCGCACAAAATGCTCTGCGGCGGCACGCCCAATGTGCCGGACAGCTTTTTCCGCAGTGCCCGGCACAACGGGTCCGGGTAACGGTCCGCTCCGTCCAGCGCCCGCGCCACGGCCTGCCGCACGCCCTGCGGCAAACCCAGCGGGCTGACGTTGGCCGAAAAATCCAGCGGCATACCGCCGTACTGGGCCGCATATCCGGCCCAGTCCCCTCCATGCGTCAGTTCCATGCGTTCTCTCCCCTCCGTCACAGCCCCAGCGGCAGGCACACCGCAGCGCGCGCGCAGGCCAGCAGCGCCATGCACAGCGTCCCTGCGGCATACAGCATCCGGTTTGCCCGCAGGATGTCCCCCGGCTCCACCGGCCGCAGCGCGTCGCCGATCGTAGGCTTTTCGTACAGCTTGCCGAAATAGCTGGCCGGGCCGGCCAGCTGCACGCCCAGCGCTCCAGCCATCACCG
>ERZ824488.2115-NODE-2115-length-18824-cov-24.551228_pt1 | contig 18824 bp, 11 predicted proteins | sample MGYA00519936_ERZ824488 | MGnify/ENA primary metagenome ERZ824488 (study PRJEB31778, sample SAMEA3449153) | human gut metagenome | biome: human gut; feature: human-associated habitat; material: faeces | place: United Kingdom | collected 2010/2012 ... | reverse complement strand
GAGCCGACGGAGAAAATCAGGGTGTTCGGCAGGCCGTCGATCCCCGCCGCGGCGGCGACCGCCAGCTCCTGATTGCGTCCGCCCTTTCCCTTGCCGCGCAGATGCACGACGGTTTCGCCGCCGAGGATCACGGCGCAGGGCGCGCCGAGCGGCTGGCCGCTCTGACGGATTTCCCGCGCGACGGACGCAAGCATCGCGCCCGCTTCCCGCGCCTCGCAGTTAAGCGTCGTCGTCAGCGTCAGCGTGCGATAGCCCAGCGCCTCGGCCGAGGCCTTCGCCGCGTCGCAGAGGGCGCGGACGTTGCCGGTGATCTGCGTCTCCACGTTATGAAGCTGCTTGGGCGTTTCCGTTTGCAGCGCGGGCAGGACGTGCGGCGGGATGACCAGATGATAGCGCTCGATGAGCTGCTCGACGTCCCGGCAGGTGGAGCGATCCGGATAGCACGGCCCGGAAGCGATGGAATCCAGCGAGTCGCCGAGCACGTCGCTGAGCACGATGGCCAGCACATGCGCGGGCGCGCAGCGCTGGGCAAAGCGGCCGCCCTTGACGGCGGAAAGATGCTTGCGGATGGTGTTGATCTGCACAATATCCGCGCCGCAGGCCAGAAGCTGCCGCGTGATCTCCGCGCAGTCGTCCAGCGTCACGCCTTCAAGCGGCTGCTCAAAGAGCGCCGAGCCGCCGCCGGAGACCAAGAAAATCACCTCGTCCTGCGCAGTCATGCGATCCGCCAGCGCCAGCGCCGCCCGTGTCGCCGCCACGCCGGCCTCGTCCGGAATCGGGTGGGCGGCCTCGTAGATGGTCATGCGCGGGATATCGCCCTCGCTGTGGCCGTATTTGGTGATGACAATGCCCTCGCGGAGGTTCTCCCCCAGCGCCTTTGCCGCCGCGTTCGCCATGCGCCACGCGGCCTTTCCGATGGCGATCACGGTAACGGGGCGGTCAAAACGCCGCCCTTCCAGCGCGCGGTAAACGGCGGCATCGGGCAGAACCGCCCGAATCGAATCGTCGATGATGCGTTTTGCATCTTCCGTCATATGCATGACGACCTCCTTGTATTGGGTTGAAAGCAGGATGAAAAGGCGGGATGGACAGCATCCCATCCCGCCTTATGTTGCAGATAGAAGCGTTTTTTAGTGGAAGAACAGCGAGATGATCCAGATGAACACGATGCTGGCGAGACCCATCAGCAGGGTGCACATCGTCTGGGTCTTGTAGCCGTCCTCGGCCTTCATGCCGCCGAAGTTGGTGACGACCCAGAAATAGGAATCGTTGGCGTGGGAAACGGTCATCGCGCCCGCGCCGATGGCCATGACGGTCAGCGCGGCGGCGAACGGAGAGGTCAGCCCCAGCGCGCTCATCAGGGAGCCTTCCGCCGAGTACAGACCCAGAATGCCCGCCGTCGTCGTGATGGCCACGGTGGACGAGCCCTGCGCCGTCTTGAGGATGGCCGCGATGATGAACGGGAAGAAGATGCCGACGTTGGACAGGAAGGACGCATGCTCGGTGATGTAGGTGACGATGCCCGCCTCGGAGATGACCTTGCCCAGCACGCCGCCCGCGGCGGTGACGAACAGGATCGGGCCGACGGTGCGCAGCGTCTCATCCGCCAGCGCGTAGAATTCCTTGCCCTTGCCCGCCGAGAACAGCGTCGCGACGGAGATGATCAGACCGACGGTCAGCGCGATCATCGGCGTGCCCAGGAACTGGAGAATCTGCGCGAAGAACCCCGTCCACTTGGCCATATCCACGATGGACTTGACGGCCATCAGGATAATCGGCATGACGATCGGCGCGAAGGAGATGCCCGCGCCCGGAAGCTGGCCGAACTCGGCCTTCAGCTCGTCGTAGCTCTTGGTCGTCTCGTTGCTGTCCTCATCGGCCGCGTGAACCTTCTTGCCGATGTAGCGCGCGTAGAAGTAGCCCGCCGCCAGAGACGGGATGGAGACCAGGAAGCCCACCAGAATGACCATCAGCATGTGGCTTTCAAGCCCCAGCGACTGCGCCGCGGCGATCGGGCCCGGCGTCGGCGGGATGAACACATGCGAGGTATACAGGCCGGCGCTCAGCGCGACCGCCATCGCGACGGCGGAAACGCCGGTCTTCTTGACGATGGCCTTGCGAATCGGGTTGAGGATGACGTAGCCGGAGTCGCAGAACACGGGAATGGAGACGATCCAGCCCATCAGCAGGATGGCCAATTCCGGGTGCTTGTCGCCCACGCGGCGGATAACCCAGTCGGCCATGGTGAGCGCGGCGCCGGTCTTTTCAAGGAAGAAGCCGATCATCGCGCCCAGAATGATGACGATGCCCAGCGAGGAGAACGTGCCCGAGAAGCCCGCGCCGATGGTGCCCGGCACCTTGGCCAGCGGCAGCGCCAGCAGCGCCAGAATCAGCGACACGCCCATGATGGACAGGAACGGATGAATCTTAAATTTCGAAATGGCGACGATCATCACGACAACCATGATGAAAAAGGCGATAATCAACGGAATACCGGTCATAAAATAATTCCTCCCTCGTATGTTCGGATTCGTTCGCCCAGCGGCCTGTCGATCCTCTGCGCCGCGGAGCGTAACCGATGGATGCCCATATCCTCCTCTCCCCTGTCGGGCAAAAAACAGAAACAAGATTCAACTGTCTTCTCACAGAAAACAGGAAATCAACGGAAATGGTGGGAACTCCTTCCACCGTTCGCAAACTCCTTCCACCGCTGCGGCGGTCCCCCTCCCTCGAGGAGGGAGGTCTGGGGGCTTCGCGCGCACTCTCGAATTTTCTTTTACTGCTCCGGGTCCAGGGTCGCAACCCTGGTCGTTTCAATGGGGGTTATGGGGTTCCTAGGGGATTTAAGGGAGGATCGAAGCCGAGCGCGCCCTGTGGGCGGCTCAGCGAGGCGGAGCATCCCAAGCGAAAGGGAGCAACCCTGTTGCGACCTTTGAGCGCGGTAAATCGAAATCATCCGGGAAACTCGCATAGTCGCGCAAGCGCTCCTTGCGATTTCCGATTTCCGCCATGCTTTTTCCCGCACAGCGGGCGCATGGCTCCAATCCCCCTAATCCCCTAGGCCTAGCGGAGCGCGTCTACTCCTTCCACCGCCCACGGGGCGGTCCCCCTCCCTCAAGGAGGGAGGTCTGGGGGGTTCGCCGGTCAAGGCCTCCGGCCTTGCCGTCGATTGCATATAGGGGCTTTGCGGTCGCCCCTATGACCCTTCGCGCGCCGCCGATATTCTGCAAACTTTCGATTTTTCCTCCCCAAAGACCTCCCTCTTCGAGGGAGGGGGACCGCCCGCAGGCGGTGGAAGGAGTATAGGAGCCACCTGACTCCTTCAGTCACGGCTGCGCCGTGCCAGCTCCCTCAAAGAGGGAGCTCTTTGGTCGGGTTATTTCCCGTCTAAGCGATAAGTCGAGCATTGCGCGCCCGCGTTTTGTACAGAATTTGCTTTGGCCTCAATTCATGTTATTTTATATTTAATTCGGCGCGGTCAGTCAATGTCCCTGCCTTTTTCGGGCGGGAACATCCGCCCAGAACGCAAGAAATTTAACAAATCAAACAGTCCACTCTCCCCGCCGCTGACCGCGTTAAAATTTCTTAATATTCCTGTCCCCTTTTTTCGAAATTCCCTTGATTTTGCCGCCCGCCATCGGTTACAATGACAAATGGCTCAAACGGCTTGTTGATAATTTACCGACAGCGTTTGACCTGTTTCGACCCGGAACAGGGGTTTCCTGTTCAAACACAATGGAGGAGGCATCCAACATGAAGAAACTTTTGACGATTATGCTGGCCGTGCTGCTGGCTGTGCCGGCGATTGCCGCGTCGGCGGAGGACAACGTCAAGAACGCCGATATCATCATCGTCGGCGCGGGCGGCGGCGGTCTGTCCGCGGCCATCGAGGCGGTGAACGACGGCGCTCAGAGCGTCATCGTTCTGGAAAAGACCGGCAAGACGGGCGGTTCGCTGAACTTCACCTCCGGCTCCATGTCCGGCGCGGAGACGGTGATTCAGAAGATCGACGGCATCGAGGACACCAAGGAGAGCTTTGTTCAGGATATTCTGAATAACGGCGCGCATCTGGGCAACGAAGCGATGATCCGCGCGTTCGTGGACGAGGACGTGGACGCGATTCAGTGGCTGTGGGACAACGGCCTGTCCGAATACAATTTCTCGTCCATGAAGACCACGGGCAAGCATACCGTGTTCGCCCCGGAGCATCAGCTCTATTCCGTGGCGCGCACCTACAAGCCCAGCGCCAACGACCCGACCCGCTACAAGGCCGCCGCGCACGAGATCATGGATACCGTGCTGGCGACGGACGCCTACAAGGGCGTGACCATCGACTTCAACACGACGGCCAACCAGCTCGTCGCCAACGAGCAGGGTCAGGTGCTGACCGTGCTGGCGACCGATGAAAACGGCCAGACCGTCCGCTATGAGGCGAAGAAGGCCGTCATCATGGCGACCGGCGGCTACTCCGGCAACGCGAAGATGATGTCCGCGTTCGCCAAGAACGGCGCGAACTATCTGGTCGGCGGCTCCACCGCGGCGGACGGCTACGGCATTTACATGATGCAGCAGGTCGGCGCGAACATCGACCCGACGGCCATGGGCTACATTCCGACCTTCCCGATGGGTCACGAGACCGCGCCGGGCATGGGCGTGATCGCCTCCTCCTACATGTGGAAGGCGGGCGGCATCTCCGTCAATCAGGAGGGCTTCCGCTTCGCCAACGAGAACGACGCGGACGTCGTGGCGCGCGAGACCGCGCTGGAAGAGCAGACCAACGCTATTCAGTACGACATCTTCACCGACAAAATCATCGAGGATACCGAGGCGCTCAACGCTTCCGTGTTCTGGAATTTCTATTACGCGCCGGGCAAGCCGTATAACAGCGCCGTGGTCTGTGCGGATTCCCTCGCCGTGCTGGCCGAAAAGCTGGGCATCCCGGCGGCGAACCTCGAGGCGACCGTAAAGAGCTACAACGAGCACGTCGAATCCGGCGAGCCCGACGAGTTCGGCCGCGAGTACACCGAGGACGCGATCAAGAACAATTCCGCCTACTGCGCCGCGATCAACAAGATCGAGGGCGAGCATTATTACGCCATCCCGCTCAAGGCGCTTGTCGTGATGACGCTGGGCGGCGTGAGCACCAACACCGACGGTCAGGTGCTGGATGTGGACGGCGCGGTGATTCCGGGTCTGTACGCGGCCGGCGAGTGCGTCGGCGGCATCTGGGGACGCTTCGTCTCCGGCGGCACGGGCGTGATGGGTCCGATCGTCTTCGGCCGTCTGGCTGCGCGCGCGGCGATGGCGACCGAACCGGCGACCGGCTACACCCTCAAGACCCCGGCTGCGGTCATCACCGAGGACATGTTCGCCAAGGACGCGGACAGCGCGGAGAGCCTGTTTGATATGAGCCAGACCCTTGCGGACGGCGAATACGAGGCCACCGTGGACGGCCAGGAAGGCCCGATGACGGTCAAGGTCACCGTGGCGGATGGCAAGATTGCCGCCGTCGTCGTCGCTGAGAACCACGAGACGCAGGCCGTCGCCGCCGCGGCGCTCGAAAAGGTGCCGCAGGCCATCGTGGACGCCAACAGCGTGGACGTGGACGGCGTTTCCGGCGCGACGCTGACCTCCGGCCGCATCAAGGACGCGGCGGTCAAGTGCCTGACGCAGGCTGCGCAGTAATCCCTCCCCCATCAACATCCGACTGAAAGGACGAAACACCATGAAGAAGTTTATTCCCCTGATTCTGGCGGCCGCTCTGTGCCTGCCCTTCGCCGCGCTCGCCGAGGACGCGGTTTCCTCCGCCTCCGTCGCCGATTTCTACGGCCAGACGGCGCTCACCGGCGACGACCTGATGAACGCGATCAACTCCTTCTCCGGCTTCTATCTGGTGACCACCACCAACCCGGACAACTCCCCGAACGCCGCGTTCTTCGTCTTCGGCATGGTCAAGCACGAGGATCATTACTATGTGCAGCTCAGCCTCGCCGAGAACCAGTCCCGCAGCAACCTGCTCGCCAACGGCGAGGGCGTGGCCGTGTATGCCGCCACCCCGTCCGGCGAGGAGGGCGCAAAGCCGTTCGCCACGTCCGGCGCGCGCATCCGCTTCAAGGCGATCACCGATGAAGCCGTCGCCGCCGCGCTGGCCGAGAACGCCAACGAAGCGACGCTGTTCTTCGAGGTCGTCGATGTTCGTCCGCTGGGCTAATCCCTAAGGGCATACTAAGGGCATAAAAGGAACCCCGCCGAGAGAAAAATCCCTCCCGGCGGGGTTTCTTACGCCTTCCAGCGCTTGCGAACGCCTTCCACCGCCCACAGGGCGGTCCCCCTCCCTCGATGAGGGAGGTATGGGGATGGGAAAATCGAGAGTTTGCGGAATATCGGCGGGCGCGCGATGCGCGAACTCCTTCCACCGCTGCGGCGGTCCCCCTCCCTCGAAGAGGGAGGTCTTTGGAGAGGGGAATTGCAACGATTGGTTGCATCATTGCAACGGTTAGATGCATTTGCAACCGACGGCTGCATCGCCGTACCCCGTAGGGGCGCGCATTGCGCGCCCGTTTCGTATATTGCCGCACCCGTAACGGTTATAACAACAATGTTTCGAGAGGACGCGCGAAGGGTTATAGGGGCGACCGCAAAGCCCCTATATCCAATCGACGGCAAGGCCGCAGGCATTGACCGGCGAAACCCTCTCAATCCCCGACCGGGGTTGAAACAAGTTCATTTCATTCTCCTTGCATGAAATGATTCGTTTTATGCGGAACCAATGATCTGACAATCAGATTCGAACTTTGTTTTCTTAATGATATACGGCTTGTAACCCGATAAACAAAGGCACGTGCAATTAAAAAAATACATATAATCCGCTTGGATGCGGGTTTATATAAAATTTTATTTATGAATTTCATAATAGAATAAATATTTGACGGTCAAACAGGAACAATGATATAAATAAGGCAGGGGATGACGATTCGTTGAATGTCGTCATCGAATAACACACCGAGGTCGTGATCCGGACATGATCGAGGGCAAAATGACACGAAACAAAGGAGGATCATGTAATTGAAAAAGTTGTTTTCTCTGCTCCTGGCGGCCACAATGACATTTTCCCTGACTCTCCCAGCGCTGGCCGATCACTACACGTACAGTGAGCCTGAAAAAAGCACGATGATGCCCCGTTCCACTCCTGAAACCCACGGTATGTCCTCTCAGTACATATTGGACTTGCTGGATGCATTCGATTATGCGGACGCCGAAGTGCATAACATCCTGATGGCGATCGACGGCGAGGTTGTCTTTGAAGGCCATTATGCGCCGTATACCGCGCTGGACCCGCACATCATGTTCTCCGGCACCAAGATCTTCACCAATGCCGCTGTCGGCGTTGCCGTCACCGAAGGGTATCTGCATCTGGACGACTATGTGTACGATGTGTTGAAGGATTACGTGACGCAGGACGTATCCGAGCTGCAATCCAAAGTGCAGCTGAAACACCTGCTCACCATGACCAGCGGCGTGGATCGCTTTATGAGCGGCAGCGAACTGCGCCCGCTAACCACCAGCTGGATCGAGCACATTCTGACGGAGCCCATTGTGCATGAGCCCGGCACCTACTACCTGTATTCCTCCGGCAACACCATGCTCTCTTCCGCTATGGTTACCGTTGCCACCGGCAAAACCTGCCTTGATCTGCTGAATACGACCGGCTTCTGCGAGGAGCTCGGCATTAAGAATTTCACCTGGGACATGAGCCCCGACGGATTCAACGCCGGTCACGGCGGCATTAAGATCACCGCCGAAGACCTGGCCAAGGTCGGCCAGCTTTACATGAATGGCGGCGTGTGGAACGGAAAACAGATTCTTTCGAAGGAATGGTGCGATCTGGCCATCGGCTATGAAAAAACGGTGGAGAATCAGGGCGACTACGCTTATCACTGGACTTCCTACGAAGACGGCCTGTATTACACCGCCACCGGTTCCTACGGCCAGACGCTTGCCATCTGCCCGAAGCTGAACATGGTCATTGCGATTCAGGCGGGCACAAAGCAGAACATCGGAGAGCTGCTGTACCAAAACATCTTTAAGCCCTACGGCGACGCTTTGGATGCGGGAACCGTTCCGGAACCCGACGACGCGCTCAGCGCTGCCCTTGCAAAACGCGCCGAAAACCTGAATCTGATGTTCACAACGGATTTCACCGCTTCGCCGATCGGGGAACTCGTTGACGACGTAACCTTCACTGCGGCGGAAAATCAGTATGGAATTACGACGCTTTCGCTGGACGTTCACGACGATTATATTGATTACACGATGACCGATGCGCGCGGTACACACACCATTCGCAACGGCATCTGGCAGTGGCTCAAGGGCGAAACCAGCATGACCAGCAACTACACGCATCATCAGTATCAATACCCCACCGAGCCGGTATACGCTTATGCCGAATGGAAGGATGCGAATACGCTGCAGCTGACATGGCGTTTCCCCGAACTGGCTTTTGTCGATACCCTGACGTTGACCTTCTCGGACGACGGCAGTCAGATCGGCATGGTTCGTTCCGTAAACGTCAACTCCGGTCCTCTGGTCTGCGATGAGGTCGTGTTTACAAAGTAAAGTAAACGATAATAGCCCCCCTTTATACGCTTCCAATGGCATTTCTGCCATTGGAAGTTTTTGTAAAGACGGGATTTGTCCGTGCCCAACGCGCGGAATATCCATAATCATGGGATCCTCCGCCGTCTTTCCGAAAAATCAGCTTCTATTCCTCGTATGCTTCATATGCTTCTTGTGCCTCGTATGCCCGGCATGCGTCGGAAAATAGAATGATGTTCGGCATAAAAGCGATGGGGACGAACTGCTTCCACCGCCTACTCCTTCCACCGTCTGCGGACGGTGAACGCGCTCCGCTAGGCCTAGGGGATTAGGGGGATTGGAGCCATGCGCCCGCTGTGCGGGAAAAAGCATGGCGGAAATCGGAAATCGCAAGGAGCGCTTGCGCGACTATGCGAGTTTCCCGGAAGATTTCGATTTACCGCGCTCAAAGGTCGCAGCAGGGTTGCGACCCTGCACCCGGGGTTGTATAAATGGCTCCGGGAGGACGCGCGAAGGGTCATAGGGGCGACCGCAAAGCCCCTATATCCAATCGACGGCAAGGCCGCAGGCTTTGACCGGCGAAACCCCAAGACCTCCCTCTTCGAGGGAGGGGGACCGCCCGCGGCGGTGGAAGGAGTCCGCAGACGATGATTCCCCCACGTTCCCCAACGCCACATTCATCCTGTGAATTTGGCTTTTTCTTCATATGCTTCATATGCCCAAAGCATATGATGTTTTTCTTCAAAAACCATCAGGTGTCCTTCCGGAGAATGTCGAAACCATCGGCATGTTTTTTTCATCGAATCAACGTATTTTGAAATCAGAGAGCGCATGAAATTTCAGAAAAACGCCGATTTATGAAATTTCCAATTAAAAAGAGCCGATCTTTTTTCAGGAAAATCGGCTCTTGTGTTTCATATGCTTCATATGCTTCTTGTGCCTCATATGCCTGACGTGCGTCGGAAAATAGAAGGATATTCGGCATAAAAGCGATGGGGATGAACGCCTTCCAGCGCTTACTCCTTCCACCGTCTGCGGGGCGGGGCACGCGCTCCGCTAGGCCTAGGGGATTAGGGGGAGATTTCGATTTCTCCCCCTTAAATCCCCTAGGAACCCCATAACCCCCTTTGAAACGAGCAGGGTTGCGACCCTGCACCCGGGGTTGTAAATGGTTTCGCGCGCCCTCTCGAAGATTCTTATACAACTCCGGGTGCAGGACATACGAAAAAAATTTCGGCGCAACATCCCTCTCCACCTTTACGGCGAATCAATCAGCCATTCCAGCGCGTTGATGCGGCGTATGCCCTCGTAATCGGCGGGCGGGTCGTCGTCAAGCGTCAAAATCAGTTTGGGGTACGAATCCCGGATTTTTTGCAGCGGCCTCAATTCGCGCGCGAGCGTATGTTCATCCCGCACGGACGCGGCAACCTGCACATAGAGCGTTCCCGTCTGATTGACGGCGACAAAATCGACTTCCAACTCGTCGAGCTTGCCGATATACACGTCATATTCGCGGCGGAGCAGTTCAAGATAGATCACGTTTTCAAGGATGTGGCCAGTATCCGCATAGCGCCCGCCCAGCAGATAATACCGCAGGCCGATATCCACGGCATAATACTTTTCAAGCGTCTTGAGATGCTGCTTGCCGCGGATGTCATAGCGCCGCGCCTGATAGACGATGTAGCTGTCCACAAACGCCGACAGATATTTTTCAACCGTGCGCACGTCGAGCTTCCGCCCGTCGGAGCCCATCGTATCCGAAATTTTCTTGGTGGAAATCGGGCTGCCCGTGCTGCTGTACACGAACCTCAGAACGCTTTCCAACATCATCGGATCGGCGTTTTTCAGTCTCCCCACGACGTCCTTCAGCACGACCGTGTGATAGATGCCGCTCAGGTATTCCTCAATCGCCTTCCGGTCGCTGCCCAGCTCGGTGGCATAGGGAAAGCTCGTCTCCAGATAGCGGCGGTATGTGGCGCTCAGGCCGTCCCGGCTGCCCGTAAACGCCGCATATTCCGAAAAGGAAAGCGGCAGCATGTCAATGGTGACGTAGCGCCCGGAAAGATGCGTCGCCAGCTCGCCGGACAGCATGTAGGCGTTTGAGCCGGTCAGGTAGAGATCCAGATTTTTGCGCAGAAAGAGACTGTCGATCATCGGCGGAAAATCCCGGACATTCTGAATTTCATCCAGAAAGACATACGCCCGTTCGTTTCCCGCGCGCGACAAAATATAAGCGTGCAGCTTCATCGGGTCGCGCAGCTCGATGTTGGCGAAGTCCTCCAGATTGACGGCGATGATCTGCGAATCGGGAACGCCGTCAAGGCGAAGCTCCGCCTGAAACAGTTCCATCAGCGTCGATTTTCCGCAGCGCCGAATCCCCGTAATCACCTTGATCATCTGTTTGTCCTTCCAACGCCGGAGCGCTCGAAGGTATTGCGGTCGATCAATCATGCAAACCCTCCTCCCCTGCGCGCGCCGCGTCCGTCGGCTTCATCGCGCTTATTGAACCATTTTATCCAAAAACATTTGTAATATCAAGACTTTTTGGATTCCGATGCATATTTCGCCCGTTTTTTCTTATTCCCCCGCGTACCGTCTCTCCATCTCCTGCCAGACGGCCGCAAAGAGCGCCGCGGCAAACGGCTGATCCGGAAAGGCGGCGACCTTCTCCCCCATGGCCGCGGCGGCGCGCAGCCAAATCTCCTCGCGCGCCTCCCCCGCCGCAGCGCGGAGCCGGTCGTCCGTCTCCAAATGGAAATCCCACGCGGCGCGATACATGGCCTCATAGCCCGAATCGAACGGCGTTTCGGCCTCGGGCACGGGCTCGAAGCCCTCCGGCACGGCGGCCGTCGGCCTCAGCGCGTCCAGCCGGGAAAAATCAATCTTCATCGTTCATCCGTCCCATCCGAAACCGGACATACAGCCCGATAAACGTCGCGTAATCGCCGATATCCACCTCGCTGTCGGAGAGCTTCGCCTTCTTCGCGCCGCAGTATTCCCAGCCGTCCAGCACGCCGGCGCGCACGCAGCTGTCCAGCGCGGTTTCCAGCGGCGTTTTGATGCGGTTCTCCCAGTGGCCGCGATCCGTCTTCTGCACCTCGTCGAAATCGGGGATGTCGCCGCACGCATCCAGCAGCGCCGAAACGGAAATGATGTCGGCGGTGCCGCGCTCGATGTTGCGGCGCACGGAGCTGTGATACGCCAGCTTGTAGCCGACGCGGTAGGCGCGCGGGCTGCGCTCGTCGATGCTCAGCAGCGCCTCGGGGTACTGCATCACATACGAGCAGAGCAGGTACCGCGCGATGTCGTCGCTGAACTGAATGGAGATCATCCCGCGCTTGACGCCCTTGCGCTGGAGCAGGCGCACGTCCTGATAATCCGAGACGCGCCCCTTCTTTTCCGACCAGGAGAGCGACAGGCTGTAGAGCACGTCGAGCTGGTCGTTGATCTTGCCGCGCACGTCCTTCATCAGGTTTTTGATGCGCCGCTTTTCCTTTTCGGCCTCCTCCGGCGTGGCCGTCTCCCGCTCGTCGACGGGATAGCCCAGCAGCCGCGCGTAGGAGATCAGCGGAATCTGCACCTCCGTCTCGATCCGGGCGGATTCCTCCGGGCGGTAGTGGTTGTTCTGCGTCAGGTAGAGCGCCGCGGTGGAGAGCAGCTTCTGCGCGCCGACCGTCAGGCCGATTTTCAGCCCGTCGTAGCCCTCAAAAAACGCGCGGAAGCCCTCGTCCTCGATGACCGCGTCGCCGGTAATCGGGTTGATGGCCATGTTCCGCGTCGCCGTCATCGCCAGACGGCTGGTCGCCTCGCCCTGCACCATGGGATAATACGGGTCGTGGCGGCTGAGCAGATCGACGCTGTATACGACCGGCTCGATGGTCTCCGGCGGCTCGACAATCAGGCCGGAGATGGCGCTGCGGATGGATTCCAGGTTTTCCGGTTCAAAAACCTGTCTCTTTTTCGGCATGTCGTCCTCCTCAGCGCAGCAGGCTGTCCAGCAGGCGGGTGTCGGCCATGGGGAACGTGTAGCCCCCTTCAAGAATCGCGCGCGCGTCGTCCAGCCTGTCGCGCGTCACGGCGATCTCGGCCAGATCGAACAGCCCCGCGCGGTGGCCGGATAGCTCGTCCAGCGTGCGCGCCTCCTCGTACATCACGAGCTCGTCGTCCGCGTCGATCACGTAGCCGAACGTGTCAATCTGATAGGTGTCGCTGAGCAGGGTCATCAGCACGTTGAACGCCGCAATCGTCGAAAAGTTCTGGCGGAGGATGTCCACGCCCTCCTTGAGCTGCTCGTCGGACAGGGAGAGCGTCTCCGCCACGGCCTGCCGCTTGGCGCTCAGGCGCTCGTCCTTCAGCTCGGAGGCGGCGATCACCTGCTGCGCCATATCCACAAAGAGCCCGCGCCAGATGAGCTGTAATACCTGCATGGCGTGGCTCTTGAGCTGCAGCGTCTCGCGGCGGCGGATCACCAGCCAGTTGGACAGGCGCAGATACAGCTCCGTCTCCCGTGGCTTCTCGGCGGAAGCCTGCCGGATGCGCGCTTCCAGATCCGCGCCCGAAAAGAGCGCCGTCTTCTCCTCGTCCCCCAGATACGCGTAGCCGGTCATGGCGATCAGCCCCTGCCCGGTCTCCTGCACCGTCCAGCGCTTGCGCGCCGCCATCTTCCTGGGGTCAAAATAATTCGTTTTCTTGAGATCCATGGCGCTCTCCTTCACGCATCCGGGCGCAGGGTCTTCATCTGCCGGTAGACGTCCGCGTGCTTCCGGCGGTCCGCCTCGATCAGCCGGTTGACGTAGGCCGTCGCGCCGCCGCTCTCCAGTTTGCCCATCGTGCGGATGTAGTCCATGTTCTCCTCGGAAAAGGCCATCGTCATGCGCAGCGCCTTTTTGCCCCGCTTGCCCTGCGTGTCGGCGGCGCGGTAGGCGCCGTCCGCCTTCGGCGCGCGAGCTTCATGTGCTTTGTATGCTTCGTATGCCTCATGTGTCTCGGGCACAGGATGTTCGCGCTTAACTTCATGTGCTTCATGCGCTTCATGTGTGTCAGGCACATGAGGCACTTCGTATGCTTCTTGTGCTTCGTGTGTCTCAGACACAGGATGTTCGCGTTTGACTTCGTGTGCTTCATAGGCTTCATGTGCCTGTTCCGTCGCCGTCACGCTGAACAGCCGCGCCACCGCGTCCGTCGCCCGGCCCTTTTTAATCGCCATGCTTCTCGTCCTCCTGCCTGAGATAGTCCGCGACAAACGCCGCGTAGTCCGCCGTCACCGCCGCCTTGGGGTGCGAATCGAACAGGCTTTCCTGCATCACCTGCGCCTCGCGCACAGCCACCGCCTCGCGGATCACCGTCGGATACAGATAGACGTTCAAATCCTTCGCCGTCTGCCCGATCACGTCGATCAATTCGCGCGTCAGGCTGGCGCGGTTGCCCCGCCGCGTGATCAGAATCCCCGCGACCTTCAGCCGCGGGTTGCAGTAGCGCCGCACGTTCTCCACCGTGTTAAAAAGCTGCTTGAGCCCCTGCAGCGAGAACACCTCAAGCCCCACCGGAATCACCATGTCGTCCGCCGCCGTCAGCGCGTTGAGCGTCAGCACGCCAAGCGCGGGCGGGCAGTCCACAATGATGTGGTCGTAGGACGCGGCGACCGCGTCGCACAGCCCGCGCAGCAGGTATTCGCGCCCCACGCGGGTGAACTCCATATCCGCCGCGGACAGGTCGAGCGACGACGCGACCAGATCCACGCCCTGCCGCGTCGCCTGAATCACATCCGCAGGCGCCGCGTCGCCCCGCAGCGCCTCGTACAGCCCGGCCAGCGTATCGTCCGCCCGCATCGAAAAGGACAGATTGCCCTGTGGGTCGCAGTCGATCGCCAGCACGCGCCTGCCCTGACGGGCGAGCCCCACCGCCAGCGCATGGGCCGTCGTCGTCTTCGCAACGCCGCCCTTTTGATTGATCAGTGCCGTTATCCGAGCCATAGCGCCCTCCCCCTCGCGCGCGTTTTCCGCGCCAAACTTCATGTGCTTCGTATGCTTCATGCGCTTCGTATGCCTGATATGCTTCATATACCTCATATTCTTCGCATGTCTCCCCGCCATTATACCAAGCGCGCCGCCCAGCGTCAAATCCCCGACCGGATCGGGCGCTTTTTCCCCGATTGATCCGTTTTGAAAAAGGGGGGGTAGTTGTTCCCGCACGGAATCGAGCCGCTACATGGGCAAACCGGCATTTTCGCCCGCGGAGGATTTTTTGAAAAAGGGGGGTAGTTGTTCCCGCAAAAGGGGGGTAGTTGTTCCCGCAAAAGGGGGGTAGTTGTTCCCGCAAAAAAATTTTTTTGGCCTTACGCCATCTAGGTTTTTTGGGTGTCATTTTTCTTAAAACGGTTAAAACGGTTAAAGGCGCACACGCTCACGCCTTTAGGGCGTGAGCCTATGCTAAAATAAAAAGGCCGCGGCGGAGAGCAGGGCGATGGGAGACGGGGGAACGTTGGGGCGTTGCCCCAAACCCCACAAGGGAACTGAGTTCCCTTGACCTTCCGTTCCGCTTCGCGGCGGATTGAACAGACTTTGCGTACAGTGCGCATGCGCACTGTACGTCAAATCACTTAAAACTGCGCGAAGCGATGGGGGAGGTCCAGGAACCTCAGGTTCCTGGCGGGAGTTTGAGGGCAGAGCCCTCAAGCCGGCAGCCCAAGAAAGAAAGGTCACTTATGAACGAGGCGATGGTCGAGGCGATTAACGAACGGGAACCCGCGTTTCTGGCGCGGGACGGAAAGGGGAAGGGCTACGTCTGCCCGCAGTGCGGCAGCGGCAGCGGCCCTAAGGGCACGGGGCTGCACCGCGATCCCGGCGCGCCCACGCACTGGAAATGCTTTGTCTGCGGCGGCTATTTTGACGTGCTGGATCTCTACGGGCTGGCGTTCGGGCTGGAGACGTTTCCGGAGAAGCTCGCCGGGGCGGCGGCCTATTACGGGCTGACGGTGAGCGCGCCGCGCCGGATGACAAAGCGCCCTGCCGCGCGCCCGGCCGCGCCAGAGCCGGACTGCACCGCCTTCTTCAAGGCCGCGCAGGCGCGCCTTGCGCAGACGGATTATCCGCAGCGGCGCGGGCTGTCCGCCGCGACCTGCGCCCGGTTCCATCTGGGGTATGACCCCGCGTGGCGCAACCCCAAGGCGCCGGAGACCGTGCCGCCCTCGCCCCGGCTGATTATCCCGACCGGCCGCACCAGCTATCTGGCGCGCGACGTGCGCGGCAAGGACGAGCTCAGCGAGCAGGAGGCGCGATACACGAAGGTCAAGGTCGGCAAGACGCGCCTGTTCAACGCCGAGGCGCTCGATACGGCGGAAAAGCCCGTCTTCATCGTCGAGGGCGAGATTGACGCGATGAGCATCGTCGAGGCCGGCGGCGAGGCCGTGGGGCTGGGCAGCGCGTCAAACGTGCGCCTGCTGCTCGAGCGCCTCGCGGAAAAAAAGCCCGCGCAGCCGCTGATCCTCGCCCTTGACAACGACGAGCGCGGAAGGAAGGCCTCCTGCGAGCTGGAAGACGGCCTGCGCGCAGCCAGCCTGCCGTATTTCGTCTACAACCCGTGCGGCGACTGTAAGGACGCGAACGAAGCGCTGCAAATGGCCCCAGAATCGTTTTTAAGGCGGGTAGGAGACGGCGAACGCCTGCCCGAGATAGAAAGGCTTACCTACTTGCAGACGAGCGCACAGGGGCATTTACAGGCCTTTGTGGACGGTATCGCCGAAAGCGTCAACACGCCGTGCCTGCCAACGGGGTTTGACGCGCTGGATCGGGCGCTGGACGGCGGGCTGTACGAGGGGCTGTACATCGTCGGCGCGATTTCTTCGCTGGGCAAGACGACGCTGGTGACGCAGATCGGCGACCAGATCGCTTCCGGCGGGCAGGATGTGCTCGTCTTCTCGCTGGAGATGGCGCGCGCCGAGCTGATGAAGGACAGCCCCATACCCAAGGGCATGACCAAGGCGGACTATGCCGAAATGAAGTTTTCATCCGCGCTCGTGGAGGAGGACGATTTCGACATGCTCGTGATGGGTCGCACGCAGGGCAAGGGCTGCTATTGTTATGTCAACGGCGTGCTGAAATCGCAGATGGACAAGTATTACGGCAACTACAAATATATGGTGATCGACAATGAGGCGGGGCTCGAGCATGTGAGCCGCGGCATCCTGCCCCATGTGGATACGCTGCTGCTGATCAGCGACTGCTCGCGACGGGGCGTTCAGGCCGCGGCGCGCATCGCTGAAATGGTGGATGAGCTTCAGCTCAAGCCCGGCGCGATGAAACTGATCGTCAACCGCGCGCCCGGCGGCCAGCTGAACGCATCGGTTCTTGAGGAAATTGAGAAGCATGGCCTGGATCTGGTCGGCGTTCTCCCGCAGGATGAGACGGTATACGAATACGACTGCGAGGGCAAGCCCAGCGCCAAGGTTCCGGAGGACAACCCGGTCAAGGCCGCGCTTTCATCAATTATGGCAAAACTGGGACTGTAAAATAGACTTAGGGGGATACGATTATGGCTTTTAATCCGAAAAAGCAGGCGTACAACGCTTCCATCAATGCCGTAACGCTCGGCACCGGTGAAAAGAGCGTTGTGGTCGGCGGTGAGAACGTGCTTCCGTTCTACACCTTTGACGCGGCGATCGAGCACAGCCCGAAGATCGCTCTGGAAATCCTGGATCGCGGCGCCGAGGCGCTGACGATGCCCGGCATGAAGGCCGCCTTTGAAGGCTGCGCAACCGCAGCCGATATGGCCAAGCGCGCCGAGCAGATCAAGGGCGTTTCCGCAGTTTGCCTGCACTTTGAAGGCGCCGATCCGAACGGTGCGAATCGCTCCGTTGAGGAATGCGTCGCCATCGCCCGTGAGGTCGCGGAAGCCACTGCACTGCCCATCATGATTATGGGCTGCAAGAACATCGAGAAGGATTCTGAGATCTTCAACAAGTGCTCCGAAGCGCTGCAGGGACGCAACATCGTGGTGCTGTCCGCGCGCGAGGAAGACTATAAGACCGTCGGCGCTTCCGCCGGTATGGCCTATGGCCAGAAGGTCGGCGCGGAATCTGCTGTGGACATCAACCTGGCCAAGCAGCTGAACGTGCTCCTGTCCCAGCTGGGTGTGCCTGCGCAGAGCATCGTGATGAACCTGGGCTCTTCCTGCGTCGGCTACGGCTATGAATACCTCTCCTCCACGCTGGATCGCGTGAAGGCCGCTGCGCTGGCGCAGAACGATGCTCAGCTGCAGATGCCCATCGTGACCCCCGTGTCGGCTGAAACCTGGAATGTCAAGGAAGCCATGCTCTCCGAAGAGGAAGCTCCGGAATGGGGCAGCGTCGAAGAGCGCGGCATCGAAATGGAGATCACCACCGCGGCGGCCTGCCTCACCAGCGGCTCCGACGTCGTGATCATGCGGCATCCGGCCGCGATCGCCACGATCGCGGGTTTCATCGACAGCCTGATGTAAGCAGGGAAGGAGGAATATTACCATGGCACTGAAAGGTCTTGACATCTTTAAGCTGACCCCCAAGAAGAATTGTAAGGAATGCGGCAGCCCCACCTGTATGGCTTTCGCAATGAAGGTTGCCCAGGGCTCCGTTTCCATCGACAAGTGCCCCTACATGTCCGCCGACGCGCTGGCTACGCTGTCCGAGGCCACCGCGCCCCTGATGAAGACCATCGAAGTCGGCGCCGGCGACAACGCTCACAAGCTGGGCGGCGAAACCGTGCTGTTCCGTCATGAGAAGACGCTGGTCAGCAAGAACCTCTACGCCGTATCGCTGTGCTCCTGCATGAGCGACGCAGACGTCGATGCCGCCATCGCCGATATGAAGAAGGTCGATTACGAGCGCATTGGCGAGCGCGAATATGTGGAATTCCTGTTCCTGAATTACGCGGACAACGGCGTGGACAAGTATGTCGCGCTGGTGAAGAAGGCCATGGAGGCCGACCGCGCGCTGATCCTGAACTGCAAAGACGCCGGGACCGCCAAGGCTGCGCTGGAGGTTTGCAAGGCTGCAAAGCCCATCCTGAACGGCGCGACCAAGGAAAACGCCGCCGAGATGAGCGCCGTGGCCACCGCCGCGGGCGTCACGCTGGGCGTGAGCGCGCAGAGCATTGAGGAGCTCTACGACACCGTAAAGGCGCTGGAAGCCGCCGGCAATAAGAACCTGGTTCTGGACGTGACCGGCAAGGACGCCAAGGAGACCCTGAAGAACGCCG
>ERZ824488.2107-NODE-2107-length-18935-cov-4.061811_pt1 | contig 18935 bp, 16 predicted proteins | sample MGYA00519936_ERZ824488 | MGnify/ENA primary metagenome ERZ824488 (study PRJEB31778, sample SAMEA3449153) | human gut metagenome | biome: human gut; feature: human-associated habitat; material: faeces | place: United Kingdom | collected 2010/2012 ... | reverse complement strand
ACTCCGGCACCATCCACGACGGCGACAAGATCCTCGTCGTGAAGAACGACGGCTCGCGCGCCAACGCCACCGTCAAGCAGCTGTTCACGTTCGACTACCTCGGCCGTAAGGAGTGCGGCGAGGTCGGCGCCGGCGACATCGCCGCCGTCGTGGGCATCGACCGCACCGACATCGGCGACGTCTACACCGACCCCGAGAATCCCGTCGAGCTCGAGCCCATCGAGATCGACCCGCCGACCCTGGCCATCGTCTTCGAGGCCAGCACGAGCCCGCTCGTGGGCCGCGAGGGTGACATCGTGGGTGCCCGCCAGCTCAAGGAGCGCCTCATGACCGAGGCCGAGAACAACGTGACGATGCGCATTGAGGAGCTCCCCGACAAGTCCGGCGTCGAGGTTGCCGGCCGAGGCATCCTGCACCTGTCCGTCCTCATGGAGTCCATGCGTCGCGAGGGCTTCGAGTTCCAGGTTGGCCGTCCCCGCGTCCTCATCAAGAAGGACGAGAACGGCAACCGCATCGAGCCGATCGAGCAGGCCGTCGTCGAGTGCCCGGGCGAGTACTCCGGCAAGGTCATCGAGCTGTTCGGCAACGCCTCCGGCACCATGACGAACATGGAGCAGGGCGAGACCATCTGCCACATCGAGTTCAAGATCCCGACGCGCGGCATCATGGGCCTCAAGAATCGCATCCTCAACGTCACGCACGGTGAGGGCGTCTTCTATCACACGTTCCTCGAGTACGGCCCCTTCGCCGGTGAGCTTGGCGTGCGCAACAACGGCGCCATGATCTCCATGACCACCGAGAAGGCCGTTGCCTACGCGCTCGGCACGCTGCAGGAGCGTGGCCAGCTCTTCGTCGGCCCTGGCGACGAGTGCTACGAGGGTATGCTCGTGGGCGAGCGCTCCAAGCCCGGCGACATGGTCGTCAACATCGCGCGCACCAAGCAGCTTGGTAACCAGCGCAGCTCCACGGCAGACATTGCCGTCCAGCTCACCCCGCCGCGCACGTTCACGCTCGAGGAGGCGCTCGAGTACATCATGGACGACGAGCTCGTCGAGGTGACGCCCAAGAGCGTCCGCATGCGCAAGCGCATCCTCAACGCCATCGAGCGCAAGAAGGCCAACGTCCGCGCTGGTCTCGTCAACAAGTAAGTTTTTCTCGAGAGAGACCAAGGGAGGGATGGCCGGCTGCCGGCGCATCCCTCCCTTTTTTGTTTATTCGCCGTGCCTCTTGGCGTGACCCCGGGCGCGCTCTGCGGCGCGTCGTACGGGGGCGAGCACCATGTCCGTGTGGTCCCGGCTCGTGGAAGAGACTATGCCCCAGCGCAGGCTTGCGCGCCTGAGGGCCACGGTGACGAGCGTGCAGGCGATGGCGAGCCAGGGATTCATGACGTGGGCGAGGTCATAGAGCGCAAAGTAGGTGAGCGAGCCTCCGAGCGCGCACAAGGCGTAGAGGTTTGACGTCTGGAAGATGCAGGGGACATCTCCCAGGCAGACGTCCCTCAGAAGGCCGCCGCCCAAGCCGCAGATGAGTGAGAGGGCCACGCAACCCGTCATGTCGAGTTTGCGGTCGATGGCGACGAGGGATCCCGAAAGAGAGCCGACCACGACGGCGGTGAGCTCGAGCCATGCGGGCAGCATCAGGGCATGGGTGCCCTGGCCGAGAAAGGCGGAGAAATCTGGCACGGAAGCTCCTCTCGGGACGCGACGCGTGAAGAGCATTATGGTCCTTGGAAACCTCACGGTGCTTGGCTTGGACCGTTTTTTCTCGCGTTGCGAATTGCCTTTGAGAATCAAAGAAATTCCTCTTGTGCTTTGCAAGAACTTTAGGCTAGAATAGTCAACGCACTTTACTGGAGAGTTGGCCGAGTGGTCGAAGGCGCACGATTGGAAATCGTGTAGGCGTCTCAAGCGTCTCCGGGGTTCAAATCCCCGACTCTCCGCCAGAGTCTTCCGCGGCGCCCTTTGCGGCGCCGCTCTCATATCTCTGGAGAGGTGGCAGAGCGGCTGAATGCGGCGGTCTCGAAAACCGTTTAACCACTTTGTGGTTACGAGGGTTCAAATCCCTCCCTCTCCGCCAGAGTACGCAGGACCCGGTTCGCCTGGCGAGCCGGGTCCTTTTTGTTTCGTCGCTTGTGGATGCGGTCTGATGTCATCGGCGACCAGAGACTGCAATCTGCCTCCGGACGCCGCCGCCTTGAAGGATTGTCTACACTCGACACATACCAACGGCATCGGGAGGACCAATGCAGGACGTCAAGTATTTCTCGCACTCGTGGGAGCTACTCACGAGAGACAAGGGGTGGGTCAAGCCCATCCTCGTGCTTGCCATTGCCATGTTCGTGCCCATCGTGGGGCCGCTCACCGTCCTTGGCTATGCACTTGAGTGGGCGAGGCTGAGCGCGTGGGGCGTCGATGCCGCGCCAAAGCAGCGTGGCGTCAAGATCGGCGGCTGCCTGGTTGCCGGCTGGCGGGCCTTCGTGGTCATTCTCGTGTGGATGCTCCTGTGGGGTGTGGCAACCTCCGTTGTCACGGCGATTATTGCGGCCTTGCGCATCAGGCTCCTGAGTTCGCTGCTCTCGCTTGCCATCACGGCGGCAAACCTGCTTCTCTCGCTCGTGGTGATGGTGGCGGCCCTTCGTGCGGCCATCTATCAGAAGATTGGCGCCGGCCTGTCGTTCGTGCGCGTCTACGAGATGGTCTCGCATGATGCCGCTGGCCTGTTCAAGAACGTTGCGATCCCACTCGTGACGATGCTGATTGTTGGCGGCATCTGCACCGTGAGCGGTTTGCTGGTCATGTCCCTCGCCATGCCGGACATCCTGCGCCTCGTGTATGAGGTTGAGTACCTGAGTGCGACGTCTGGCTCTGACCCGAGCGACCTCCTCGCCATCGTGGGGTCGATCCTGCGCACGGTCATGCCGGCATCGGTGCTCATCGGCTATGTGAGCCTCGTGTTCTCCGTTGCGGGAAACCTCCTGTTCACCAACAGCATCGGTCTGTGGATGCGTCAGTTCAACGTGGGGGCGTGGGGCTCGCCGAGCGATCCCCTGCCCGTGACGCCTGCCCCTCTGCCTCCGGTCTCTTCGACGTCAACGCCGGCGCCCCAGTCGCAGTCCCAACCTCACTCAGCAGCCGAGCCTGTCACGCCCGCGCCCACGCCCGCGCAGCCAAGGACGGATCCGGCTCCTGCGGTTGCTCCTCAGCCACGGGAACGCTCGACCTCTCCTGACGGGGAGACCGTCGTGCCTCTTACGCCTCATCGGGCTGCTACTGATGAGCTCGGGCAGGACACGGACAAGGAGTAGGACAATCGAAATCCATCTGTGAAGAATGGGTGTTCGCGCAAGAGTGCGCGGGCACCCATTTGCCATGAATGATGCCCATGCGCCCGCGAGCGGCTGACGCATGGGCGCAGCATCATCCGTCATGATGCCTTCACTACCCACTAGCTCGCGTGTTGGGTTTGCGTTTGGCTGCTTGCGGATTTCTGTCAGGTGCGGGCGCTAGGCTCGAGGCGGGTAAGGGTCAGCGTGGAATTCTTCGCATGTGGTGGCTCTGTGCAGGTTGGGGTGTGCGGCGAGGTATTGCGGCTGCTCCGGCACATGCATTCGTGGTAAGATTCTCAACCGACCTTTCCTGTCTCGGGCGCAAACCTTCACGACCCGAGGCCACATGCCCAGAGGAGGTGACCACATGAAGGCTTATGAACTGCTGTTTTTTGTCGATCCCACGATCACCGATGAGGCGCGCGCTGGCGTTATGAAGCGCATCGAAGTCGCTCTCACCGAGAACGGTGGCCAGGTCGACAACGTCGACAACTGGGGCAAGCGCAAGCTCGCCTACGAGATCGACAAGCTCACGGAGGGTGACTACACCCTCGTCAACTTCCACGCTGACCCCACTCAGATCGCCGAGCTCGATCGCGTTCTCCGCATCAACGATGCCGTGAAGCGCCACATGATCGTGCGCCGTCCGGATCACGAGTAAGTAGTCATGGAAGTGGGCCGAGAGGCCCCAGACGCAGCTGTCAGGCATCGGCCAAGCTCGATTGCGGACGCTGCGCAAGTGAAAGGTAGTGAGCATCGTGAGCATCAACCGAGTGAACATTACGGGCAACCTGACCAGGGATCCCGAGCTGAGGGCCACGCAGGGCGGCACGCAGGTGCTGCATCTTGGCGTGGCGGTCAACGACCGTCGTCGCAGCCCGCAGACCGGTAACTGGGAGGACTACCCCAACTTCATCGACTGCGTGATGTTCGGCACTCGTGCCGAGGCGATCCAGCGCTACCTTTCGAAGGGAACCAAGGTCGCCATCGAGGGTCGCCTCCATTACAGCTCCTGGGAGCGTGACGGTCAGAAGCGGTCCAAGATTGAGGTCGTCATTGACGAGATCGAGTTCATGAGCTCTCGTCAGGGCGGCAATTCCGGCGGCTATGGCCAGCAGCAGGGCGGCTACGCTGCCCCTGCCCCGCAGGCCAACTACCAGGCGAGCGCCCCTCAGGCGCCCGCCCCTGCCCCCGTCGCCGCACCGCCCGCCGCGGACGTCTACGACGAGGACATCCCGTTCTAGGCCACCTACGTCTGGGTCTGTCCAGATCACGGTGGCTGGCCTGCCCGCTCACGGGCAGCGTCTCCGAGAGAACCGGCGTCCGGCCGAAAGCCGGCCGCACGCCAACAGAAAGGTATTGAGACATGGCTACTGAGTACCAGCGTCAGCCGCGTCGCAAGTTCTGCCAGTTCTGCAAGGAGGACACTGAGTTCATCGACTACAAGGATACTCAGCTCCTTCGCAAGTACATGACCGACCGTGGCAAGATCAAGCCTCGTCGCGTCACTGGCGCCTGCACGCAGCACCAGCATGACATCGCCAACGCCATCAAGCGCGCCCGTGAGATGGCCCTTCTGCCGTACACCGTTCCCGTGGTGTCCAGCCGTGGTGGCCGTCGCGACCGCAGCTAAGTAAGGAGTGTCCATGAAAGTCATCCTTCTGGGTGAGCTCAAGGGCAAGGGCGGAGAGGGCGACGTCGTCGAGGTCGCCCAGGGGTTCGCTGAGAACTTCCTGTTCCCCAACCGCATGGCCCTGCCGGCCACCAAGGGCAACATCAAGCAGCTCGAGGAGCGTCGTCACAACATCGAGAAGCGCGAGGCTAAGCGCATCGCCGATGCCGAGGCTCTGAAGGCCGTCATCGATGGCAAGACCGTCCTCATCGACGCCAAGGTCGGCGACGAGGGCCAGCTCTTCGGCTCCGTGACCAACACCATGGTCGCCGACGCCATCAAGAACGAGCTGGGCGTCGAGGTCGAGCGCAAGCGCATCGAGCTCAACCGCGCCATCAAGACCTCCGGTCTGCACACCGTCAAGGTGAGCCTGTACCGCGAGATCGCCGCCGAGCTTCACCTCCAGGTCGGCAAGCCGGCCGTCGAGGAGGTTGTCGAGGAGGCTCCCGAGGCCGAGGTTGCCGAGACCGAGGCTGCCGAGGAGACCACCGAGGCCGCCGAGTAGGCTTTTGCTCATGTCCGCATCTGCGGAACAAGCACTGTGAGCGCATGGGACCCGTGACCTAGAGTCGCGGGTCCCTTTTTCATCTGTTCACAATCGACAATCCGTGAGGAACTCTGTGCCAACCAGCGGTTTCCAAGCGCGAGCGCAAGGGCGCCCTCTCGTCATGCTAGGGCGAGCCTAACTGCCTGTTAGCTATGAATTTAGACTTCTACCTGGTGTTTCACACTGAATGAATAATGGCGTCCAAACCGCAAGACAATTCGTTTGGGCCACTGCCGTCAAACCGGGGCTTGTAAGGTAAATGTTGAAAACCGTTTACCAGATTTCCAGAATTTGTTGAAAAGTGTGAAAACTCACGTTTTGCGTGGTAGGACGCATGGGCTTTTGAAAACGTGCAGGTAGATTCGTCCTTGTGCTTGACGCGATTCTGTGAGTGCATGGGCCTTGTCGTGGATGGACGTCCGCAACAAGGCCTCTGACGTTATGGGCTAAGATAGTCAGTCGCACCGAATCACGCACTCATGGGAGGCCCCTTGGACGAGATCGTATATGACGCCGCGCCGTCCCCGATGGCCCTCGCCTCCATCAAGTCGATGCCCTCTCATCCAGATGCGGAGCGCTCGATTCTCTCTGCGATGATGCTCTCCCCTGAGGTTCTCGAGAGCGCTCTCGTCGAGCTCTCAGAGGTTGACTTCTTCGTGGATGCCAATCGCATCGTGTTCGCGGCCATGCGCACGATGTTCGAGCGCGGCATCGCGCTGGACCCCATCTCGCTCGCAGACTACCTCACCTCAAACGAGCAGCTCGAGCGCGCCGGAGGCATCCAGTCCCTCGCCCGCCTTGGTGAGGACTCGTTTGCCATCGCCAGCTGGAAGCATCATGCCGACATGCTGCACCGAGACGCAACCCTGCGCCTCATGATCGATGCCTCCGCAAAGATCGCCAACCTTGCGGCGAATGCCCCAGAGGACACCAAGGAAGTTGTCGAGACGGCCGAGAAGATGCTTCTCGACGTTACGAACCGAGACATCAAGACGTCCTACGTCCGGCTCGAGGATGCCATGGTGACGCTCTATGACGAGCTTGGCCGTCTTGCCCAGCAGGATGGCGAGACCGTCGGCATCCAGACGGGCTTCCCGGCCATGGATCGTATGTTCCTCGGCCTGCGCGCAGGCCAGATGGTCGTCGTCGGCGCCCGACCTGGCGTCGGCAAGACGTCGTTTGCCCTGAACCTCGCCGTTCAGATGGCGCAGTCCGGCGCCACGGTGTGCTTCTTCTCGCTCGAGATGAGCGTCGAGGAGGTGGCGCAGCGACTGTTGTCGACGTACTCGATGGTTCCCCTGCAGACCATTCGCTCCGGCAAGATCGCGCCCGAGAGCTGGGATCAGATTCTCTCTGCCACGCAGGACCTCTCCAACCTCGACATCCTCATCGACGACACGCCGGGAACCACTGTGACCGAGATTCGCGCAAAGGCGCGCCGAATGCTTCGCAACAAGGAGAAGGGCGTGGTTATCCTCGACTACCTGCAGCTCGTCTCCCCGCCGCCCAGCAAGCGTGCAGACTCCCGCGCCACCGAGGTCTCCGAGATGAGCCGTGGCATCAAGATCATGGCGAAGGACCTCGGCATCCCCGTCATCGCCCTGTCCCAGCTCTCCCGTAAGAACGAGGAACGCACCGGTCAGCGCGGCAAGCGCCCCCAGCTGTCCGACCTGCGCGAGTCGGGCTCCATCGAGCAGGACGCAGATATCGTCATTCTGCTTGACCGTTCCATGACGGAGGAGGAGGGGTCCCGCGAGGACAGACCGGACTACGGCATCACGGAGTTTGTCGTCGCAAAGAACCGTTCGGGCCCGCTGGGCATCATCGACATGGCGTTCTTTGCCGAGAAGACCAAGTTCATGGAAGTCGACATGCACCACGACGACGTCTAGGACCGGGGCCGCCATCCCATGCGGGTGGCGGCCCCTCGCATTCCGTCCTCACCCGCGACGATGCGGTTACGGTGCGGTCGTTGGCGTATACTCAAATGGTTTGCTAAGCCGTAAGAGAAGGAGCTCTTCATGCCGGCATCTGTTCTGGTGGGAACCCAGTGGGGCGACGAGGGCAAGGGTAAGATTACCGACCTCATCTCCGGTGACTTCGATGTGGTCTGTCGCTATGGCGGCGGTGCCAACGCCGGCCACTCGGTTGTCGCCAATGGTCACAACCTCGCACTTCACCAGATTCCGTCTGGCATCGTCCACGAGGACGTCCTTTCCATCATCGGCAACGGCTGCATCGTCGATCCCGTGGTCGTTCTCGAGGAGCTCGAGCACCTCAAGGGCGAGGGCCTTTCCTGCAAGGGCCTGCGTATCTCGGGCAACGCTCACATCGTCATGCCCTGGCACAAGGTTCTCGACGGCGCCCACGAGCAGAAGCTCGGCAAGAACAACATCGGCACCACGAAGCGCGGCATCGGTCCTTGCTACATGGACAAGATGAACCGCACGGGCATTCGCATGCAGGACATGCTCGATGACGACACCTTCCGCGAGAAGGTCGAGGCGTCGCTCGCCTACCAGAACCCCATCCTCGAGAAGGTCTACGAGCTGCCCACCTATGACGTGGACGCCGTGTGCGAGGAGTTCCTCGGCTATGCCGAGCAGCTGCGTCCCTACATCATCGAGAGCGGCAAGCTGCTCAACGAGGAGCTTGCCGAGGGCAAGAAGGTCCTGTTCGAGGGTGCCCAGGCCACGATGCTCGACATCGACCACGGCACCTACCCGTTCGTGACCTCCTCCAACTGCACGGCGGGCGGCGCGGTTACCGGCTCCGGCGTTGGCCCCACTAACATCGACCGCGTGCTGGGTATCGCGAAGGCCTATCTCACGCGCGTGGGCTCGGGCCCGTTCCCCACGGAGCTGAGCCTTGACGAGGGCGTGGGCAAGTTCCTGCTCGAGACCGGCCACGAGTATGGTGTTACGACGGGCCGCGAGCGCCGCTGCGGCTGGTATGACGCCGCGGTCGTCAAGTACGCCGCGCAGGTCAACGGCCTCACCGACCTCGCCATCACCAAGCTCGACGTGCTCACGGGCCTTGACACCATCAAGGTCTGCACCGCCTACGAGTGCGATGGCGTGGAGTACACGACGGTTCCCGAGCACCGCTCGGTCTTTGACCACGCCAAGCCCAAGTACGTCGAGGTCCCGGGCTGGAAGGAAGACATCACCGGCTGCAGGAGCTTTGACGAGCTGCCCAAGGCCGCGCAGGACTACATTGAGCTCATCGAGAAGCTCAGCGGCGTGAAGGTCTCCTTCGTTGCCGTGGGTCCTGATCGCGAGCAGACGATCAATCGCTTCTGGAAGTAAGCGCAGACACACCCGGCGGGCTCGGCAACATGCCGGGCCCGCCTTTGGTTTTGTGCCCTCGGGCCATTGCGTCGATGAGACAAGGGGACTGTCCCTTTGTCTCATCCGGTGGGTGGGGCTAGGATAGACACGTTGGAACGTAGAGCCGAGAACGGGAGCATCCATGGACGAAATCGAGACGATCGACATCCTTCTTCTGGGCGCTGGCGGGCGCGAGCACGCGCTGCTTCGCAAGCTTCTCGAGAGCCCTCGCGCGGGCAAGGTCTGGGCGGCGCCGGGCAACGGCGGCATCCTCGCCGAGGCTGAGCTCGCAGACATTGACCAGGAAAACCCCGCCGAGGTCGCGCGCTTTGCCGCCGAGCATGGCGTGGGGCTCGTCGTCATCGGCCCCGAGGCCCCGCTCGTCGCGGGCGTCGCCGATGCCGTGCGTGCCGCGGGCATCGCCTGCTTTGGTCCGAGTGGCCAGGCCGCCCAGATGGAGGGCTCCAAGCTCTTTGCCAAGCAGGTCATGGAGCGCGCTGGCGTTCCCACGGCCCGCTACCAGAGCTTCACCGAGGCGGCTCCCGCCGAGGCCTATGTCCGCGAGCTCGCGGGCCCGTGCGTCGTGAAGGCTGACGGCCTTGCCGCCGGCAAGGGCGTCATCGTTGCCCAGACCACCGAGGAGGCGCTTGCCGGCGTGCGCGAGTGCTTCTCGGGCACGTTCGGCGAGGCGGGCCAGACCGTCGTCGTCGAGGAGATGCTCAAGGGCCCGGAGTGCTCGCTTCTCGCGCTCACGGACGGCAAGACGGTGATTCCCCTTGCGACGTCGCAGGACCACAAGCGCGCGCTCGAGGGTGACCTCGGCCCCAACACGGGCGGCATGGGCGTCTACTCGCCGGTGCCCTTCGTGACTCCTGAAGAGCACGAGGCCATGGTCGAGATCGAGCGCAAGGTCGTGGCCCAGCTCGCCGCGGATGGCATCCCGTACTCCGGTTGCCTGTACGGCGGCTTCATGCTCACGAAGGATGGCCCGAAGGTCCTCGAGTTCAACGCGCGCTTCGGTGACCCGGAGACGCAGGTCGTGCTGCCGCGCATGAAGGCAGACCTCCTTGACGTGTTCCTGCGCTGCGACAACGGCACGCTTGATGGGGCCGACGTGAGCTGGGACGACGACTGGGCCGTCTCCGTCGTGCTCACGAGCGCGGGCTACCCCGGCTCCTACGAGAAGGGCAAGCCCATCACCGGCATCGAGCAGGCCGAGGAGCTCGAGGGTGTCACGGTCTACCACGCCGGAACCAAGACCATTGCCGGCGAGCTCGTGACCAACGGTGGGCGCGTCCTCAACGTCACGGCCGTGGCCGACACGTTCGAGCACGCCCGCGAGCAGGCGTATCGCGCCTGCGACCGCATCGAGTTCGAGGGCAAGACGCTTCGTCGCGACATTGGCGCGCGAGCGCTGCGTGGCCGCGATGCCTGGGAGGTCTAGATTCGCATGACGCAGAAGGATACGGGCGAGCTCATGGACACCGTCGAGGCGTTCACCTATGACGGCGACCGCGTGAACCACGATCACAAGAGCGGCGAGCCCGAGCGTCGCGGATTCGTCCGCGGCAACGACGATCCACGTGACGCCGCCCTCGCCGAGCGCCCGCTCACCGAGGAGACAGCCTGGACGGGCAGGATCTTCTCGGTGAGTCGCCTGCACGTGCAGATGCCGGACGGCCGCGAGGCCGTGCGCGACGTCGTGCGCCACCCCGGTGCCGTTGCGATCGTTGCCCTCACGGACGACGGCCACATCTGCCTCGTGCGCCAGTACCGTACGGCGCTCGATCGCGTGACGGTGGAGATTCCAGCCGGCAAGCTCGAGCCGGGGGAGGACCCGCTAGCCGCCGCACATCGCGAGCTCGAGGAGGAGACGGGCTTCACGGCCGACAAGATGGCCTACCTTACGTCCATTGCGAGCTCGGACGGCTTCACGGACGAGGTCATCCACCTCTACATGGCCACGGGGCTCACGTTCACGAGCTCGAACCCCGATGACGACGAGTTCATCAACGTCGACCTCGTCGAGCTCACCGAACTCGTCGATGCGGTCCTCGACGGCCGCGTCGAGGATGCCAAGACCGTCGTGGGCGCCCTTGCCTGCGATGCCGTGGCCCGTCGCCTTGCTCCGGACGTATCAACCGAGGACTAGCCCTATGTCAGATACCAGCACCAACGGCCGTCCCCGTGGCGGGTCGGCCCCGCATGCTGCGGGCATGCTATACCGCAAGTTCATCTCCTACTACCGCTCGCAGTGGCACCTGTTTGCCATCGACACCATTGCCGCCGTTGTCATGACGGCGGTTGACCTGGCGTTTCCCATCGTCCTGCGCAACCTGACCGGTGGCCTGTTCACCGAGGGGACTGGCGCCATCATGGGCGCGCTAGGCACCCTCGCGCTTGGTCTTGTCGTCATGTATGCCGTTCGCTATGTCTGCCGCTACTTCGTGGGCTACTGGGGCCACGTCATGGGCGCGCGCATGGAGAGCCACATGCGACAGGACCTGTTTGACCAGTACGAGCGCTTCAGCTTCTCCTACTTTGACCGGCACAACACCGGCGACCTCATGAGCCGCGTGGTCTCCGACCTCTTTGACATCTGCGAGGCGGCCCACCACGGCCCTGAGTACGCCATCATCTGCGGCATCAAGATAGTGGGCTCGTTTGCGATTCTCGCAACAATCAACTGGAAGCTCTCCGCCGTCCTTGCCGTCATCACGGCGGTCCTGTGGGCGTACAACTCGCGTGCCAACAAGCGCATGCGCGCCGTTTTCATGGAGAACCGCAAGCGCATCTCGGGCATAAACTCGCAGCTCGAGGACTCGCTTGGCGGCATGCGCATCGTGAAGGGCTTTGCGGCCGAGGACGTGGAGCGCGAGAAGTTCGCTCGCTCGAACGAGGCCTACCTCGAGAGCAAGCAGCGCATGTACCACGTCATGGGTGGTTACCAGGCCATGATCGCGGCGCTCATGGGCGCGCTGTTCACCGTCGTCATCGTCTATGGCGGCTACCTCATCGCGATGGGCGAGATGGCGCCGGTGGACCTCTCCACCTACGCGCTCTACATCACCACGTTCACCGCCGCCATCGAGCAGCTGCTCAACTTCACCGAGACGTTCCAGAAGGCCGAGGCCGGGTTCAGGCGCTTTGACGAGATCCTCGCCACGAAGCCCGACATCCTCGACGCCCCCGGCGCGCCCGACATCGATATCACCGAGGGCCATGTGGTCTATTCGGGCGTCCGATTCTCCTATGACGGCGAGACGGACGTCGTGCGCGGGCTGGATTTGGACATCAAGCCGGGGGAGACGATTGCGCTCGTTGGTCCCTCCGGAGGTGGCAAGTCCACCACGTGCAGCCTGCTGCCGCGCTTCTATGACGTGCGCGAGGGCTCTATCACCATCGACGGCCAGGACGTGCGCGGCGTCACGCAGAAGAGCCTGCGCGAGGCGATCGGCCTCGTTCAGCAGGACGTCTACCTGTTCGACGGCACGATAGGCGAGAACATCGCATATGGCCGCCCGTCCGCGACGCTCGAGGAGATCCGAGCGGCGGCTCGGGCCGCCAACATCGACGCATTCATCGACGGCCTGCCCGAGGGTTACGAGACGCAGGTGGGCGAGCGCGGGGCCAGGCTCTCCGGTGGCCAGAAGCAGCGCATCGCAATCGCACGCGTGTTCCTCAAGAACCCGAAGATCCTCGTGCTCGACGAGGCCACGAGCGCACTCGACAACGAGAGCGAGGCTGCCGTCCAGGAGTCGCTCTCTCGCCTGGCGGCCGGCCGCACGACGCTCGTGATCGCCCACCGTCTCTCGACCATCCGTGACGCGGATGAGATTGTGACCGTGGACGGCGGTCGCGTGGTGGAGCGTGGCACGCACGACGAGCTCATGGCGCTTGGCGGCACCTATGCCACCTACTACCGCATGCAGTTTGGCCACCACGCCTAGGTGTGGTGGGGCGTCCCCGCGCCATCCTCGCGTGTGTAGCTTGGGCGGAATGCCAGCCGACCTTAAGGAAAGCCCAAGCTGCCTGCCTATACTGAATCCCGACTGTTTTGACCCACGAGCGGCCACATGGCTGCGAATGACACTATGAGGAAGAGCATGGCCAAGAAGGACAAGAGCGCAAAGGCCCCCACGCCCGACGAGGTGGAGGCCATTTTTTCCGACGTGGACGAGACGGGACACACGAATGCCTCCAAGGCCCGCAAGGAGCGCACGCGCCGTCGCGCCCGCAAGGCGGCCGTCGAGGTTGACCCGCTGTCCGGCGACGACCCTTCCGGCTCGAACGTTGGCAAGACGATGACGCGCGCGGCGGTCGTCGTGCTCATCGTGCTGCTCGTGGCCGTTGTCGTGTCGCAGGTTGCCTGCGGCCTCGTGCGCAGGGCGGGCACGGCCCAGCTCGCCGAGCACGTCGATGCGGCCAGCGTCAACACTGCGCTGCGCAACGGCGTCGAGTGGGGCGATGGCTTCACGCAGTTCCCCGAGGACTACACGGTCCTCGAGGCCAACGAAAAGTCCGGCACCATCGAGGTCAGCGTTGTGGACACCTCCTCCAAAAACGAGCTCGAGTGCCTGGCGGGATCTCAGATCCAGGCTGCGGCCCTCTCGGTCAACGCTCTGCTCAACCCCAACATCAACCAGGTCATCTACCACGTTGACGTCCATGTTGACGAAAACGGCGACATCCAGCAGTCATCGCTGTTTGGCTTCCTCAAGCCCACGGGCACGATGAAGCGCTTTGCCACGTTTGTCTGGACGAAGAGCACCGGCGTGAACGGCGGCTTCAACTTCAACTGCATGATCACCGATCTCGATGCCACGGCGTCCGAGAACCTGCGCGAGAAGGTGACGCTGCCAACCAACATCCTCGATGCCGTCATTGGCGACTCCGCGGCCACGACTGAGGCCGCGAGCACGGCTGACGCGGTCACGGCTGAGGTTGCGACCGAGGCGGCAGCGGAGTAGGAAACGCACGTCCGGGCGGCCCACCCACGCGGAGGGCCGCCCTTTTCTGTTTAGAGGAGCATCCATGCCCGTGGCAAGCGACCTATACCTGTACCAACGCGAGGGCAACTACCTGCCGCGCGTTGCGGCCGTGCACGACCTGTGCGGCTACGGCAACTGCTCGCTCGGCGTTGCCATCCCGGTGCTGAGCTGCGCGGGCATAGACGTGTGCTCGGTCCCTACCTCGCTGTTCTCGGCCCACACGAAGTTCCCCGGCTTCTACATGCTCGACACCACTCCCATGCTGGGCGCCTACCTTGATGCCTGGCGCCAGCACGGCGTGGACCTGGACGGCGTCTACTCGGGATTCCTGGGGTCGGCGGAGCAAGTGGCTGCGATCCGGCGCCTGTATGACGAGTACCCCCATGCCCTGCGCATCGTGGACCCCGTCATGGGGGACAACGGCAGTCGCTATCCCACCTACACCGACGAGATGTGCGAGGCCACCCGCGGACTCGTCGAGGGGGCGGACGTTCTCACCCCCAACCTCACGGAGGCATCCATCCTCACGGGAATTCCCTACGAGGGCGCAGACGTCGACGAGGCCTACGTCCGGCGCATGGCCGATGCGCTTCTCGCCATGGGGGCGAAGTCGGTGGTGCTCAAGGGCATCGTGCGCGCGGGCGAGGGGGTCATCCGCAACTACGTAGCCACGGCAGGCGGGCTCGAGTCCACGAGCGACGAGCTTCTGCCCTACATGCTCCATGGCACGGGAGACCTGTTTGCCAGCGGCCTCACCGCGGCCATCTACTGCGGCAGGTCGCTTCTCGACGCCGTCTCGTTTGCGGGCACGCTCGTGAGCGATGCCATGGCGGTCTCATGCGACCAGCCGGGCTATGAGCTGCGCGGCGTCAGCTTCCAGTCTGTTCTCGGAGACGTAACGGCGCTCCTCGCCTAAGCCGGCCCGCGCGGCGTATACTGAGAGCTTGCGCGAAAGCCGCGCAGCACAGACGCACAGGCACAAACCTGAGGAGCGAACATGGCAGATCAGCCGCTCGTTGGCATCATCATGGGTTCCAAGTCTGACATGCCCACCATGGAGGCATGCATGAGTCAGCTCGACGAGCTTGGGGTTCCCTACGAGCTCGTCATCGCGAGCGCACACCGCACGCCGGACAAGGTCCACGAGTGGGCCGCCACCGCCGCGGACCGTGGCCTCAAGGTCATCATCGCGGCTGCTGGCAAGGCCGCGCACCTCGGCGGCGTCGTTGCCGCCTATACGCCGCTTCCCATCATTGGCGTGCCGATGAAGACGAGCGACCTCGGCGGCATGGACTCGCTGCTCTCCATGGTTCAGATGCCCAGCGGCGTACCTGTGGCCTGCGTCGCCATCAACGGCGCCAAGAACGCCGCCATCTACGCCGTGCAGATCCTGGGAGCAACGCTTCCCGAGTATCGCGAGAAGATCGTCGAGTTCAAGCGCTCCATGGCGCAGGGCTAGGTCGGGCGAATGACTCAGAAGTCGAACGGCAAGCACTTCAAGCAGGACGGCGCGCCGTCTCCGCGCCCCGCGACGACCGGCTACGTTCCGGCCTCTGCCGGCGACTACTCACACACGGACCGCAAGGGTGCGGCAGTGCCCTCCTCTCGTTCCGCGCGCCGCCATCCGGCACGCGAGGGCAAGCCCAGGCGCCGTCGCAACGTCCTGTCCACGCTGCTCATGGTCGTGGGCGTGGCGCTTCTGCTCGTTGCCGGCGGCATGTGGGGGTACGCCCAGTACCAGTACCACGTCCAGGACGAGAACAACGCAAAGCTTGCCGCCTACGCCACGGTCTCCGATGACGCCGCCCAGCCCCCCACCATCGACTGGGCGGGCCTCAAGGCCGTGAACACGGACGTCGTGGGATGGATCTACATCCCCGGCACGCACGTGGACTTCCCCGTCTACCAGGGAGACTCCAACGACGAGTACCTGCGCACGAGCGCGGAGGGCGAGTACTCCGTGGGCGGCCAGATCTTCATGGACTACGAGAACTCCCGCCCTGGCCTCGTCGATCGCCAGACGCTCGTCTATGGCCACCACCTCAACAACGGGGCCATGTTCACTGACGTGGACGAGTTCGCCAGCCAGGATTACTTCAACGGCATCGACACCGTTTGGTACCTCACGGAGGACGCCAGCTACGAGCTCGAGCCGCTGTTCTTCTACAAGTCTGCCGCCACGAACGGCGCCGCCCGCCAGATCGTGTTCTCGGATGACAACGACTTCCACAACTACCTTGCGAACGCGCTCTCCCAGGCCACGGCCAAGAGCTCGTCCGCAGATGGTGCCGTGTCGAGCGTCTCTCGTGTGCTGACGCTTTGCACCTGCGACTATGAGAACGACTTTGGAAAGGGCAATGGCCGAGGCCTGCTCGTGTGCGCGCTCAAGAGCGAGGTCTCCGGCAACGACGCAAACGTATCAGCCAGCTAGCGGAGGGGAACCGCATGTCTGACCGTCCTGTGAACGAGAATGCCGCCAACGACTCGGACTCGCTTCATGACGAGTGCGGAGTGTTCGGAATCTGGGCCCCGGAGCGAGACGTCGCGCGCATGACGTACTTCGCCCTCCATGCGCTGCAGCACCGCGGCCAGGAGAGCGCGGGCATCGCCGTGGGAGATGGTGCCACCGTCATGGCCACGAAGGATCTTGGCCTCGTGACCCAGGCCTTCACTGACTCTGACCTCTCGGCCCTTCCCGGCAAGGTCGCCATCGGCCACGTGCGCTATGGCACGGCCGGGTCCAAGGGCTGGGAGAGCGCCCAGCCGCACCTCTCGGCCATCAACGACGTGCTCATCGCCCTTGCCCACAACGGCACGCTCGTGAACTTCGACCAGCTGCGCGTGGAGCTCATCAACAACGGCGTGCCATTCCGCACGCACACGGACTCCGAGGTGGCAGCCCGCCTCATCGGCTTCTTCACCGAGAAGAAGCACCAGCTGCGCGCAGGCATCGCCCACGCGATGGCCATGATGGAGGGCGGCTACGCCATGGCCCTCATCCGCGAGAACGCGCTCTACGCCTTCCGCGACCCCCACGGCATCCGCCCGCTGTGCCTGGGCAAGCTCGCGGACGACCAGGGATGGGTCGTTGCCAGCGAGACGTGCGCCCTCGACATCGTGGGCGCCGAGTACGTGCGAGACGTGCGCCCCGGCGAGATCATTCGCGTCTCGGACGACGGCATCTCCTCCACCCAGGCGCTCGACCCCGAGGCCCGCGCCGAGTGCATCTTCGAGCACGTCTACTTCGCCCGTCCGGACTCCCGCTTCCACGGCAAGAGCGTCTACTCGATGCGCTACGCCATGGGCCAGCGCCTGGCGCAGGAGGCCCCGGCCGACGTCGACCTCGTCATCGGCGTGCCAGACTCCGGCATGCCGCCCGCCGAGGGCTTTGCCCACGAGCTGGGGCTGCCGTTTGGCGAGGGCCTCATCAAGAACCGCTACGTGGCCCGCACGTTCATCCAGCCCACGCAGGAGCTGCGCGAGATGGGCGTTCGCCTCAAGCTCAACGCTCTCATCGACAACGTGGCCGGCAAGCGTCTCGTGGTCGTCGACGACTCCATCGTGCGTGGCACCACCTCCAAGCAGATCGTGCGCATGCTCAAGGACGCCGGTGCCACCGAGGTCCACATGCGCATCAACTCCCCCGAGGTCACGTGGCCGTGCTTCTATGGCATCGACACGGACACGCAGGACCAGCTCATCTCAGCGAGCAAGACCGTGGAGGAGATCTGCGAGTACATCGGGGCAGACTCGCTCGCCTTCCTCTCTCCCGAGGGGCTTCGTGCCTGCGTCCCCAACCTCTCCCACTGCGACGACTGCCCGTCTGGCCGCAGCGGCTACTGCGAGGCGTGCTTCACGGGCGAGTATCCGGTGGAGATCCCGCCGAGCTTCTCGGCCGGCAAGTTCCTTGACGGCTACAAGCCTCGCAACCTCGCCCATGCCAGCGCCGCGTCCCACATGAGCGTGGACGACGTGGCAAACGCCGAGGCATAGATTCGGTTTCACCTGCGAGTGCTGCCATGCCCTCGGTATGTCCGCACTCGCCGCAGCGTCGGAGTGCCCGGCGCAGATCCGCTCGACTGTCCAACCCACGAAAGGACCTCTCATGAGCAACGACAAGCACGTGACCTACGAGGACGCTGGCGTCGATACCGCCGAGGGCGCCCGCGCGGTGGATGCCATCAAGGCCGCCGTGAAGGAGACGAACCGTCCCGAGGTCATCGGTGGCCTCGGCGGCTTTGGCGGCTGCTTTCATGCGTTTTACAATCGCTTTTTCGTTCATCAAAAATCATCCTCCTCATCCTCATCGGCCCAGCCGTCCGGGGCGCAGGCGGCCAGGGTATCCAACATGCCGCGGGCAGCTGTGCGGGCGCGGCGGGTCACGGTGTCAAACAGTTCGGCATCCAGGGCTGCGGCGCGCAGGTTGGCCCGCAGCACGGCGCAAAAGCCGTCCATGGCATCGGCTGCGGCATCCACGATCCGTTGGCAGGCATCGGCATCGGGGCGGGCCGCGTCCAGCTGCTGCTGGGTTTCGGCCAGCTGGCGCAGCAGCTCTGTGTTCTGTGCGCGGGATGTTTCGGCCAGCTTTTGAGCTGCATCAAACACGCGGTCCTCGCCCTCTTTGCGGTACTTTTCAATGTCGGCTTCACTTGGCGGGCAGACAGCCACATCCTGCGGGCGGTTTTCCAATTCCCTGAGGCGGGCGTTCAGATCGGTGTTCATCTCCTGCCGCAGGGCGGCGGTTTTTTCGGCATCGGCGGCGCGGGCTTCCGCTTCCTTTGCCCGCTGTTCGGCTTCGGTGGCGCGGCGCAGGGCGGAATCTTCGTTTTTGTGGGCGGTGCGGTAGCTTTCCTGGGCACCGGTGGCGGCGGCTTGCAGCTGGCGGTTCTGCTCATGCAGGCCGTCAACATCGGCCAGGGCGGCATCGCGGGCGGCTTCGGCGGCGGCTGCGGCATTGAGGGCGTTCACCCGGTCGGCGCGCAGCTGCTGGTTTTCTTTCAGCAAATCCTGGTATTGCTTGTGGGTGGTAATGTCGCCGGATTTGACGGCCTGCACCAGATCGGCGGGGGGG
>ERZ824488.2106-NODE-2106-length-18944-cov-3.942136_pt1 | contig 18944 bp, 17 predicted proteins | sample MGYA00519936_ERZ824488 | MGnify/ENA primary metagenome ERZ824488 (study PRJEB31778, sample SAMEA3449153) | human gut metagenome | biome: human gut; feature: human-associated habitat; material: faeces | place: United Kingdom | collected 2010/2012 ... | reverse complement strand
CAAGTTGATATATATTTTAACTTCAAGCCACTACAAGAATTAAATAATAATTTTAGTGTAGCTAAAAAAGTATATGAGAAAAAAGTGGAATAGAAAAAATGTCCACAACAACAATACACACAGAGATATTTAAAATCGTTTAATGCAAGAGGAGAATGTGTTCCAATAAAAGACAATGAAGGTGTTTATTTGGGAATGAGAGTAATTTCTTATTAAAGGGAACTTAATCTATACCCTTTATTTTTTTGCAAATTTTAGGAAAAGGAGATTTTGAAAGTGAAAATTATGAAAAAATATATGTTAAATAAAAAAGTAATTGCTATGTTACTATTAATTATTACAATGTTAACAAATATCAGTCCTGTGTTTGCAGTTTCTGGAAGTGAAACTTTTGAAGGAGGATAATATGCTTCTGGAATGTTAACTACAGATTATTCTACAGGCTCAACAGGAGTTTTAATTAGAAGATTAATAAATACTACTACAGGAGAAAAATATACAGTTTTTTGTTCCGAACATTGTGTAGATTTTAGAACTGGAACTTCGTATAATGGAACATACTATACTCCTACAGATGCAACAATAAAACGAGCTTGTAAAATTGCTTATTTCGGCTGGTATAAAGACAATGGTAATTATGTTGTTGATGGAGGAATATTGGCCAGTGATATGAAATGGGTAAAACAGGCTTATGTTTTTACACAACAATATATTTGGGAAACTTTAGGACAATCAAGTGCTACATTCAGAGATGCAACAGTTCAAGCAAACTATGTAGCATTTAAAAACGATATAAATAATAAAATAAACAATATGCAAAAAAGACCTAGTTTTGATGCAACAACTATTGAAATAAATGCTGGTGAAACTAAGGTTTTAAATGATACAAATGGAGTATTAGCAGATTATTCAAGCATAGATAATACAAAATATAATTTTGATTTAACTTATGAAAATAAAAATGTTAAAGTAGTTACTAAACATGTAACTGTAAAGGAAAGAGTAATTTCACAAGCATTTCAAATTATAAAGATTTCAAGCGATGAAGTTGGTGAAGCAGAATTATTGCCTAGTGCAGAATTTACAATAAAAGCACAAAAAGATATTGAAAAATACGGATCTTGGGATGCTGCACCAATTACATCAATGGTTATCACAACAGAAAGTCTAGTTGCAGATATTCCAGAAAAAGACTGTCATTGTGGTCATGATAATGGAATGGGTGCAGCAGGAATGGATGGAATGTATTAAAACAGAATAAAAACTGAAGATAAAAAATATAGAAAAATATTGACAAATTATTTAAATGATGGTATTATTATATTGATGGATGACATTTATCCATAGCAGTAAAAACTGGGCTGGAAAATGTAAAGCAGGTTCTGCTTTAAAACTAGAAACACAATCTCGTAAGAGAATTGGGGTCTTTGATAATAATCCAGCAAAGCTCATTATGCATATTGTATGATGAGCTTTTTATTATAGAACCAAAAAAATTAGATAGAGGTAAAAGAGCCTACAATATACTCTTTTACCTCTGTTTTTATAAGTAAAAACGAAACTGTGAAAAATCTAATTAACGTAACAGTCGAAGCCATGTAAGTAATACTTTTTCTGAAAATGACAAAACTCCGATTTTTTTAATATCATTTTGTGCAACTAAATTTACGCTGCTTATGGTAGAACCGTTAAGATTATAGGAAATTTGCCCTAAACGTTGCCCTTTAGAAATAGGAGCAGAGATGTTATTTTCTATAGTTAATATTTCCTCTATATTTTTATCTTCACCTTTTTTTATTAATGTGCCTGCATTTTCTTCATATACTAAATTTAATGAACTGTTAACACCTTTATTTATTTCAACATTTTTTAGAACATCTCCGGCGTTAGCAAATTGCTTGTAGGTATACGTACTAAATCGTAATCTAACAATTTTGAAGCTTCTGTAAAACGTACGGCGCTTGAAGAAGCCTTCATAATAACAGCAATTAAAGAAAGACCGTCTCTAGTAGCACTTGCTGATAAATTAAATAATGCAAGAGATGTAGAACCTGTTTTTAAACCAGTTGCTCCTTTATAATTTCTAATTAATTTGTTAGTATTAACAAGCTCTGAAAGAAAATGGACAATTTATTGGCTCAGTAGCTCCTTATGGATATTTAAGAAATCCAAAAAACCCACATGAATTTAGTGTAGATACCTATGCTTCGAAAGTAGTAAAGAAAATATTTAAAATGATATTAGCAGGAAAAAGTAAATTAAGTATTGCAGAAGAATTAAACAAGATGCAAGTTTCAACTCCTATAGCATATAAGGTTGAAAAGTTTGATTATAATATACATCTATCTGAAAAAATGAAAATATGGGATATAAAAAAGATAGATAGTATATTACAAAATAGAACATATATAGGATATTTAGAACAAGGAAAGAAAAAAGAATAAGTCATAAAGTACATAAGAGTCTTGATATAAAAAAAGATAATTGGACTATTATTCCTAATCATCATAAATCATTAATAAGTGTTGAAGAATTTGAAAAAGTACAAGCAATTCTTTATAATAGAGATAAAAAAGTAAACAATAATAAAGAATATGATTTATTTAGTGGATATTTAAAATATGCTGATTGTGGGAACACATTAACAAGAAAGAAAGGTCGTAGTAAAATTTATTATTATTGTTCTTCTTATGTAAGAAATAAGACATGTACAAGTCATGGAATAAAAGAAGAACAAATTGAGGCGATAGTTTTACAACTGATAAATAAACAAATTGAACTTGTTCACAATACAGCGAAAATGATAGATAAGATTTCAAAAAATAAATCAATTGATTATGATTATGAAATTCTAATGAATAGAATTGATAGTATAGAAAAAGAAAAGGAAAAATATTTAAAATTAGATAGAGAGTTGTTAAGTGATCTAACAGATGAAATTATAAATCAAACTGAATATGAAGAATATCGCAAATATTATTGCGAGCATATAAAACAATTAAACAAAATAAAAAAAGAATTGAATAATAAATTAAAAAATAATAAGTCTAATAGTATAGCAAATAAAAAGTGGATGAGTACATTTACAGAGTTAGAACAAATAGAAAAACTTAATTCTAAAACTATATATGAACTAATAGACAATATTTATATAGAAGAAAATGGAGGGATTAAGATAAAATTTAGATATCAAGATGAATTTATTCAAGCGATTGACTTTGTAAAAATAAATAATTGTGCTATAATATAGGAAGTTGTAAAAAATGAAAGATAGAATGGAAGTGAATAATATATATGGATATGTATCAAAAAAGAAAAATTAGAGCAGAAAAGAAAAATAATGACAATCAAGAAAGTTTTTCAAAAGTTTCCATTTCGTGGTATCCAGGACATATGGCGAAAACCAAACGTCAAATAACAGAAGATTTAAAATTGGTAGATGTAGTAATAGAATTATTAGATGCACGTATACCAAAATCAAGTCAAAATCCAGATATACAAGGAATGGTAAAAAATAAGAAAAGAATAGTGATTTTAAATAAATCAGATTTAGCAGATGAAAGAGAAACAAAAAAATGGATAGAATACTTTAAAAAGAAAAACATTTTAGCAATAGAAGTTGATTCAAATCAAGGTAAAGGAATAAAACAAGTAACACAAGCTATAGAAAAAATCATGGAAGAAGAACTAAAACTTCAAAACAGCAAAGGAAGAATAAGAAAAACAATAAGAGTAATGATAGTAGGAATACCAAATGTTGGAAAGTCATCTTTTATAAATAGAATATCTAAAAAAACAACAATGACAGTAGGAAACAAACCAGGTGTAACAAGACAAAAACAATGGATTAGAATAGGAAACCAAATAGAATTATTAGACACACCAGGAGTATTATGGCCAAAGTTTGAAAGTGAAGAAGTAGGATTAAATCTAGCCTATACAGGAAGCATAAAAGAAGAAATATTAGAAAGAACAGAAGTAGCATATAATCTATTAAAATTCTTAGATGAAAATTATTCACAAGAATTATATACAAAATACAAAATAACAGAGCAAGAAATAAATGAAATAAAAGAAAATCCACAATACACATTAGAACTAATGTATCTAATAGGTAAAAAAAGAGGAGCACTGATATCAGGTGGAAACATAGATGAAGAAAAAGTTTCAAAAATAATAATAGACGATTTCAAAAATGGTAAAATCGGAAAAATAACTTTAGAAAAGGTGGAAACAAAATAATGGAATTAATAAATAGAGAAAAAGAAGAAGTGGATGTGAATTTATTATCGCCACTAACATGGGCATATGTAGGAGATGCAGTTTATGAACTATACGTACGAACAAATTTAGTAAATAAAACAAAACTAAAACCACACAAATTACATATAGAATCAATAAAATACGTAAAAGCAAAAGCACAAGCAGATATTTTAAAAAGCATTGTGGACAAACTTACAGATGAAGAAAAAGATATAGTAAGAAGGGCAAGAAATGCAGAAAACCACCATTTACCTAAAAATGCAGAACCAGAAGATTATATGTATTCAACAGCATTTGAAGGACTAATAGGATATTTATATTTGTGCAAAAAAGATGAAAGATTAAAAGAAATATTAGAAATGTGTATACAATTTTAAAAATAAAAAAGTATCAAGTAAAATAAAAACTTGATACTTTTTTTGGTGACCCCTACGGGAATCGAACCCATGATTCCACCTTGAGAGGGTGGCGTCTTAACCGCTTGACCAAGGGGCCACATCAACATTAATATTTATATCATAAAAGCATATCAGTCGTCAATAGATTTATGAAAAAATAATTGCACATATATTAGTGTAATGATATAATTACAAAAAATAAAATTAAAAGGGGTAAAATGAAAAGTAAAAAAACAAGTAAAATTATAAAAATCATAGTTTTCATAGTATTATTAATAATTATAGCCATAACAACACTATTAGGAGTGTATTTTTATCTAAAAAATAAAAACAATTTAAAAGAAAATCCAGCAGTATATTATGCAATCTTTGATGATGGAACATATTATATACCTAAAGCAGAACCAAATATCAAATTTGCAATAGACACAAATGATACAAATTCATATAAACTTACAAATTCTAATAATGAAACAGTAGAAAGTAAAATAGTAGAGCAAAAAGGGAAAAAATATATTCAGGCAAACAAAAAATATACAGAAGGCGAAACATATCAATTAGAATTAGACACAGCAAATTTTGATGATGAAAATTTAAAAGAAACAAAAAAAGTTCAATTTAAGATAAAAGAAAAGCAAAAAAGCGAATATGAAATATCAAAAAACGCAATAACAGTAAATAAAGAAGATATCACACAAGAAGATGAAACAAAAATAAAATTAAACAATAAAGACATAAAAGAAGGACAAACAATCCTAGTAAAAGATGGAGATAATATTAATAACGCATACAAAATATCAAACATTAATGGTGATGAAGCCACAATAGAAGCACCAAACATATCAGAAATATATGAAAACGTTGATTTATATAAAGAAGGAAAAATTAATTTTAATGATTTAAAAGTAAAAGAAAACGCAGAAATAGAAATAGAGAAAAGTATAAAAAAATCAGCCTTATATAAATTTCTATCAACAGAAGTATATGCAGCACAAGGTGATACCAAAATATCATTAGAGACTGATGGAGATAAAGTAAAAATAGAAATCGAACTAAGCTTTAAGGCAGACGGAGAAAAAAAACTAGGATTAGATTCCTTAAAACAACATGACCTATCAATAAAATTATCATATGAAATATCAACAGAATACATAGTAGATGTAAAAAAAGATTTTTCAATAAATTATGATATGGCAGTAAAAACAACAAGTGAAATACAAATAGAACTAAAATCAGGAAATGCATATTTAAAAGGAATATCAAATATAAGTGATGAAGAATACAGCAAATCAATTCAAGAAATAGTGCAAAAACTACAAAACGAAGTTCCAGATGTATCAGAAAATTCAATAGATATTGGAGCAATCGAAGTTCCAACAGGAATACCAGGAATAAATGTATATTTTGATATATATTTCCAAACTCAATTATCATTACAAATAAATTTAACATATCAAGGAAAATTTGAAACAGTACAACATGCAGGATTCATAATGAATAAAAATGAAAAAAGAGCATATCAAAACACTAGTCAATCAACATCATCACACGAAATTACAGCATTAGGAAAAGCAGAAATAAAAATAGGAATAGGACTAGATGGAGGAGTAAGCATAATAAATAAAGACATAGCACATGCAGGAATAGGAGTAGAATTAGGAGCATATAATGAATATTTTGCAACTGCAAAATTAGAATTTTCAACAAACAAACAAGATAACGACTCAGGAATAACTGCCAAAATAGAACTCGGAATATATTTACAAGTAAAATTCGATTGCTCAGTAGACGTAGTATTTTTCAAAGCAGACTATAGCGCAAATTTAGCAGAAGTTAAGCAACCAGTACTAAAACTAGAAACAGGAGTAGATTGGTCAGATAATAATACAGCAATAGATAACACCAAAACAGAAACACCAAGTTCTAGTAACCAAACACCAAGTACATCATCTCCAAGCAATACGACGACAGGAACAGAAACAGGGACAGTAGGAAGTTTGTCAATTAATATAGATTCAGAACCAATAAAAGCATATAAAAAATATATTACAAGTAAACAATATATAGAGGATTACAAAAAATATTATCAAGAATCCCAAATAAGTGACAAACAATTAAATAATGTTGGATACTGTATATTTGATTTGAATAAAGATGGAATACCAGAATTAATTATAAGTAGTCAGCTAGAAATAGCTTGGAATGTAGATACAATATATACGTATAATACATCAAATAAAACAGTAGAAAAAATTGATATGATATATAATTATGGAGGAATTCGCTATGAGAAAAATGAAAAAGAAATTGTATATAGCGAAATTAGACCAAATATTATAACAGGTTCAAGTGGATTTTATAAATTACAAAATAATAAATTAGTACTAGAAAAGGTTGTGTGGCACGATAGAGGATATGACGATAGTACAACTAACCAATATGTAGATAATGCAGGAGTTAGATATGCAAATGGAAAAGAAATAAAAATTACAGAAGAACAAGAAAGAGCATATTATAATAATGTTATTTATTTTTCATATCAAGATATAAATAATGTAAAATAAAAAGGGGGTAGTAAATTGAAAAAAAACAAAATTATAATAATTACAATTATAATTTTAGTAGTAATTGTAGCATCAGCAATAGGAGGATATTTTGTATATAAACATACAGAAGCCCAAAAGCCAATCGAACAAGGATGGGCAAATACATATTATAACTACATAAAAAAAGACAGTAATGGAAATATTCAAGACAATTCAAAATTAAGTTTCATAGAAGTAGAAAATATCCAAGAGCCAGTAATGTTAGTAGAATATAATAAAGAAAACAAAACAAATACAGATATTTATTATATAAATGATGGAACAGTAAAAAACATGATAGATTTAGGAATAACAGATGTAGAATTATTATATGACATAAGCAATCAAAAATACGACTGGTATACACATAAAGAAACAGAAAATGCAGACATTTATAAAAAAGTATCATCACAAATTGCAGGAGAAACAACAGAAAAATCAACAGAACCAACAAACACAACTGAAAGTACAAATACAGCAAATAGCACAGAGCCTGCAAACACAGATAAAAGCACAAATCCAACAGCAAACAGTACAGAACCAGCAAACACAACTGAAAATTCAAATACAACAAATACTACAGAATCAACAAATGCAACAGAAACAGATGGAGAATATACATTTGCAAAAGGAGAAGAAATCACAGAAGCCAAAACAGACGGAAGCCAAATATCAATACCAAAATTCGATACAATATTTGTAAAAGCAAACACAGACTTAGACAAAATAGACTATAAAAAAGATATGAAAGACAAAGAACTAAAAACAGCATTAACAGAAGGAGCAAACAAATATAAAACAGAAGACGAAATAATAACAGACGAAATAAAAGCAGAAACAACACAAAAAGTAACAGAAGTAGAACAGAAAAAACAAGAAATGGAAACAGCAAAAGCGGAAAAAGAAAAAGCTGAAGAAGAAGCAATGAAAATAACAGCAGAAAACATACAAACAAAAATAGGAGAACATTTAAAATATGCATCATGCGTATATTTAGGTTCATATTATGGATTACCAACTGTATATAAAACAAATGATGTAACAGGAAAAGTAACAATCCCAGGAGCATCAGAAGAAATGATGGTATATGAAGTAGTTGGACTAAAAAGTATTCAAAGCCTAAAAGATCAAATGGCAACATATATGACATCTGAAGCAATTACTAAATTGAGAAAAAGCCAATTTTCAAGTTATACAGAAGGATTAAAAGAATATAATGGAAAAGTATATTTAGTTAGAGGAGGAATAGGAGACGGACCAGTAGTAGACACCAAAAAAGCCAAAGTATTAAGTTCTGAAAAAGGAATAACAAAAGTACAATTGACAGACATAGACTCATTAGGAGATATAGTAGAAGCAACAATTACACTTACAATAGAATACAATAAAGAAACAGGAAAATATATGATAACAGATTGTACAATAAACAATAAATATTAATCAAGAAAACGCAGGTAAAAACACCTGTGTTTTTTTTGAACAAAAAACGAACAAATGTATTGACAAAATAAAAATTAGAAGTATAATAGATATACAAACAAACGTACGGAGGTATACTATGATAGGTTCGTTACACATAAAAAATGTAGGAATAATAGAAGATATAACAATAAATTTAAATGAAGGATTCAACGTATTTACAGGAGAAACAGGAGCAGGAAAAACATTAATCATAGACTCATTACAAGTTTTAGCAGGAGGAAGATTCTCAAAAGAAATAATACGACACGGAGAAAAAAGTTCATACATAGAAATGTTAGTATATTTAGGAGAAGAAGAATATTCAATATCAAGAGAAGTAAACATAGCAGGAAGAAATATTTGCAAAATAAATGGAAGACTAACAACAGTAAATGAACTAAAAACATTCATGAAAAAAGTAATAGACATACATGGCCAACAAGATAATCAAACAATCCTAGAACCATCAAGTCATATAAAATTTTTAGACGGATTCATAGGAAACAAAATAGAAAAAATAAAAAAAGAATACATAGAAAAATACAATAAATACATAACAATAAAAGAAGAACTAAAAAAGAACTATGGAGACGATAAAGAGAAGCAAAGAAAACTAGATTTATTACACTATCAACTAAATGAAATAGCAGAAGCAAACTTAATAGAAGGAGAAGAAGAAGAACACGAAGAAAATTTAAAAAAAATATTAAATTCAGAAAAAATACAAAAAAGTTTAGAAGAAGCACATTATAAATTAGAAGAAGGAATATTAGCAGAACTAAATTCAGTAATACGAGCAATAGAAAAAATAAGCGAATACGATACAGCATATGAAAAAACACAAGAACAAATCCAAAGCGCATATTATGACTTAGAAGAAGCGGAAAGAGAGTTATACAACTATAAAGAAAACATATATTTTGACGAAGAAGAAAGAAACAATATAGAAGAAAGAATAGACCTAATTCAAGACCTAAAAAGAAAATATGGAAACAATATATCAGAAATATTAGAATACAAAGAAGAAGTCGAAAAACAAATAAACGAAATAGAAAATTTATCAACATATATAGAACAACTAAAACAAGAAAAAGAAATAATAGAAAATCAATTAGAAGAACTAGCAAACCAAATGAACCAACTAAGAAAAGAATACAGCATAAAAATGTCAAAAGAAATAAATACAGAACTACAAGATTTAGAAATGAAAAACGCAAGATTTTCAGTTAAAATAGAAAACAGAAAAGAATTCAATATAAATGGAAAAGATGATATAGAATTTTTAATTCAAACAAACATAGGAGAAACAGAAAAACCACTAATAAAAATAGCATCAGGAGGAGAAATGTCAAGAATTATGCTAGGAATAAAAAAAGTATTAGCAGACGTGGATAAAGTACCAGTATTAATATTTGATGAAATAGATACAGGAATTAGTGGAATAGCAGCAAAAAAAGTTGGAATAAAAATGAAAGAAATATCAAAAACACACCAAGTAATATGTGTAACACACTTAGCTCAAATAGCAGCAAAAGGAGATTATAATTACTTTATAAAAAAAGAAGTAAAAAACAATAAAACAAACACAAGAATAAAACAATTAGATGAAGAAGAAGTATTACAAGAAATAGCAAGAATAGCAACAGGAGAAATAAACGAAATATCAATACAACATGCAAAAGAATTAAGAAAAGAAAAAATTGCATAAAAAACAGATTATTTTCCAAGAATAATATAAAAAGAAAGAGGTGAAAAACTTGGAAAATAATAATTTAAACATATTAGACGAAGTTAATAAAGGAGCAACAATGGGAATGCATGCAATAAAAATGGTAGGAGACAAAACACAAAACGCAGACTTAAAAGCAACACTAAAAACTGAATATGAAAAATACAACAAAATATCAGAAAGAATACATGAACTATATTCACAAATAACAACAGAAAAGAAGCCACATGAAACAAATAAAATGGAAAAAATGATGACATGGTACGGAATACAAATGAAAACAATAACAGACGATACACCATCAAAGCTATCAGAATTATTAATGCAAGGAACAAATATGGGAATCATAGAAGGAAGACGATTATTAAATGAAAACCAAAACACAAGAATAGATGAAAGTGTAAAAAATATATTAAATGACTTTGTCTCAATGCAAGAAGACAGTGTAGAAACACTAAAAAAATTTCTATAAGCCAAAAATCAAATTTTAATATACTATGAAAAAGGACTGAAAAATCAGTCTTTTTTCATACAAAAATCTTTTGAGTATTACAAAAAATATGATATAGTAAAGAAAAAAAGAAGAAAAATTAATAGAAGAAGAAACAAAAGAAAACACAAAAACAAATACAATAGAAAAATTAATAAAAAAATTAATGAAACCGGAATACCAATCTATACAGACAATTATTTTGTGAAAAAAGCAGAAATAGAATTAGAGAAAATAATGAAAAAATAAACAATAAAAAAGGAAAAGAAAATTGAAAGAAGAATTTGTAGAAATAAATGGAGAAAAAATATATTTTTATGTTCAAAGAAAAAAAGTAAAAAATCTGAATTTAAAAGTGAATGCAGACCAAAAAGTAATAATATCAATTCCAATGAGAATGCCAATAGAAACAGCCAAAAACTTTATCAAGAAAAAAATAAAATGGATAAAAAAGCAACAAGAATTTTATAAAAAAATACCACAAAAAAAAGAAAGCAAAGAATTTAAAAATGGAGAAAAAGTATATCTACTTGGAAAAGAATATGAATTAAAAATAAAAAAAGACAAAATAAATAATATAAACATAACAAATCAAAATATAGAACTATTAATAAAAGAAAAATATATAAACAATGAAGAATACATAAAAAAAACATATGATAAATGGTTAAGAGAATATGCACTAAACATATTTAAAAAAAGAGTACAAGAATACCAAGAAAAATTAAGCAATTACGGCATAAAAAATCCAAATATAGAAGTAAGAAAAACAAAAGCAATATGGGGAAGTTGTACACCAATGAGAAACAAAGTAACATTTAATTTAAACCTAATAAAAACACCAATGTATTGTATAGAATACGTTGTCTTACATGAATTAGCACATTTTGAATATCAAAACCACAGTAAAAATTTTTATAAATTTGTAGAAAAATTCATGCCAGATTGGAAAAAACGAAAAAAGATATTAGACGAAGAATTCATGCTAATAGGAAGAAAATAACTAGGCAAATCCAAACAAATCTGTTATAATAAGCATACTAAAAAAATAAAAGGAGAAATATATGGAAGAAGTAGGGAAAATAATATTTGATTTAATAACTGAAAATTTTAAAGACAATATAAACGAAAACAAAGACTTAAGAGATTATTTAAAAGAAAAAACAAAAAATGAATTAATGTCAACATATGCACTATATAATATTGCAATCTGTGATACAAACGAAATCGTAGAATTAGAAAATTACAGCAAAGAAGAACTAATAGAAAAAATAATGGACTTTTTAGATGTTCAGCTTGTAGCAATACTACAATTTTTTGAATATGATAAAATGGAAGAAGTACGCAAACTTGCAGAACAAGACAAAGTATTAAATTCAGAAACAAATAAAAATTTAAAAATACCACTATTTATAATCAACGTATTAAGAAAATTAAATTTTGTATTCTGTAATAGAAAAGGCGAACACATTGAAATGCATATGCCAAAATTTATTAGAGAAAAAATTAAGAAAATCAAAAATGATGTATATTTAGAAAGCTATGACGAAATACTATTATATACCAAAGGTCTAGTTAATGCTTATGGAGCAATAGACTTTGAAGAAGCATATGACATAATAAGTAATGATATAAGAATAAGTTATGATAGATATTACACATTATTAAGTTTTGTAAGTGCTATGGAATTAGAGCCAATAGTATTTTCACTTAATCGTATTGCAAATTATAATTTGAGTGAAAAACAAGTTGATGAACTAATGAAAATAAATAAAGATATAATCATATACGATAAAAAAATGTATGAAATGCTAGGGGATAGTGGATATCTAAATACAATACAAGAGTATAATGAATTAAACAGATATTTAAAGGAACACTATGATATAGATTTAAATGAAGATGAAATTTTAAGAGATGAATTAGTAAATAACTATATAGAAGTATATCAAGCAGATTCAAATGAAGCAAAGCAAATGATTGAAAACGCTATAGAGGAGTATTTGGAAACAGATGATATAGAAAAAAGAAAAATTATAAAAAAATTAGATGAAATAAGAAAAGAAATGCCAGTTTGGGCAGAAGGTGGAAAAATCACAAAATAAAAAACTTGCTAATTAACATAAAACATGATAAACTTAAATATGTAACAAATTAAAAACTCTATAAGCAAATGCAAGGAGGAAAAATTATGAAGAAAGATAATAGGCAAGAACGGCTAAAAGCTATTAAGTTACGTTATGTTGTATTTCCAACAGAATGTAAAATTTGTGGAAAAAAACACAAGTTTGAAAAAATGTGGAAATTCAAACGTTACTATATTAACAAAGAAGTAGTCAATTGGCATTTTTGTCAAGATTGTATTTCTTCAGCAGAAGAAGCTCTTGAAGAAATTGATACAGATGAATGTGTTTTTGGCATTGCACATGTAGACAGTTTTTTCACTTTTCAAAAAAAAGATTATACAAGAGTAAATGCTAGATTTGATTGAGAGTAAAAAGTTTATTTAAAACAAATTTGAAAAATTAAATTTTCAGATTTGACTCTAATTTCAAATCAATGTAGGAAAAATTTTTGAAAATCCTATAATACAAAAAGGACCTGATAAAATATAATTCAGGTTCTTTTTCTATTATATAGAATATTATGCAGAAAAATTATTCAAGAAACTCATGAGATAATTTGGAAATAGCCTTAGTTTCAATACGAGAAACATAAGAGCGAGAAATCCCAAAAATTTTAGCAACCTCATTTTGAGTAAGAGGTTTTGAATTATTCAATCCAAAGCGAAGAATAATAATTTCTCTTTCCCTAGGTTTCAAAACAGAATCAATCTTTTCATATAACTTTTTTTGTTTTAATTTCAAATCAATAGCATCTTCAATACTACGTTCATTATTTTCCAAAACCTCCTGTAAAGTAATAACATTATCATCCTTATCTTTACCAATAGGTTCATTAAGAAAAACCTCAGAATTCAATTTTTTTGAATTCCTAAAAAACATTAAAATTTCATTTTCAATACACCTAGAAATATATGTAGAAAGCTTAACACCCTTTTTAGAATTATAACTATTAATTCCCTTAATTAGCCCAATAGTTCCAATAGAAATTAAATCATCTAAAGAAACAGAAGGAGAAGTATATTTTTTAGAAATATGAGCCACCAAACGCAAATTTCTTTCAATTAAAACATTTTTTGCATCATTATCACCAGATTCAAATTTATCCAAATAAAATTTTTCCTCATCACATGAAAGAGGCTCTGGAAACAAATTATTATTAGATATGTACCCAAACATAAAAACAGAATAATTAATAAAGGTTAAAAACCCTGAAATGGACAATATAAGCATAACATAGCCCTCCAAATATCTATATAGAAATATATGAGAAAAAATAAAAATAGTGCGTGTCAACTTAAAAATAAACTTGTCACAAAATGTCCATATTTATGATTAATGAAAACTTGTAATTAATCCCAAATGCATATATAATAAAAAAATAAAATTCAAAAAGAAAGAAATAAAGAAATGAAAGAAATAGAAGAATGTAAATTATGCCCATTTGAATGTAAAATAAATAGAAATGAAAATATAAAAGGCAGATGCAAAGCAGGAAAAAATATAGAACTAGGATTATATACATTACACTATGATGAAGAACCATGCATAAGTGGAAAAGAAGGTTCAGGAACAGTATTTTTCAGCAATTGCAATTTAAAATGTAACTACTGCCAAAATTATAAAATAAGTTGTGAAGGAAAAGGAAAAGAAATAACAATTCAAAGATTAGCTGAAATATTTTTAGAACAACAAGAAAAAGGAGCAAATAATATAAATCTAGTCACAGCAGTCCCATATGTCCCACATATAATTAAAGCAATAAAAATCGCTAAAGAAGAAGGACTAAAAATCCCAATATTATATAATACAAGTGGATATGAAAAAGTAGAGACACTAAAAATGCTAGAAGGATACATAGATATATATCTGCCAGATTTCAAGTATTATGAGAATAACTTAGCAAAAAGATTATCAGGAGTGGCAAACTATAGAGAAATAACAGAAAAAGCATTAAAAGAAATGTATAGACAAGTCGGAGAAAACCAATACAACGAAAAAGGAATATTACAAAAAGGAATGATAATAAGGCATCTAGTATTACCAAACAATATCGAAAACTCAAAACAAGTATTAAAATGGATAAAAGAAAATATGCCAGAAACAATCACAATAAGTCTAATGGCACAATATTTCCCAACATATAAAGCAAAACAAGATTCAGAAATAAACAGAAAACTAACACAAGAAGAATATAATGAAATTGAAGAATACTTATATGAATTAGAAATTGAAAATGGATATATACAAGACTTAGAAGATGAAGAAGAAAAATACGTACCAAAATTCTAAAAATAAGATAAAAAAGTATGGAAAACACATAAAAAAGGGTTAATTTAAAAAATTAATCCTTTTTTGTAAAAAATTGTAATTTGAAAAGCTTCTACACCCAAAAATGTACTATAAAAAAATAAAAAAATCAAATATCAAAATACATTAAATTAGTCAGTATAATATCAAAAAAAAGAGAAAAACTAAAATAAACAAGAAAAAAAACGGTGAGAAAGAAAAAAAAGAATTTGAAACAAACAAAAAGATATGTTAAGATAAATACAACATATGAATAAGTTATTAATTTTCCCTGCATGGTGCGTTTTTGACAGAGTTTTTAGAACCTACAAGTTTTGGAGAAGGGAGCATGATCTCTAGATATGGCGTGTAAGCTTACGAGCTTTATCAGTAAGAAACCCATAAGTATTTAGGACGGCACCCACCTGTTTTAGGACAGGTCCATAAAAATTCTTATGCATGACGGCTAATGTGGGGGTTTTTGTATTTTGTCAAGGGTTGTCAAGGGGACGACCTTTCTGACACACACCTCAAACCCAGTTGTTGTCTTAACTTGTCATGGGGACGTGTTTACTGACAAGCAGAATACAAAAACATCATCAAACTGCGTAGAGGAGCACAGTGTGCTCCATAAAAAAAATACAACCAAGAAACATAATTGCAAAAGTGTCACTGGAGACTACATATAAAAAATAAAGAGAATAGTTCCTATATTTACAACCAAAAATAAAAATGCTAAAATAAAAACATTGGAGGATATATGAACATAAAAGAAGCAATAAAATATGGAATTGAAAAATTAAAAAATACAGATGATAAACTAATTAAAATAAAATTATTATTATCATACTATATGAAAGTAGATAAAAATTATATAATAACACATGACGATGAAAAATTAGAAAAAGAAATAGAAGAAAAATATAAACAAGGCATAAAGCAACTATCACAAGACATACCATTACAGTACATAACACAAACACAAGAATTTTACGGAAAAAAATTCAAAGTAAATGAAAATGTATTAATACCTAGATACGATACAGAAATCTTAATAGAAGAAACACTAAAAATTATCAAACCACAAAATAAGATTTTAGACCTATGTACAGGAAGTGGAATTATAGCAATAACACTAGATGCAAACACAGAAAATATAGAAATATATGCATCAGATATAAGTGAAAAAGCACTTGAAATTGCAAAAGAAAATAATAAAATAAATGGAACAAATGTCAAATTTGTAAAATCAAATTTATTTGAAAATATCACAGAAAAAGATTTTGATATAATTACAGCAAACCCACCATATATAACAGAAAAAGAAATGAAAGAACTAGAAAAACAAGTAAAGAAAGAACCTCAAATAGCATTATATGGAGGAAAAGACGGATTAGACTTCTATAAAGAAATAACAAAAAAATCCAGAGAATATTTAAAATCACAAGGATTTTTAATATTTGAAATAGGATACAAACAAAAAGAAGAAGTAATCCAAATAATGAAAGAAAACAATTACAAAAACATAAATTGCATAAAAGATTTGAATGGACTAGACCGAGTTATAATCGGAGAAAAGGAGTAAAAATGTCTTTTTCATCAGAAACAAAAAAAGAATTAAGTTCAATAAACACATACTCAAAAGAAAATCTGATAGAAGCGGAACTAATAGGATATTTAATGTCAGCAAACACAAAAACAGAAAATGAATATACAGAATTTTTAACAGAAAACGAATTTAATATAGAACGAATATATAAAATTCTTTTCAAATTAAAAATAGAATATGAACCAGAAACAAAAAGAAAAACATTCATAGCCAAAATGAAATTACCAAAAATAAAAAATATTGAAGAACTAGAAAAAGAAGATGAAAAAAAAGCATTAATAAGAGGACTATTCCTAGGAAGTGGATCAATAAATGAACCAACAAAAAAATATCATTTAGAAATTTTGTTACACAATCAAGACACAGCTCAATACGTTCAAAATATATTAAAAACATATAATATAAAAACAAGAATACTAGATAAAACACATACTGTATACATAAAAGAAGGAGAAGAAATCTCGAAATTTTTAGCATTTATAGGAGCACAAAAATCAGTACTAAAATTTGAAGAAATTAGAGTAATGAGAGAAATAAGAAATAACGTAAACAGACAAGTGAACTGTGAAACAGCAAACCTAAACAAAACAGTGAGTGCAGCAGTAATCCAAACTGAAGCAATAAAATTTTTAAAAAAAATGAAAAAATATGAAGACCTACCACCAAACCTAATAGAAATAGCAGAATTAAGACTTGAGTATCCAGAAATGAGTCTAAAAGATTTAGGAAACATGCTAGAAAACCCAATAGGAAAATCAGGTGTAAATCACAGATTAAAAAAAATTATAGAAATAGCAGAAGATGTAAAAAAAGGAGAGTAAATGAAAGAGATAGGAATATACATACATATACCATATTGTAAAAGAAAATGTTATTATTGTGATTTTAATTCATATGCAGGAAAAGAAGAAACCGAACCAGAATACATAAAAACAATAAAAAAAGAAATATCTGAATGTAAATATACAGGATTTAACATAGGCACAATCTACATAGGTGGAGGAACGCCATCATTAATAGACTCAAAATACATAACAGATATAATAGCAAAAATAAGAGAAAAATTTATAGTTTCACAAAATGCAGAAATAACAATAGAAGTAAATCCAGGAACAGTAAACAAAGAAAAATTACTAGCATATAAAAAAGCTGGAGTTAACAGATTAAGTATAGGATTACAATCAACAGATAATGAAACATTAAAAAAAATCGGAAGAGTACATACATATGAAGAATTTTTAAGAACATATAATACAGCAAGAGAAATAGGATTTAATAACATAAACGTAGATTTTATGATAGCACTTCCAGGAGAAGATGAATGGAGCGTAGCAATACAAATAAGTGAAATAATAAATTTAAAACCAGAACATATTTCATGCTATTCACTAATACTAGAAGACGGAACAAAACTAAAAGAACTTGTAGAAAAAAATGAACTACAATTACCAGACGAAGAAGAAGAAAGAAAAATGTACTGGAAAATGAAAGAACTATTAGAAGAAAATGGGTATGAACACTATGAAATTTCAAACTTTTCATTACCAGGATACAATTCAAGACATAATATGGATTGTTGGAATCAAAAAGAATATTTAGGATTTGGAGCATCAGCACATAGTTATTTCAATGGAGAGAGATTTTCAAACCCAAAAACGATTGAAGAATACATATCAAATTATAAAAATAAAATAATTGAAGAAACTCAAACACAAGAAACAATGAAAAAAGAATACATGATGTTAGGATTAAGAAAAATACAAGGAGTATCAGTTTCAGATTTTGAGAGAAAATTCCAAGTAAATCCATTATTTTATTTCAGATTTGAAATATGTAAATTAGTTGATGAAGAATTAATAGAAATAGATTTAGATAATATAAAATTAACACCAAAAGGACTAGATGTAGCAAATCTAGTTTGGGAAGAATTTATATAAAATGAATATGAATATTATAGAACAAATCTGAAAATTTTCAATTTTCAGTCTTTACTCTAC
>ERZ824488.2105-NODE-2105-length-18948-cov-23.965966_pt1 | contig 18948 bp, 14 predicted proteins | sample MGYA00519936_ERZ824488 | MGnify/ENA primary metagenome ERZ824488 (study PRJEB31778, sample SAMEA3449153) | human gut metagenome | biome: human gut; feature: human-associated habitat; material: faeces | place: United Kingdom | collected 2010/2012 ... | reverse complement strand
CGCCGCTGTCGGCCCGGTGTTGCTGGTGGGCGGCAAGCTCATCACGGGCATCGGCAAGGTGATCAAGAACGTCGGCTCCGTTATGAAGGTCATTTCTGGCGCGACGAAGGTCACCGGGCTCCTTGGCAAGGCCATGACCGCCCTGACCGGCCCAGTGGGCATTGTGATCGCTGTGATCGCGGTACTGGCTGCGGCATTCTATTCTCTCTACAAGAATAATGAAGAGTTCCGGAACAAGGTCAACGCCATCTGGGCGAACATCTGCGCGGCGTTTGAAAAGGTGAAGGCGGTATTCGTCAGCGCGTTTCAGACCATGCAGTCCTACGCCACCAAGGAGGGCACCAGCATCACCCGCCAGACCGGCGAGGTGGAGTGGACGGCCATCAAGCGCACGTCCGACGGTCGCTATCAGGCGGTGGCCGATGAGGGAGAAAACGGTTTTACCGCTGAGAAAGCCGCCGCTTTCCTGAACACGGTCTACACGCCGGTGTTTATCGCTGTGGGCAGCTAACGCTGCCTGTCAGCCCGCCGAATCACTCGACGGGCTGATTCCTTCATAAAATACTGCATTTTATGCTCAGCCAAGGAGGCCGCTATGATTACCTGCACCCTGCGGGACAAAAAGTATTCCATTGATTTTGTGTCGGGCCGCGCACTGCGCGAACTGGAACCCGCCGCCCAGATGTACGCCAAAGTGGTGCGCCTGTCCGAGCTGGCCGCCAAGGGCGAAGGTCGCCTCCCTGGCCAGACCATTCCGGACGACGCAAAATTCACCATTTCCGAGGCCATGGACACCATGATCCGCTGGTTCTGCATTCTCTTTCAGAATCAGTTTTCGCCGGACGACGTGCTGGACAATTATCCCGTTGACCGGCTGATGCACGACATTGCCTTGGCGCTCATGGCCGTGCAGGCTCAGACCACGGATGTGCTGTCCGATTTCCCTACGACGGCGGCGACGGAACCGGCGCAGACGCCGGAATCCTGACGCTGCCGGATTACATTTACTCCACCTACAACGCCCTCATGGAGTCCGGCTGGAAATTCGACGAGATCGACCGAATGGACATGCTGGGCTTTCTGCGCATCCGCGCGTGGAGCGCAAAGCGGGAAAGCAAAAAGAAAGAACCCCGCCGAGCTTTTATCGACGAGGTTTGGCCTGAACTGAATCCTTGAGCTTATTCATCGTTTTCGTCCTTTTCGCTGGCAAGCAGCCGGAGAAATTCTGCCGGTTCATACACAGGGATGGAGGCACCGGCATAGTGCTTGATGTTTCGCGTCACAATGCAGTCCATGCCGCTGCGCTTGGCCGTTTCGATCATGACCGCGTCCTCAAAATCCGCGCATTCCGCCAGTAGTGCGAGGCGCACGTCTGCACCGAGACTGTCCAGCATTCCCACAAGATCGAGCAGGCGCTGCAGCAGGACGCGGCTTTGCTCGTTGCTGTGCGTGGCGCGGTGCGAAAGGTAGAAAATGTCCGTAGCGGATTTCGCGGTGATATAACCGCTGAATTCCTGTATTGCCGCAGCGCGAAAAAGGCTCAGCGCATCCTGGGCGAACGGCTCGCGCTTTTGCAGGAAGTCAACGACCACGCAGGTATCCAGCAATACTCTCATAGCGTATCCAGCCGTTCCTCTCTCGTTGCCTCAAGCGTCACGGTATCGGGCACGCTGCCAAACAGCGCGTCGACTGTGCTCAGCTTATCCTGGAATGGATTGGTGAGCTTGGAAACGACCTTTCCATTGCGCGTGATATAAATGTCCTCGGTCATGGAGAGCAGCAGGTATTTGCTCAGATTCTGCTTCAATTCCGTTGCAGTGATTGACATCATCAATCCCTCCCTTCGCTTATATTATACACAAATCGCACGATTTTATCAATAGAATCGTGCGATTTAATATTCCCCAAAGGTGGTGAGCCCGCATGAGTGAAGTCCTGCGCGACCTTGTTGTGTCGCTTTCACTGGACGGAGATAATTTCTCCCGGAATCTCACGTCCATCAACAAACAGATTCAGGAGGCCGAGAGCGAATTCAGGCGGGCCGCCTCGGGCGTGGACAATTTCGAGAAGTCCGTGTCCGGCACCCAGAGCCAGCTTTCCAGCCTTCAGCAGAAGCTGGCGCTTCAGCAGAAAGCCGTCAAGCAATACGAAAAGGCGCTGGAGGCGGCGAATAAGAAGCTGGAGAACGCCTACGCCCGGCAGGGCAGGCTGACGGAATCACTGGACGCGGCCAAACAGAAAAACGCCGTTCTCAAGCAGCAGGTGGCTGCGGCCACAAAGCAATACGAGCGCTTTTCCCGCGAGCTGGGCGAGTCGGATTCTGCAACGCTGGCCGCCAAGGCCAATCTGGACGCGCTGTCGCAGGAATACGCGGAGTCCTCCGCCGAGGTCAAAAAGCTGGAGGGTCAGCTGGCGGCCAATACGAAAAGCCTGCAGAACAACGCGGATACGGTCACGAAGGCCCGCACCAATCTGAACAACGCACAGGGCGCGCTTCGGCAGACCGAGCAGCAGATTCGCACGACCACCGAACGCCTTGCCCGGATGCAGTCCGCATGGACGAAGGCGGGCGATACGCTGACGGATTTCGGGAAGAAGTGCGCGTCCGTCAGCGCCTCCATGGAAAAGCTGGGCAGAGGCATGACAACCACGCTCACCACACCCGTGCTGGCGCTGGGCACGGCGGCGATCAAGGCCTCAGTGGAATACGAGAGCGCCTTCGCCTCTGTGCGCAAAACCGTGGACGCTACGGAAACCGAATATGGGCAGCTTTCGGACGCGGTCAAAAAGATGAGCACCGAGGTGGCTACTGACGCTGCCGACATTGCCGAGGTCATGGCGAACGCCGGGCAGCTGGGCATTCAGAACGATTATCTGGTGGAATTCACAAGAACGATGATCGACCTGGGCAATTCCACGGACATTGCCGCGGACGAGGCCGCCACGGCCATTGCGCAGTTTGCCAACATCACGAAAATGTCTCAGGCGGATTTCGGACGGTTTGGTTCTGCACTGGTCGATCTGGGCAACAATTACGCCACCACCGAATCTGCCATCATGGACATGGCTACGCGGCTGGACGCAGCCGGTTCGCAGGTGGGCCTGACGCAGGCGTAGATTCTGGGCTTCGCGACGGCGCTGTCCTCAGTGGGCCTCGAAGCCCAGGCGGGCGGCACGGCGTTCAGCAAGGCCATGATCGAAATGCAGGTGGCCGTGGAAACCAACGGCAAATCCCTGAAGGATTTCGCAAGGGTGGCCGGGCTGACCACCGAGGAATTCAAGGCCCTGTGGAACTCCGACCCGGCTGGCGCGATTGAGAAATTCATCGTGGGCCTGTCCCAGATGGACGAGCAGGGCGTGTCCTCCATCGTTACTTTACAGGAGATGGGCTTTACCGAGGTGCGCCTGCGCGATACTCTGATGCGCGCCACCAACGCCACCGAGCTTTTCTCCGAGGCCCAGCAGACGGCCACGTCCGCATGGGAAGACAATGTGGCGCTGTCCAACGAAGCCGGCAAGCGCTACGCCACCACGGAGAGCAAGCTGAAAAACCTCAAGAATACCGCTGAGCTGGCGGCTCAGCGCATTGGCGACGATCTGAATCCCACGGTGCAAAGGCTGATCGACGGCGCGTCCGACCTGATCGAGAAATTCATGTCGCTGGACGAAAGTCAGCGGCTGATGATAATCAAATTCGCCGCCATTGCCGCGGCGGCTGGCCCGGCGATTCTGGTGTTCTCAAAGATCGTCAAGGGCGTGGGCACGGTGTCCACCGGCATCGGCAAATTCGCGCTGACCGTGGCCAAGGCAGGCGGCGGTTGGAAGGGCTTTCTGTCCGTGCTGAGCAAGTCCCCGGCGGCGTGGATTGCCGTGGCGGCGGCCGTCATTGCGGCGACCGTTGCGCTGGCCGACTACGTTTCCGGCGCGAAGCAGGCCCGTGAGGCCCTGCAGGGCATGGAGGACACGGCCCGCCAGTGGAAGGATACCGCCGCCGACACGTTCTACAGCCAGTCCGAAGGCCTTTCCTTCTTCGGGCTGGATTCCGGCAGCTTTACCCGCGAGACGAAAAGCGCCCGCGAATGGCTGCAGGGCGTGCTGGCCGTCTGGTCGGACGGCAAGAAGGAAACCAACGAGATCGTCAGGGAGTGGACGGACTCCTTCAAGGAGCTGACCGCCTCCACCCGCAGCGAGCTGGAGGAAATGCGCGAAACCGCCCAGACGGCGGGCTATACCTCCGTGGCTGACCAGCTTTCCGGCGACATTGACAAGCTGGACGCTATGGACGCGGAGATCAGCCGTCTGCTGAATAAGCGTCAGAACGGATATTTCTCCGACAAGGACAAAATCCGTCTGCAGGAGCTGATCGACGCCCGCGAGGCCATTGAGGTCAAATACCATCTGTCCGCTGCCGATACGGACGGCTTTGAGCAGATCGGCCAGAAGCTGCAGGCGGAGATCGCCCGCGCACAGGCTGCGGGAAAGCCGGACGCCGACGTGACCGTCTATGAAAACGCCGTGAAGGCCGCCGCCGAGGGCATGGGCGAGATCAATACCCAGCTGGCAGAGCAGTACGACAAGGAATTTGCCCTCATTCAGCTGATTTCCGATGAAACCGAGCGGCAGCAGGCGCTGGATCAGCTGAACGCCAAGTACAACAGCGACCGTCTGGCCGCGGCGCAGCAGTACGCCCAGACGCTGGCCTCCATCATCATGCCCGTGTGGCAGCAGGAGGACATTCAGGACGCGGCGGCGGACATCGACACGCTGACGCAGAAGCTGCGGGAATACAGCGCCGCCGATGAAAGCGAAAAGCCCGGCATTCTGGAGGATCTGAACGAGATCAGCGCCGCCATGGACGAGGGCGCGGTGACGGAATACATCGCGCTGCTGATGCAGGTGCAGTCCTTGCTGGACAGCGGCATGACGCAGGCCGAGGTGCAGAGCCTGTTCCCGGAGCTGGACTTCTCCGGCGCGATGGATCAGATCGCGGCCATTCAGACATTTCTCAGCGACCGAAAAAATCTGCTGCCCGGCTTGGAGAGTATGTTCTCCGAGGCCATTCCGGACGAGGTGCTGAAAATCGCCACCGATCTGGATATGTCCGGCGCGCAGGCGCGCTGGGACGAATTCGCTCAGAATCCCGGCGCGATCACGACGGAGGCCATCATCAGCGGCTATGGCCAGCAGGAGGGCGTGGAGCTACCCAAGCTGGAGACGGTCATTACGATTTCCGGCTATGACCTGACGGCCTATCGCCAATTTCTGACGGACAATCCCATTGAGGTCGAAGGCGTGCTGCGCCTGAGCGAGGTCTTCCAGAATCCGGAGGACGCGCTGAAGGCGGAGAATGTGACCTTCTGGCAGAACGGCGTGGAAATCCCCGCGTCGCTGGTGCCGAAGGAGCTGCTCACGCCCGACAAGGTGGCCGTGCTGGACGAGGACGGCACCATGCACATTCTCATCACGCCCAAAATCGAAGGCACCGCCGAATCCGTCTCCGCCGCCGGTGAAAAGCTGGACGCGAGCTTTGTCACGACCTCCGTATTCGGCAAGACCAGCCAATGTCAAAAGCGCCGTGTCCGGCAGCCTGAACGCTTCTACTCTGCGTCCCGTGGGTGTAAACGCCATGGCAGGACTGAAAGCAGGTATTCTGGCCGGTCGCTCCGGCGTGATCTCTGCCATGCGCTCCGCGGCGCGGGATGCGGTGAACGCGGCCAAGCGGGAACTGAAAATCAAGTCGCCCTCGGGCGTATTCCGAGACGAGGTGGGCCGCATGGCGATGCGCGGCTTCGGACAGGGCGCGCTGCTGGAAAGCAAAAATCAGGCGAAGGTCATTCAGAACGCGGCCCGGTATCTCACCGGCGCGGCCCAGGGAGGCATTGGCGGCACGAATTCCTATGACAACCGCAAAACCTACAACCAGAATGCCAGCACCACCATTCAGGTGGACAAGCTGGTAGTGCGAGACGAACAGGACGTCCGCTCGCTGGCTATTGAGATCGCCGGTCTGACCAAGCGGCAGCAGCGCGGGAAAGGAATGAGATTTGCATAAAAACAGCATCCCGGCAAAAACGCACGGGATGCTGCGCGGTCTCAGATCATTTCTTCATCAGCGGCGCGCCAATATGCCACGCCTGCCCGACCTTCTCGCCGATGGCATAGTAGCCGCTCTGGAACTGATCGAACACAAAGGCGTTCAATTTGGTGGGATCGACCTTGCCCTTTTCGTCGAGAACCGCTTCGTCCGCCAGCACACCGACGATTTTGCCGATGACATGGTGACCGTAGACCTCCATTTTGTCCTCGACGACCTTGCATTCCAGCGTCAGCGGGAATTCCTGCACAATGGGCGCGTCTACCTTTTCGCTCTTTACGGCAGTCAGACCGCTGCGCTCGAATTTATCGGGCATTTTATTGCCGGTGGCAATGCCGAAGAAGTCGGCGGCTTCAATGTGCGGAACATCCGCAATGCTCAGCGTGAACGCACCGCGCTTCCTGATGTTCTCGGAAGTCTTATGGTCATCGTCGATGTTCAGCGACACCATATTCTCGGCGCAGATGCCGCCCCACGCCATGTTCATCACGTCGACTTTATCCCCGTCGCCATAGGTGGCGATCATCAGCACGGGCATCGGAAACAGGTAAGGCTTTACGCCCAGATCTTTCTTCATGAAACGAACCTCCATTCATGGTTTTCGGATTGACAGCATTCTGTCCTCCTGCTATTATTATAGCGGGCATGAGACAAAAAACAAGTACCATCTTTTTTGATATGTACTATCTTGAAAGGAAGCTATAACGATGGGGTGCATGGAGAAATATATCGAGAACGCCAACTTTGAGGATACCGGCTTCAGCTATACCATGTCGCTGATCAGCGGAAAGCATAAAATGGTGATTCTCTATTGCCTGATGGAATTTGAGCCGGTGCGTTTCAATGAGATGAAGAGGTATCTGGGGCGGGTTACCGACAAGACGTTGAGCAGCAACCTGAAGGAATTGGAAGCCGATCAGCTGATTGTGCGCAAAGAATATCCTCAAATCCCGCCCAAAGTGGAATATTCCCTGACGGAGCGTGGAAAATCCCTGATGAAGGTATTGGATCAGCTGTGCATCTGGGGACAGGAAAATCGAATTTAGCCGACAATGGATTTTGAGAAGCGTTGTTCCGCCGCGAACAGCGCTTTTTCTCTGCATGGAGGTAAAACTTTGAAAGACTGGTTTTCATGGAACGGCATCAAATGCACGGAGTACGGCATTCACGTGACGGCGCAGCCGTCTAACATTTGCCCGTCCGAGCGCGTGACGTTTACAAACATACCCGGCAGGCCCGGAAGTCTCACGACATTGGAGGCCGACGACGTATATGACGACTTCATTCTCCCTGTGGAATGCACCGTGGCGGATTTATCGCGTCTGCCTGAAATCTGCGCATGGCTCCGCGGAGCCGGGAAGCTCCAGCTGGCCGCTCGTTCGGGCGGGTTTTATCATGCCCGCGTGGCGAACCAGATCGAGTTTACCAAAATCCTGCGCAATCACGAAAACCGGGCCTTCACCGTCAATTTCCGCTGCCAGCCCTTCTGGTATCAGGAGAATGTGCCGGAGATCACCGTAACGACCTCCGGCACGTTTATCAATAATCCCGGCAGCGTCTATTCCGAGCCGGTCATTACGGTGTATGGCTCCGGAGAAATCACGCTCATGGTCGGCATGACCATTGTGGAACTGGATGGCATTACGGACAGCATTACGCTGGACACTCCGCTCATGGAAGCCTATAAGGACACAAACAGCATGAACGGCTGCATGAGCGGGGACTTTCCAACACTGCTTCCCGGACAGAATGCCGTTAGCTGGACGGGCAATGTAACGAAGGTCGTCATTCAGCCGAATTGGAGGTATCTGTAATTGCTTCTGCTTGCTGATTTTACTTCAGTGTGTTATACTTTGATCGATAAATCGGAATTTTTGGAGGAGAACTTTTGACATGCATATCATTCAAATAGCAAATGATGAAGATAAAAAGAGCATAACCAGAAATATATTGGAAGAACTGCCTGAATGGTTTGGAATCCCTGAGGCACGAGAAGAATATATTCGCGACAGCGCAGGAAAAGTCTTCTTTTGTGCCATGGAAAACGAAAAAGACTTGGGATTTTTGTATCTCAAAGAAACGGGAAAAGATACAGTTGAGCTTGCAGTTATGGGCGTCTTAAAAGAATATCACCGCAAGGGAATCGGAAAAGAACTTTTTAACCGTGCGAAAAAGGCTGCAAAAGAAATGGGTTATTCATTTATACAGGTTAAAACTGTTCAAATGGGGAAATATAAATCCTATGACGATACAAATCGGTTTTACATTTCTATCGGTTTTAAGGAGTTTGAAGTATTTCCTACATTATGGGATAAATGGAATCCCTGCCAAATCTATGTGATGGGAATATGACAAATTCCAGTTTATCTTTTGAGCGTCCGCCGACTGGTTGGGCGCTTTCTTTATGCCCTGAAGGAGGTGATTTTTCCTGATCTGTGTATATCCCGCCGACTGTACCGACTTTTCCAATAACGGCCTCGGCGCGGTCACGCCCATGTCCTGCACCGTAACCGAAACGCTGAACGGCGAATGGGAACTGACGCTGGTGCGTGACATCGATGAGCGCGGCAAATGGACACGGCTTTCGGAGGGTTGCATCCTTCGTGCGCCTGTGCCCGCCGCCATGACTCCCAGCGTTGATCTGGTGACTCAGCAGTACCAGACCAGCACCTATGACTTGCAGATCTATAAGATCACGACCAGGAGTGGGCCGCTGCACCTGCGCTCCGGTACGGGCACGAATTACCGCATCTTGGGCAAGTACAAAAAGGGTCGCGAGGTCATCGTGCTCAACAAAACCTCATCCAGCTGGTATGAGGTGACCGCCCCGGATGGTAAGCACGGCTATATGGCCAGCCAGTATCTGACCTTCCAGCGCACAGAAACCCAGACGGTACAGACGAATGTGGGCTTCCGTAATCAGGTCATCGAAGCCCGTCAGCTGCGAGATCAGCCCTTCCGCATCTACCGCGTGGTGCCGGAGCTGGACAAGGTCACCGTCTACGCCCGGCACATTTTCTATGATCTGCTCGACAACATGATCAAGTCCCTGAAGCCCTCGCCCTCTGCGGTGGGGGCTTCTGTTGTGCAGGATCTGTCCGGAGCCTGCCTTTCGGCGCATGACTTCACCTTTTATTCCGACCTGACCAGCACCGCCGAAGAGGTGGAATGGGAAAACATCAATCCCGTGGAAGCCCTGCTGGGCGAAGGTGGGCTGGTGGAGAAGTACGGTGCGGAACTGGCAAGAGACTGGTTCGATGTGTTTCTGGTGAAGCACGTGGGCAATGACACGGATGTATCCATCCGGGAAAGAAAAAACCTGACCGGCATTTCGTATGACGTGGACGAAACGGATGTAGTCACCCGCATCATGCCCACCGGCGAGGACGCGGACGGCAACGTGCTGTATCTGCCGGAATTGTATATCGACTCTCCCAACATCGGCGCGTATACCCACCCGAAATGGATTCATCTGCCGGTATCGGAGGCCAAGGAAGTAACGGACGGCGACGAACCGAAAAGCAAGGCGCAGTGCTATGCAGAGATGCGCAAAGCGGCGCAGACTGAATTCGATACAGGCTGCGACCTGCCAACGGTGACTCTTAAGGTGGACTTCGTGAACTGCTCAGATGCGGAAGAGTATAAGCAGTACGCCGCGCTGACGGATATCTTCCTCGGCGACCGAGTGCGCGTGGTGGCCCGGCGCATCGGTGTGGAAGTTTCCATGCGCATGACCCAGTATACCTACGACTGCCTGACAAAGAAATACACCTCTGTGACGCTGGGCACTGTGGCCGACGCGCTGGAGGGCAGCATGATCTCCGCACGCCAACTGGCCAGCGGCTCCATTACCGGCGCAAAGCTGGCGTTGAACTCCGTGGGCAGCGGGCAACTGCAAACCGGCTCGGTGGGCAGCTTGCAGATTAAGAATGCGGCCATTGGCTCCGCCCACATTCAGGACGCCAGCATTTCCCGCGCCCATATCGCCGAGGCGCTCATCGACGTGCTGAACGTGAACGCCCTGACCGCTGTCACGGCAAAGATCAGGGAACTGGCAGCGGGGAGCATCACGGCAGATGAGCTGTATACCTCTATCGCCATGATCGCCACAGCCCAGATCACCACGGCGAATATCATCAACGCCAATATTGACTGGGCACAGATCGAGCGGCTGTCGGCAGACATCGCGGAGATTTCCAAAGCACAGATCACAACCGCCAACATCAATGAAGCCAATATCGACTGGGCGGCCATTACGACGCTCTCAGCGGCGGTGGCCAGCATGGTCAAGGCCGACATTGGCACAGCGGATATCGATTGGGCGCACATCAAGGATCTGGCGACAGATACGGCGATCATCACCCAGGGCACGGCGGGCGAATTGTACATTGCAAGGCTTGCTGTAACAGAAGCCAACATGGTCTCCCTGACGGTGGGCGAGCTGGTGGTCAAGGGCGCGGATGGGCACTTCTACTCTGTATCGGTCGATGAGAGCGGCAATGTAGTTTCTTCCCTCAAGCAGGTGTCTAATGACGATGTGGCCGATTTGAGCATCAACGGCGGCGAGAAGATCATCGAGGGCAGCATCACGGCAAAGACGCTGAACGTACAGAATATCTTCGGCGACAACGCCGTCATCCGCTCCCTGATCGCCGCCAATCTGGATGTGGACACGCTCTTTGCAAGAGAAGCCACCGTCAACGCTCTCAACGCCATGGACATTACGTCCAACACCTACCTGCGCCTCATGGTGGCGGGCAAGGCGGACAGGGATGATGTGGACACGCTTGATGAGCGAATGGATGCAGCAGAGCTGAAGCTCACCGACGACGCCATTGTTTCCACGGTGCGCGGAAGCCGGCAGTATCAGCAGGATCAGGCCGACCTGCTGGCTCGGATCAGCGAAAACAGCCAGATCACCGTGGCAGAAACCGCACCGGAGAACCCAGCTGAGGACGCCCTCTGGCTGGATACATCCGTTCAGCCCAATGAGATGAAGCGCTGGAACGGCGCGGTATGGGAGGCGTGCGGCGCAGACGTAGACCTGTCGTCCTTCTATACGAAAACCGAGATGGATACGCGCTTTGAGCAGACCGACGCGGCCATCGCTTTGAAAGCGGATAAGACGGAAACAGACGCGCTGTCCTCCCGTGTCGAGGCGGCAGAGCAGAAGGTCACGCCGCAGGCCATTACCTCAGCGGTCACGTCCTCCGCGCTGTACGCCTATGAGAAGTACGCCGGGCGCAATTACTGCCTGAACTCCGGTAATATCCATACCTTTGTGGACAACAGGTACCGCTATGCCAACGGAACCACTTCCACCTATACCGGCTGGAACCTGAACGTCTCGGACGATCTGTTCGCTCACAGCAACAGCGGCGCCAATATCCGCATTTCCTTTGATATTAAGCGTACCGACGTGGACACCAGTGCGTCCGCTACAGCCAACGTGTATACCGGTATCTGGGTCTACTACCGCTATCTCGATACGGATGGCACGACGATCAAGACCGCCGGGCGCGGCTGGTACCTGCGCACTACGGACGGGGGCTTCGCCGCTACGGATGAGGACTGGGTGCGGATGCGCTTCGGTCCGCTGAACCTGACCAGCTTCGCTCCCACTGCGATTACAAACTTCTCGCTGGGAACGGCAGCCTCCAACGGTGTCACCGGCACGGTGCAGTTTCGGAATATCAAGCTGGAGGTGTTGGAGACCTGGACGGACTGGAGCGCCGCGCCGGAGGATGTCTATGGCCTGGCCAATCGCGTGACAAATGCAGAATCCAGAATCACGCAGAACGCCAACAGCATCGCCCTCAAGGTCAGCACGTCCACCTACGACACTGAAAAGGTCTACCGCGGCAGCACCGCGCCCACCACGCTGTATACCAATATGCTCTGGCTGGATACCAGTACCACGCCGAATCTTTTGAAAAGATATACCGGCAGCGCATGGGCAGTCGCAGGGGCGCAGGAGGTAAAGAGCTCCGGCATCTATATCGGCCCCAACAATGTGGCCATTACCACGGAGAACTTTCTGCTCCAGCTGCTGGATCCCGCCGACAATGAAAACATCCTCATGGAGATGAGCGCCAACGGCAATGTGGGCTTTAAGGAGCTGTACGCCGATGAGGTGATCTCCGATTCAGTGGCTTCCGCTTACGGCGGACCGTCCTATCTGTATGTCAACACTTCGTATTCTGGCGCAAGCGATACCTACTTCCGTTCTCTGGGGGATGCGGTGAAGGCAGTGAACAATCGCTTCCTGCACTCGAACGTGTATATCTACCTGCCCAGCGAAGCCGGAGAGGTATATGAGCCTTCCGGCACGCAGATTCAGGGCGTTACCGGGCCGGGAAAGCTGACCATCTACGGCTATGCGGGCAGTCGACTGAACAGCTATATCTCGGTGAAGGGCTGCTCGGCGCATATCTGCTTCCAGAACCTTTCCCTTCGGGAGATTCGAACGCTGAACGGCAGCAGCCGGAATCCGTATCTCATCGAACTGCAGATGAACCGCTATGTGGAACTGAACAACTGCACGCTGGACGCGAACAACGTGACCTATGACTCGGTGTATTGCCGAACGACCCACGCCTATCTCTACAACTGCGGGCTGTACAACGCACTGCAGGGGTTGGAAGTGTTTATGGGCTGGGCGTATGTGCAGAACTGCAAGGGCTCCTGCTCCTGGGCCATGGTTTCCTACGCAGGCTACATCATCTGCAGCGGTACGGCTCCCGCCGGTTCCCGGAACAAGGGCAACAACGGCCAGATCTTCGACACGGGCGTAACCGTGGATTACGGTACGGCCATTCCCGTGGTCACGCCGGACAACACGGCGCTGCTCTATGCTACTGCCACGAAGTCCTATCGCGGCGGCTGGCGCTCGGATACGCAGGACGTGATCCAGGGCGTGTATTCGGACAGCGGATATAAATCATCCCTGAACTGGAACTACGGCTGTATGTGGTTTGGCAATCTCCGCTCCATGCTGTCGGGAACAACGATCAAGTCGGCTACGCTGACGCTGCACCGCAAGACGGGCAGCGGTGCAGGCAGCGCAAAGACGCTGTACCTGTGCGCCATTACCAACACTTCTGCCAGCGGCGCGCCGGGCATTGCGGCGAACTACGGAGCCATTGGCACGATTGGCCGCAACGAGACGGCGACCTTTGCCATTCCCGTGGCGGCGGTGCAGGGGCTTGCCAGCGGCACCTACGGCGGGCTGTGCCTGTATGAGAGCCCCTACAATTTCGGCTCGTCCACCTATTCCGGGTGCTATATGAGAATGTCCGGCGCGGATACCAGCCAGCAGCCCTGTCTGCGGGTGGTCTACAACGACGGCGGAAGCACCGTTGGCTGACAAGGAAATTTTGAAGGAGGCTTTGAAAAGTGCAGATCATTATCCCACTGGAGGGGCGGGTGCGAACGGTCATCCGCTCCTCTTTCGTTGCAGCAAAACGCACGAGCGAAACGAAGTATACGCTTTCCGGGGACTCTTTTCAGATGACGGATGTAACGGCGGAGCAGGTGCTCATCCTGCCGGACAGCGTGACCGTCACTGAAGGAGAACTCGTCACGGACGCACTGAAAATGCAGGCGCTGCCATTCGAAGGTTTCATTTCTGTCAGCGAGGAGGAAGCGCTGCCCAACGTGCTGGGACTTCTGCTGCGCTCCGCCGTGGCGGATGGAAAGCTCACCGACGCGGAGCTGCTTTCGGTGCAGCCTGCGCTGGAAGGGCGCGTCTGGCAGCCAGGGCTTTCCGTGCAGGTGGGCGACGTGTACGGCTATGGCGGATTCCTCTGGCGCTGCGTTCAGGCGCATACCACCCAGAGCGACTGGTCGCCGGAAAAGGTGCCCGCCCTCTGGCGCAAGGTGGAGGTCGTCCATGAAGCGGAGAAGCGCGTCTGGCAGGCAGGCGTGGATTACGCCGTGGGCGACGCAGTTTTTTACCCGGACGCGGGAGGTACGGAGTACGAGTGTCTGCAGGCACACACCGCTTTAACCGGCTGGGAGCCGCCCAACGTGCCCGCACTGTGGCGTGAGAAGGAAGCGGAGGCAGGCACATGAGGTACAGCGCAGACAAGCTCGCGGGCATCGACCTGGGGCGGCAGGGAGAGAATCTGGCCCGCACGGTGGAGATCGACGTGAGCGCACTGCTGAGTCGGTGGCCGGAGGCGGTCATCTCCCTGCTGGTCAAGCGCAAGCAGGATGCGGAGCCCTACGTCGCGAACGCGCACGTGGTTGACGGAGTTCTTTACTGGCCCATTACCGCGGCGGACACGGCGTCAGCCGGAGACGGTAAGGTGGAGCTTCGCGCCGTATGCGGGGAGGTGCTGGCCAAATCGGCCACCGGCAGTACGCGGGTAACCGCCAGCCTGACCGGGAACGAGGCCGAGCCTCCGGAAGCGGCGCAAGGCTGGGTAGATCAAGTAATCGCGGCGGGCGGCGGCGCACAGGCGAGCGCGGAAGCGGCGCGGGAGGCCGCGACGGAAGCGACGGCGAGCGCGGAGAGTGCGGAAGCCGCCGCGGAAAAGGCACTCACCGCACGGGACGAAGTGGAAGAACTCGCTTCCGGCGCACGGGCTTCTGCCGAAGCGGCACAGGACAGTGCGAATGCAGCAGGCAGTTCCGCGTCCGCAGCGAAGGAATCCGATGTTAACAGCAAAGCCTCCGAAGAGGCAGCAGCCACCTCTGCACGAGAGGCAAAAGCCTCGGAAGAGCAGGCAAAGGCGTCGGAAACCGCCGCGCGAGAGTATGCGGAACGGGCAGATTCAGCCCGGCAGAGTGCGAAAGCGGCCGCCACAGATGCACATACTGACAGCGAGAGCGCGAAAGCATCTGAAGCGGTGGCGCTGAATGCGAGAAGCGAAGCGGAAGAATTTTCTTCCGGCGCACATGCTTCTGCCGAGGCAGCAAAGAACAGTGAGGAGCAAGCCGCCGCGTCTGCAGCCGCAGTGCAGGAAGCTGAATCTAACGTCAAGGTTTCCGAGACATCTGCTACGACCTCAGCGCGGGAAGCAGGAGCTTCAGCGGAGCAGGCAAAGGCGTCGGAAACCGCCGCACAAGAGTCTGCGGAACGGGCGGAGACAGCCTGTCAGAGCGCGGAAGCAGCCGCCACCGCTGCGCACACCGACAGGGAAAACACGAAAGCATCCGAATCAGCGGTGCTGAATGCGCAGAATGAGGCGGAAACCTTTGCAACAAACTCTCGCACGTCTGCCGAGGCAGCAAAGAACAGTGAGGAACGATCCTCCGTCGCCGCGTCTGCCGCACAGGCGTCCGAGACCAACGCCAAAGCGTCCGAAAATGCTGCGGCAGCCTCGGAAAAGAACGCCCTGACAGCCGAAGCCAACGCAAAGGCGTCCGCTGACGCGGCGCTCGCTTCTCAGGAGAAGGCCGGAGCGTCCGAGATAGCCGCGAGTGAAGCCGCTGAATGCGCCGAGACGGCCGCGCAAAAGGCGGAGACTACGGCGGAAACCGCTGCGGACGAGGTGCGAGCCGGACTGCTGAACGACGCGCAGATCGCCTTCACCTCCGCATGGAGCAGCCGACAGACGGTGGAGCAGCTCTGTCCGGAGGTGGAAGCATCGGGTAATCCCGTACAACTACCCGACCTGCTGGGCGGGCATACCCTGAGCGTGAAGCATTCCTTTACACCTATCCAGCACTTCGACTGGATGAAAAAGAACGCCGCGACCACGCAGCGCACCACCACGGGCGCGCAGTTGCTGGACGTCTCCAAAGCGAGGGCAAACGGCCCGCATTACGGACTGAACATCCGGATCGAGGGCGAATGGGTGAAGATCGACGGAACTGCGAATGTGAAAGCAACCGGCCGGTATTCCTTTGCGATCCTCAACGTCGGCCAGCCCGAGCTGCAGGGCAAGGGGTATGCCGTCGCCTGCTTTGGGGACGGCAGGATCGAAGGAAGCTACGGCCTACGCAATGAGAGCGAATCAGCCGTCGCCGTCTATGCAACGCTCTCGCCGGACACGGCCTTCAGCGCGGCGTTTCAGGTCATGATCTCCGCCGAGGCAGCCGGCGCGTGGGAACCCTATACCGGCGGTCAGGCCGCGCCTGCGCCCGGGTATCCGCAGCGCTTGGAGGACAGCCTCCCGGAAGGCGAGTACTGCACCCCATGTACTGCGCCGGAGGGCGGTTATTGGAGGCTCTCGCTGGACGTGCCGCTGGGCGGCGTGGAGGGCTGTGCGGACGCGCTGGAGATCGACGCTTATACCGGGCGGTACCGCGTCGTGCGCCGGACGGGAGTGATCGTGCTGGATGGGTCGGAGGGCTGGTCCATAGGCGGAAAACTGCGGGAGGACGGTTCGGACTGGTATTACCAGAGCAATGCCAAAATTGCGGACGCGCCGGACGCCAGCGCGACGCCGCTGCTCTGCGATCATTATCCGGCCAACAACATCTCCAACAGTACGGCCAATACGGGTGTGGCCATTATATGGCAGCGGGTCCGCGTGCGCTGGGGCGCGGAGGGAACGACCGGCGACTGGCGGGCGCAATTGGCCGCGTCCCCCATGACCATCCGCTATGCGCTGGCGCAGGCGACAATCACGGCGGAACAGGCGGTGCGCAGTAATGCGGCGGCAGGAACGGCGCTGAAGCCGGAGACGATGGAACTGACGGTTCCCGACCCGGAGCATCTCTGCGCGGTCACGGGATACGATGCGCTGAAGCTGATGCGGTGCGGGAAGAACCTCATCTCCCAGGAACACGCGATGCGGGGCGTATATGGCTATGTACTCGGCGCAGACGACCTGAAAAAGGAGCCGGTCTTTCTGGTCAGCGGGTGTACATACACGTTTAGCTTTGACAAGGCTTTTTTGAACAGAACCCACCTGTACGCAGATAAGACGAGTCCCGAGTACGACCCGAAGCTGATGGGTTATTACGCGCCGGGAGAAAAGGCGAAGACGTTCACTTTCGACAGGCCGACGGGCTGGTATCAGTTTCACCTGTACAACACGCCCACATGGACGGAGCAGCCCTTTACCCGGTGGCAGCTGGAGGTTGGAGCGGCGGCGACGGAGTACGAGCCGTATCGGGAGGAAGCTGTTTATTCCCTTGCGTTTCCGCAGACGGTCTACGGCGGGACGGCGGATGCGGAGACGGGCGAAACGAGCGCAAGCTGGCGCCGCTTCGCGCTGGACGGCACGGAAAGCTGGACGGCGGGAACTGCGGGCGAACGAACGTATTTCAACTGCCGCCTGCAGGCGGACGAGAACCTGCGGCCCGTGTCGGGCGGCAGCATAAACGCCGCGAAGGGAAGGCAGAAATGCTCGCATTTTGCCCTGGGCAACCCCTACACAGAGGACGCCGACGATTGTTTCTGGTGCTACAGCGTGGTTTCCAGCCCCTACCCGTACCTGCGATTGCGGAGCACGGCCCATTTCCAGGACGCGGCGGCGCTCAAAAGCTATCTTGCGGCACGGTTTGCGGAAGGAAACCCGGTGACCGTCGTCTATGAGACAGCCGTTCCCGAGCAGGTTCAGGCGACGGGCGGACAGCCCATCCCCGCCCTTTCCGGCGTGAACACCCTGACGACCAGCGCGGACAGCCTGACCGTGCGCGGGCGCGAGGATCTGCGGCGAACCGTCGCATCGCTGCGCCGGCGGATCGCGGCGTTGGAGTCCGCCGCAGTCAATGAATAAGCACAAAGGAGGCAGATATGAAATCCATTTTCGCACAGGTCATCGCCCGGAAGAATTACGACCTTTCCGGGCTGCTCAGGCGCATTGACGCTTACCACGTAGAGGGCAAGCTCACGGATGCGGAACGCGAGGAACTGTACGCACAGGCGCAGACCGGGGCAAGTCCGCAGTACGATTACGGGAGGGAGATTGAGGCTGTCTGGAAGGCGATCCGCGAGCTGCGGGAGGCGGTAGCCGGTCTCACCCAGACCCAGCCCTCCGAGCCGCCTGCGGAAGAAGACGAGTGGCCGGAGTACGTTCAGCCTACGGGCGCACACGACGCATATCAGGCGGGCGACAAGATTTCCTTTCAGGGCGAACGATATGTCTGTACGCTGAACAATTGCGTATGGAGCCCGGCGGACTATCCCGCCGGATGGCAGAAGCAGGCATGAGCAGTCGCAAAATGAAGCGGCTGTTTTTTAATGCAAAAAACACAGGAGGATATGAAAATGAGAAACTTTTCCATCGACATCATCTGGGCAAAAATTCAGATGGCCATTACGGCCATTGGCGGTTGGATCGGGTACTTTGTGGGCGGCGTGGACGGTCTGATGACCGCGCTGCTCATCTTCATGGTACTGGACTACATCACCGGCCTCATGTGCGCCATTGCGGACAAGCAGCTGTCCAGCGCCGTGGGATTCAAGGGCGTCTGCAAGAAGGTGCTGATCCTGATGCTGGTGGGCGTAGCGCACATTGTAGACCTGCACGTGGTAGGTACCGGCGACGCGCTGCGCAGCGCGGTGGTGTGTTTCTATCTCTCCAACGAATCCGTGTCCATGCTGGAAAACGCCGCGCATCTGGGGTTGCCCATCCCCGAGAAGCTCAAGTCCGTGCTGGCGCAGCTGCACGGGCGTATCGACGATATTGACAGCAAGGAGAGTGAGCAGCAATGAGCGAGCGAATCAATATCCCGTTCACCAATGAGCACTTCGTCGCGTTCTGTGAGAAGATGCTGGGTCAGCCCTACTGGTATGGCTGTGTAGTCTACAAATGCTCCGAATCCCTGCGTTCCCGCAAGGCGAAGCAGTATCCCGCGCACTACGGCTCCAGCCGTACCGCCCGTTACCGGGACGATATTGCAAAGAAGAAGGTCTGCGCCGACTGTGTGGGCCTGATTAAAGGGTACCAGTGGAC
>ERZ824488.2104-NODE-2104-length-18952-cov-17.520559_pt1 | contig 18952 bp, 20 predicted proteins | sample MGYA00519936_ERZ824488 | MGnify/ENA primary metagenome ERZ824488 (study PRJEB31778, sample SAMEA3449153) | human gut metagenome | biome: human gut; feature: human-associated habitat; material: faeces | place: United Kingdom | collected 2010/2012 ... | reverse complement strand
GTCTCCGTCGGCCGCAGCGGCAGCAAGTGGATGGAGTCGGTGTGCCGGGCGCTGGATATTCCCACGCAGTCCAACCGCGTGGATATCGGCGTGCGCGTGGAGCTTCCGGCGGTCGTGTTCGAGCACGTGACCAGCGAGCTGTACGAGGGCAAGATCGTATACCGCACGGAGAAGTTCGAGGACAATGTGCGCACGTTCTGCATGAATCCGCACGGCTGCGTGGTAACGGAGAACACAAACGGCATCGTGACCGTGAACGGCCACAGCTATGAGGACAAGAAGATGCAGACCGAGAACACCAATTTCGCGCTGCTGGTGTCCAAGCACTTTTCTGAGCCGTTCAAGGATTCGAACGGCTACGGCGAAAGCATCGCGCGGCTGTCCAACATGCTGGGCGGCGGTGTGATCGTGCAAAGGTTCGGCGACCTTGTGCGCGGGCGGCGTTCCACGGTGAAGCGCATCGAGGAAGGACTGGTCATGCCTACGCTGTCCGCTACGCCCGGCGACCTGAGTCTGGTGCTGCCCAAGCGCATTCTGGACGGCATTATCGAGATGATCTACGCGCTCGACCGCATTGCGCCCGGCACGGCGAACGACGACACGCTGCTGTACGGCGTGGAGGTGAAGTTCTACAATATGGAGGTAGAGCTGAACGAGCATCTGGAAACACGTTATCCCGGCCTGTACGTAATCGGCGACGGCAGCGGCATTACGCATTCGCTGTCCCACGCGTCGGCCAGCGGCATTTACGTCGCGAGACAGCTTCTGTAAGCAGAAGAAGAGCAAAAGCGCTCGGAGGAAAGTCCTTCGGGCGCTTTCTTTAGAGATAAGAACGACTTAGCTGCGAAGTCCGTTCACGGCCAGCTGCACGAGCCGGGCGGCGCTGTCGCGTTCAAGGGGCATGACGCGCCCGAAGTACATGTAGTAGTGCAGCATCGACCAGAAAACCTCATAGCCGCCGCGGTCGTATTCCTCCGCGGTGGGCAGGTAGCCGGTGCAGCCATTGGTGTAGCCGCCGAGGAAAGCGAGATCGCCGCACTGAGCGCGCACGTCCAGCGCCAGCTCGCACATGACCTCGTTCGGAACGCCGATCAGCGCACCCTCGTCCAGCTGGAAAAACTGAAGCTCGACCGGCTCGCTCTGGCGGGAAACGCCGGCTTCGTTCAGCCGGGCAACCTCGTTCAGCCAATTCGTGCCGTCGATTCCGGCCATCTGCGCGGCTTCCTCCGAAATGGAGCGGGCGCGGGGGAGGGTGGGAACGTCGGCATACAGCGTGTCGCGCACCGAGAACATTCGAAGCGTGGACGCGTCGTGCGGGCGGAGGGAATCAAACAGCGTCTGCGTGTCGCGCAGCACCGTGCGCCCCATCTCGTTCAGCGCGTCATCCGTTCGGACAAACCGGCCGCTCGTGTCGTCCGCGTCGGGCGGATCGATTTTCGAGCAGAAGAAGCGCGGAGCGACGTTCCCGGCCGCGCCCTGCGTGAGCATCACGGGGCAGCCCCAGCTGCGCGAGAGAATGTCGCGCGCCGCGCCGAACCAGTCGGAGGAAATGCGCGCGTTATCGCTCTTGAGCGAGTTGCCATGTGCCGTCAGCCGCAGGAGCGCCAGCACGGGCGCGCCGGTTTCCGCATCCGCGACCTTGAGAAGCCCCGCGCGGCGATCCAGCGCGCCGCCGCTTCGGCGGTTCACGCCGATATGCGTGTCGGCGCAGCCCCATGCGACGCGAACGGGCCGCATCGAGGTCAGCGCCGCGCGCGCCGCGTCCAGTATGCGCGCGTCCACGAGGTTTGCGTACGCGGGCTCAAGGCTGTCGTTCGGCGCGGCGTGCGTGTGGGAGAAGCAAAGCATCACGTGCTCGGCGTTCGTGCCGGTCAGTGCGCCCAGCGCGTCTCGCAGGCGCGCGGCGTGCTCAACGGCAAAGCCGATGTGATCGATGGTTACCAGCGTGCAGCAGGCGGTATCCGATTGCCAGATGGATACCTGCGCCCGGAGCGGCCGCTCTACGCCCTGCGATTTCGAGGACGAGCCGAAGCCGATCAGCTGCATGGGCGCGTCGGGAGTGATGTCGGTTTCATGGAATCCCAATTTGATATGCGTCATAATATATGCCTCCGCGTTTTTATGCGCGGATCACGGCGCAGCGACGCGGCGGCCCATTCCTACGCCTCGGAATGCGGCCATGGATTTGCGCGCGTATCACCGGTACCGCCGTTATCTGTGCGCGCTGGTTTCAGGCGCACGGCAAAATATAGAGCGGGAAGCCCTTCGGTTTCCCGCCTGTTCATTATAGTACAATCGGTCTGTCAGAGCAAGCTATTGAATGGAAATCGTGTAGGTCTGGCCGCCGGCCTCCTCCAGCACGACGCTGCCCTCGACGCACTGATGACCCACATATTGCGCGGGCGCGACGATTGCGCCGGTTTCGTCCACGAGACCGCAGCGGTAGCTGTCGCCATAGATAGCGATCGGGTCATAGGGCGTGTCCCAGTCTTCCGCGGGCGTGGGCTGCGGCTCGACGGCGGGATCGAAGGTTTCAAACAGGAATAAACCCTTGCCGTTCGCCCACACGAGCGGGATCAGCGACTGGAAGTCCAGCGAAATGCGCACGCCGTGATTGTCCGCGAGATACGATTTCGCGTCCGCGTCCTCGCCGCGCGTGATTACAAGGCATTCCGGAAGCCCTTCAACATAACGGAAGGAGCCGTTGGCGTTCAGCGGTTCGAAGGAGGGCTGTGCAAAATCGCGCGCGTCCTGCCGGATCATCAGGCTGAACAGTACGTCGCCAGTTTCCATCGAGCACCAGGAGCGCTTCGAACGGTTTTCCACCATGAACAGCGCGGGGTTGACGAAGCTCGCGCGGAGGTAGGAATCCACCTCGGTATAGCGGCCGATGGTCTCCAGCGAGTCGCAGTCGAGCACCGTAATGCCGCCGTCGATGGCCGACGTGCAGAAGAACGGCGCGCGGTCATAGCCTGCGTATACGTCGCTCTGGTCGCGCGTGATCTGCTTGAAGGTGGCTGGAACGACGAACAGTCCCCGCTGGTCGATGATGCCGAAGCTTTCGCCACTGCGGGCGACGGAATAGGAAGCGCCGTCAAAGCCCTCAATGCTGTCCACCCGCGCCAGCACCTTCCCGCCGACGCCGGCGATCAGGTAGCGGTGCACGTAGGCCTCGGCGCTGTAGCGCACCACGATGCTTCCCTCGAGCGCCTCGGTGATGAGGCCGTGCGCGATTTTCGTTTCGTTTCCGGCGGCGTCCACATAAACCACCAGCGGCTCGGAGTACGCGCCGCCGAAGCTGCCCTCATCGCCGAAGGCCTGCGCTTCGCTCGGTACGTAGGCGAAAAAGCCTTCCCCAGCGGAAACCGCGTCGGTATAGCGCGATTCCGCGAACGCGGGCAGCGCCAGCGACAGAACCATAAGCAGCGCAAGAATTCGTTTGAGCATGGCGGACACCTCCGGATGAACGCAAACACTAATCCAATCATTCGACGAAAAAAGCGGGAGAGTGGTTCCCGCTTTTTGGAATTTGTTTGGATTCTTTTTGCGAAAACGGTTCAGCAATAGCCCTTTTCCCGAAGCCAGCGGAACGTATCGCGCAGGGTATCCGCGAATTTTCGGGGCGAGTAGCTCAGATCGTGGGTCGCCTTGGCGTGGGAGAAGTGCCCGTTGGACGCGAGCACGGCCACGGAGTAGGGCGTGAAGCACGGCTTTTCGCGGCGCAGAAGGCTGAAGACCTCGGCAAACGGGGAAAGAATTTTCGCCAGCACGGTGGGCACGAAGGCAAGCACGCGTTTTCCGCGCGATTCTGCCTGCAAGCGTCCCAGCAGTGTTCGAATGCTGACGTATTCGGAGGAGAGAATGTAGCATTCGCCGGGCACGCCCTTTTCACAGCAGGCGAGAATGCCGGACGCAACGTCGCGCACGTCCACAAAATCGTAGCCGCCCTCCACACCCAGCGGCAGGCGTCCGCGGCAGTAGGAAATGATCATGCTGCTGATGCTGCCCAGATTGTAGTCCTCCGGCCCGACGATGCCGGACGGATGGACGACGCAGGCGTTCAGGCCGTTCTTCGCGGCGGCGAGCACCAGCGCCGTGGCCTCGGCCTTGGTCTTGGCGTAGGGGCCGGAGACGGCCTGCGGCGAAAATGCCGTGGTCTCCGCCATAACCGCGCCCTTTTTCGCTTCCGGTATGGCGTGAACGGAGCTGACATAGATCAGCTTGCCCGCGCGGTGCGCCTGACAGAGGGCGACGATGTTCGCCGTGCCGGTCACGTTGATGGCGCGCAGCCGCTTGCCCGGGGTCGTGCGGATGGAGATCATGCCCGCACAATGAATCACGCAGGTCTGCTCATCGCAGGAGGAAAAGAAATCCGCGAGACTGTCCCTGTCGGCGACGTTTCCGTAGGAAACGCGTACGCCGGCGGGAAGACGCGCCGCGGACGCGTCGCCCTTCAGCACCAGCGCCGTAACGCGCTCGCCGCGCGCCGCCAGCATGCGAACGACGGTCAGTCCCAGAAAGCCCGTTGCTCCGGTAACCAGATAGTTTGTAAACATCGTTTGCCACCTCCCGTTCACCATATGGGTGTTGCTTTTCTTACACGTGTATATTATAATGGAATCGAAAGCCAGAATGCAACCATCAGCTTTGGCGGATGTGCAAGATAGGCAACAACGACGGGAAATCCGTTGAGAAAACCGAAAAAAAGGGGAGAGAGCATGAAGACGGACGCGCGGGTGCGCTATACGCGGCGGGTGATCAAGGAGTCGCTTCTGCGTTTGCTGGAGGACAGGCCGGTGAACCGCATCACGGTGAAGGAAGTCTGCGAAGCGGCGCAGATCAACCGCGCCACGTTCTACGCGCACTTCACGGACTGCTTCGACGTGCTGAACCAGATGGAAAACGACCTGCTCGCCGACTTTGAACGCTCGCTGTCCTTTGCCAGCGTCGTCGACGTGGTGGATATGATTGAGCGAATCTACGCGATGATCGACCAGAACGCCGAGGTGTGCCGCGTGCTGATCTTCCAGAATAAAGATTCGTCGCTTACGGCCAAGATGATCGCGATGGCGCACGACAAGACCATCGTCTGCTGGAAGGAGCAGCTGACGCGGGCGACGGAATCGGACAGGGAGATGCTGTTCACCTGCCTGTCCAACGGGCTTCTGAACGTGATTCTGACGGGCTATTCGAAATACGAGCGGGAGGAAGTTGTGAAATTTGTAAGCGAAACGGTTCGGCTGCTGATTACGCCGTATCTGTAAGCGGCTTGCTGAAAACGGCCGTCGGCTTCGGAATTGATCGAAGCCGGCGGCCGTTTCATAGAATAGAGCCTGTCAGATGGGCGCGCCGCCCGCCTTCAGGATTGCGCGCACCTGCTCGACGTCCACGCCGCGCAGCGACGTGTGCGCGCGGCAGGCTACGCCCGCGGCCGTGCCCGCGGCTTCGCCGATGCAGCAGACGATGGGCATGATGCGGTAGGAGGCCTGCGCTTCGTGGGTGGAGGAGATGCAGCGTCCGGCGACGAGCAGGTTCTTCGTGCCCACCGGCAGCAAGCAGCGATAGGGAATGGTGTACCACGTGCCGGGGGCGAAGAAATAGTGGCTGGTGCCGCTGCCCTCGGGGTTGTGGATGTCGATGTCGTAGTTGCCCGCGGCGATGCCGTCCGGGAAATGGACGCAGTTCTTCAGATCCTCCTGTGTCAGGCAGTATTCGCCGTCGATCATGCGGCTCTCGCGCGTGCCAATCTGAATGGCCGTTGAAAGCACGCGGCTGTTTTCGAAGCCGGGAATGTTGTCGCGCAGGAAATGCCACAGCTCGTATACCTGCTCGCGCGCTTCGATTTCCGCCAGCGTCAGATCAAAGGAATCGGTGGGATTCCGGCGCACGATGCGGGTGGAATTGAAGTGCAGAATGCCGTCGTGCAGCGTGTCGAAAATCAGCACGTCCTCGCGGATGTTCTTGATTTTGCCCTCCTGCTGGAACTGCCTGTACAGCGGGTTGATCCGCGCGCGGTTCTGCTGGAATTTCTCCTTGTCCACCTGATCCATGCGGAAGCACAGCGTCATGGGCTGGCAAAGGTGGTCGCCCTCGCGCCCCAGATGGAATTGGCAGCCCGCCAGCATGGAAAGCGTGCCGTCGCCGGTGGCATCGATAAAGGTTTCCGCTTCCAGCGTCACGGGGCCGCCGGGCGTGGCGCACAGCACAGACCTGATCACGCCGTTCTCCGCCTGTACCTGCGCGATCTGCGCGTGGAACAACAGCCGCACGCCGGCCTTCAGCGCTATGCGGTTCAGAAGCAGCTTGAGCGCTTCCTCATCAAAGGTCATGCCGTTTTCGCCCAGCGCGTTCATTTCCCGAAGCCCCGCGAGCACCTCGGCAAAGATGCCGTTGCACAGACTGCGCGCCTTTTCCTCGCCGGGAAGGCTCGTCCAGAAAGGCATGAACGGGTTTACCAGCGAGCTGCAGGCCGCGCCGCCCAGACAGTTGGTTTTCTCAATCAGAAGCACCCGCGCGCCCTGCCGCGCCGCCGCGATGGCCGCCGCCGTACCCGCGAAGCCGCCGCCCGCGACCAGAAGATCAAATCGTTCCATGTCCCATTTCCGCCCCTTCGTTTTTTTCTTCATTATAGCGTTTTCCGGCCGGGGATTCCTCCACAAAACGGACGAACGATTGCACAAAATGGATTTATATGCTATAATACACGCAAATTCAGTTGTTTTGGAAAAGGTGAAAAGCGATGGCGGAGACGCTGCTGCCGCTTCGGCAGCTTTTGGAGGGATTGTGCCGCGGGCACGGGATGCACATCTGCGTGCACGATATTTCGGGCGTGCTGAGCAGTCCCATGCTGGCGCTGCCGTATCGGTTTCGCACGCACGACACGACCTATTGCGATGCGGCCAAGGGAACGCCGCGGGGCTATCGGGTCTGCCTGCGCTGCAAAACGCTGGCCAACGACCGGGCGCAGCGCGAGCGGGCGCTGTTCTGCGGCCCCTGCTGCTATGGCGTGTTCAAGGTGGCGCAGCCGGTGGAAATCAACGGGCGCGTGGCGTGCATCGTGTATCTGGGCAACCTGTCGCTTGACCGCGCGCGGGAAGCGATGCTGCGCGAGAGCACCTGCAGCTTTACCGGCGTTTCCGCGGAGCGCCTGCGCAGGGAAGCGGAGAAGCTGGAGCCGGTGGAAAATCTGGAAACGTATCTCTCCGTCGCGAGGCTGGTGGCAGGGTATATCCGCGCACTGTACCGGCAGAGTCGCCCCGCGCCCGCCGCGAGCGCGCATTGGGCGGTGGAAGCGATTCGGCAGTATGCCGAGGTGTCGTGGCAGCAGACGATTCGGTTGGAGGACGCGGCGCGGCTGTATCACATCAACCCGCAGTACGCGGGGCGGCTGTTTCGCCAGCAGATGGGCTGCACCTTTCACGAATACCTGAACACCCTGCGCCTGACCCGGGCGGCGGAGCGGCTGCGCAGGGAGCCGGAGAAAAACGTGCTGGAAATCGCGCTGGACTGCGGCTTTCCCACGGTGACCTATTTTAACCGCCTGTTTCTCCGGCAATTTGGAAAAAGCCCGACGGCATACAGACAGGAGGAATGAGAATGGACACGCTGGCACAGATAAAAAAAGCGAATCTGCGAAGCCATAGAGGAAAACCGGGATGCGTTCATTGAGCTGGGGCATCGAATTTTAGTGGAGCCGGAGACGGCGTTTTCGGAGTGTCGAACGGCGGAAAAGGTGCGGGCGGCGTTTGCGTCGCTGGGGCTTTCCTGCCGAACGGAGCAGGCGATAATCGGCCTGACGGCGGATGTGCGCGGACGAAGCGACGAAGCCACGATCGCGCTCATGGGAGAGCTGGACGCGATTCTTCTGCCCGATTATCCCTATGCCGACAAGGCCACCGGCGCACGCCTGCGGACACAATGTGCAGCTGGGCGCGCTGTACGGCGCGGCGATTGGGCTTGTGAACAGCGGCGCAATGCGGGAGCTGGACGGAACGGTGCGGCTCATGGCGGTTTCCGCCGAGGAGGGCATCAACATAAGCGGCCGCGAAGCGCTGATTCGGGCGGGAAAAATAAAGACCTTCAACGGAAAGCAGGAGTTCATCCGGCTCGGGCTGTTCGACGGCGTAAGCGCCGCGCTGATGCAGCATACCTCGCAGGGCGACAAAGTTTCCGCCGGCGGCGCGGGCGGGCTGTGCGTTGTGCCGAAGCTCGTGCGCTATCGGGGAAGGTTCGCGCATCCGGTGAACGCGCATATCGGCGTGAACGCGCTGACGGCGGCGCGAATCGGTCTGGACGCGGTAGACCACATGGTACGCCTATCGCCTGAATGGAATGCCTGTCTGGGCGTTCCATGGCCTGCTTGACGAGACGGTTCCCGTGGAGGAAAGCGTCAAAATGGCGCGCGCCGCCCGAAGAAACGGCGCGGACGTGCGCCTGACCATCGATCCCGATGTGCACCACGAAGCATGGGAAAAGGCCTACGCCAGCGACGCGATGTGGGAATGGCTGCTGGCGCAGAAAAAGAACGGATAAGGACGATCAGACCGTTGCGCGGAAGCACTTAGCAGCCGCGCGGCGGTCTGGTTTCGGTTTCGTAGAGCTGCTAAAAATCGATTCGATATTCAAATTCGGCGATGCTTCTATAAGAGCATAAAATAACAAAAAATAAATCATAGTACACCGTTTTTTTTTTTTTGTTATCCGGAATGCGAATGACGTTTGACGGAAATTGATGTATTCTGTACATAAGAAATTCGGACAGAAGGAGAGAACGTCTGTGACGAAGAAAGAACTGATGGAATATTTGAAAGCGATAAATGATGTAGAAGGCACAGTCTATTTTTATGAAGAAGCAACGCGTAGATTGAGACAAAATCGTAGCGCAATGAAGCGTATTGCCGTGCGTCCTGAGAGGGAAACACCATGTATTGCACTTAAAGAGAGACAATTCTATGAGCATGGAATAGGTTATTGGATTAGCGGAGCATTCTGGCTGGGGTTCTGGATTTTTGACTGCATGCGACACGGCAGTTTTATAAAAGAAACGTTTCGTTGTCAGACCGCATGGTTGGGCGTGATTGTATATCCGCTTCTTGGTTATGGGTGCGGCTGGATTCTTCAATGGGTTGGTTTTTTGGTTTTTGACATAATTTTAGAGTCAATATTTGATTTTCAGAAAACAAAAAAGGCGGCTGAAGATTCTGTCGTAATTGCAGAACAGTCGTACGAAAATAAAATGCGCATCTATAAGGAAGCCCGCGCACTTGAAGAAAAAGCAGAGAGGGAAATGGATACGGCGATCGACGAACTGAATACAAAATACGAGGAAGCGAAGAAGCAGAGAGACAAATTGTATGCGATGAATGTGCTGCATCCTTCTTTTCAGAATGTGATTGCGGTAAATCGGATTCGCGACTATCTGGAAATGGGCATATGTGACAGATTGGAAGGGGCAAACGGTGCCTATGTGCAGTATATGCAGGATGTGCGCGTCAATCGAATCTGTAAGTCCGTTGATGAGCTACGGCAGACAGTGGAAAAGGGTTTTAACGAGATAAAGGGGAAACTGTCTGCGTTTATGGTTGAAATGAGAAGAACAAATGCGAACATTGATGCTTTGAATGCCAATATTAGTTCTGAATTTAGTAACATGCAGAGACTGATAAGCGAGGGACAGAGACGTTCGGATGCACATCTTCAGGCAGACCTAAAAGAGGCCAACGGCTACCTTCGAAGCATCAGCAAAACACTTCAAGACGCCGGCCACAACGAATACATTGCGCTGAAGGAAGCCAACGTATCCAGTTATCTGCGCCGAATCTACTGATCCCGCGTTCGTATCGAATGGTTGAAAACCAATACCGCCGCGCGAAAGCTCTTTGCTGACGCGCGGCGGTTTCAGTTTGCAACCGTCCAGTGGTATTCCGTTTTGTACTCGGTCAGGCACTCCGGGCAGACCCAGTGCCGGTTATCGAGGGTGACGTATCCGCTATGAAGGTCATCCGGGTGGGTGGAGAATTTCATGCCGCACAGGACGCAGTGCTCGTGATCGTTGGTGGGGGTTGGCGTGAAGGAGCTGAGACGAAGGGTGGCGTTCAGCATGAAGGCCTGATAGAGACGCAAGCATGAGTCCTTCTTTCTTGAAAAATGGGAAAGAGAAAGCCGCCGGCGAACCGACGGCTTTCCGGAAATTGGAGAGATTATCTGCCGCAGAAGCGGTCGTAGCGGCTCTGGTACACGCCGATAACCTCGTCGAGACCCATGGCGCGCAGCTCATCGAGGTACTCGTCGAGCTTCTCGATGTCCTTGTCGCCGCGGATCAGGTTGACGAACAGTTCGTTCATCGCGGTCTTGAGCTCGCTCTCATACTCGGCCAGCGTCTTGACTTCGTCGTCGGTCGGCAGGGCCAGGTAGGTGTTGACGTTGGTCTGGAACATGGTGGCGTTCTTCTGCTCGAGCTGCTCCCAGTTCAGCAGGTTGCGCTCGACCATGCGGCCGTCGGCCTTCTTGTCGTTCTTTTCAGCCTTGGCGAGGACGTTCTTGCCGTAGGCGCTGTCCTTCAGGGCTTCGACGGACTCAAAGGTGCCGATCTTCTCGCCGTTGTAGGTGGCGTAGGTGCGGGAGATGTCGAGGGTGGGCATCACGGCGCGATCCATGTAGAAGCGGCCGGAGCCGAGGCCGGCGGCGATCATCTCGTCCGCGGTCATGCCGGGGGTCAGGCTGGTGACGTTGCCGTTCTCGTCGTATTCCCAATCGCGGCCTTCGATGCCGTCGCGGTTCCATCTCCAGTATTCGGGGGTGAAGCAGAAGTCGAGCAGCTTGGCGGCCGCTTCCTTATCGACGGTGTTCATGAAGGCGTAGTAGCCGTTATAAACGGTCAGCGCGTAGTCGCCGCGGCAGGTGGGGAAGATGTCGTCAACGCCCTGGATGGAGATCGGGACGTACTTGCAGTTTTCGTCGCTGGTCAGCTCGTCGCGGGTGTCGAGCAGCTTGGTCTGGTAGTACATCGCGCCGACGGTGTTCTGGGCGATGATGGACTGGGTGTCGGTGGTGTACAGGGAGCCGTTGTCCGCCAGGGACAGCACGCCCGCGTTGACCATCTTCTGAACGAACTCAACGTAGGGCTTGAAGCCTTCCTGATAGAACACGGAGGTGACCTTGTCGGTGTTCGGGTCAAGGCCGATGTTGTTCATGATCAGGCCGTACCAGCCGCAGATGCCGCAGTGCTTGAGCAGGCTCATGTCGGTGGCGAAGAGGGCCTTTTCATTCTGGATGCCGTCGCCGTTGGCGTCCTGCTCGCGGAAGGCGATCAGGGTGTCGATGAACTCGTCAGCCGTGGTGGGAACCTCGAGGCCCAGCTTGTCCAGCCAGTCCTGACGGATTGCCACGGAGTAGGTGTTGTTGTAGCCCTTGATGTCGAACTCGCCGGCCAGCACGCCCTGAAGTACCCAGAAGGTGCCGTCTTCGCCGGTGCCGGACTTGCGGATCACGGAGTATTCGCCGTCGGGCGCGAGGAAGTCGCGCGCGGTGCCGTTGGAATACTCGAGGATGGAGTCGATGGAGGTGAGCATCTCGCGCTTGATGAGGTTGTTGAGGGTGACGTTGTCCACCTCAAGGAACATCATGTCGGCAAGATCGGTGCCCGTCGCCAGACGGGTGGTGATGGTGGTCTTGTACTGGTCGGCTTCGACGTACTTGATCTGAAGATCAATGCCCAGCTTGCGGGTTTCGGTCATCAGCCACTCATACGCCGCGGACTTCTCAAAGTAACCCATGCGGGCGTTGCCCTGATTATAGCCCAGTACGGTGATGGGGGTCAGGTCGTCCTCGGCAATGACGCCGTACGCGCTGAGCGCGAACATCAGAGCCAGAACCAGTGCGAGGATTCTTTTCATGAGAAATGCCTCCTTGATGAATTTTATAACCAGGCTCGGGGCCTGACTATTCGGTGGGAAATCACTCCTTCAGCGAGCCGAGCATGACGCCCTTCACGAAGTACTGCTGGAAGAAGGGGTAGGCGATCAGCATGGGCAGGGAGGAGACGATGATGACGGTGTACTTCATCTGATTGTTGGAGATCTGCTGCTGCTGCGCGCGGCGCATGGCTTCCGCGTCGTCCATCATGTCACCCAGCTGCTCCGTCTGCTCGATGAGGATGCGGCGCAGATACAGCTGCAGCGGCTGCCAGTCGTGGTCGGTGATGTAGATGGAAGCGTGATACCAGCTGTTCCACACGCCGATGATCGTGTACAGCGCAATAACCGCCAGAATCGGCTTGGACGTGGGCAGGAACACATTCCACAGGATGCGGTAGCTGTTCGCGCCGTCCAGCTTCGCGGATTCGCGCAGCGATTCGGGAATCGTGCGGAAATAGGAGCGGACGAGGATGATGTACCAGATGGAATACGAGCCGGGCAGAATCAGCGCCCACGGGGAATTGTACAGCCCCAGACGCGTCATCAGAATGAACTCCGGAATGATGCCGCCCGCCACGTACATGGGAATCAGCAGGAACATCGTCACGAACTTCTTTCCGAACAGCCCGCGTACTGTCAGCGGATAGGCTACCAGAACGGACGTGAGCAGGTTCAGAACCGCGCGCACCGAGCAGTACAGCACGGTGTTCCCGTAGGAGCGCCACAGGCGCGGGTCGACGAGAATGCGATGGTAGCCGCCCAGGAAGAAGCCCTTCGGCCACCAGTATACGCGCATCGTCAGTGCTTCGCGCGGCGTGCTCAATGAAAGCACGAGCACGTAGTACATCGGGTAAATGGTGATAAAGGCGACGACCGCGGCGAAGAAGTACAGAACCGCCGTGCCCAGACGGCTGCGCTCGCGGATGCGGTTGTTGATTGTTTGCGGTTTCTTGGTGGTGTTCATCTGCCGTGCCCTCCTTACCACAGACCGCTGCCGGTCAGGTAATTGCTCAGTCGATTGGCGAGATAGGTGAGCGTGAAGCCGATGATCGACATGAACAGGTTGACGGCGGTGGTATAGCTGAACTGACCTTCGCCAAGGCCGACGCGGTAGACGTAGGTGCCGATAACGTCGGCGGTGCGGTAGGTGGCGGTATTATAAAGAAGGAGAATCATGTCGGTGTTGCTGGACAGGATCGCGCCCACGGACATGATCAGCTTGATGGCGATAATCGCCTTCAGGCCGGGCAGCGTGATATGCCAGATCTGGCTCATGTGGCCCGCGCCGTCGATGCGCGCCGCTTCATACAGCGACGGGTCGATGGACGACAGCGTGGAGAAGTACAGGATGGAGGCGAAGCCGAAGTCCTTCCAGATGGTCACCACGGTGTAGATGGCGGGGAAGGCGTCCGGGTCGGTGATGAATTCGCGCGGCGTGCCGCCGAACAGGGCGAGCAGGTTGTTGATCAGGCCGTTCGGGTCGAGGAACGAAATGGCCATACCGGCGACGACGACGCTGGACACGAAGTAGGGCATGTAGCTGCACGTCTGCACAAACTTCTTGTAGCGCAGGTTCGTAACCTCGTTCAGGAACAGCGCGAAGATAATCGGCACCCAGAACGAGAACAGAAGCTGCAGAAGGCTCAGGCGCAGCGTGTTGACAAGCAGGCGCTCGAAGTATACGCTTTTGCAGAACTTGACGATCCAGCGCAGGCCGACAAATTCGCTGCCGAAGAAGGGACTGCCGGGGACATAATCCTGCACGGCGATGATCGTGCCCCACAGCGGAATATAGCTGAACAGAAAGATGACCAGCAGAACCGGCAGCATCATCAGCCAGACTTCGATATTTTCCTGAAGAACATCCCGACGCACCCTGCGCCGAATGGGCCGGACGGCCGGGGTTAATGCTTTCTGGGACATCGCCCACACCTCGTTGCGTTCGTATTAATTCTGTAAGTTCCATGAGAACTTATTATAGCGCATGGACGAGCATACGTCAACTATTTTTGACCGGACTGACGAAAAAATGTCTAAAAATCGATAGGGAAAGCGTTTATGCTTGAAAAAACAGCCGATACTTTTCCTGTGGAGGGGATGCCATGAAACGGATGCTGCTTCGGGCGGGACGGTTTTTAAAAAGGTATCGCGCGCCGCTGTGCGCGGGAATTCTGGTTTCGGCGCTGGGGCTCACGGCCTACCGGGCGCATATCGCGCTGGCTGGGGGAACGTTCGTGCGGACGCATTTCGTGCAGCCGATCGTGACACAGATGCCGGAACCGACGCGGGAGCCGGCGCTTCTGTCCTTTCCGGCGACGGGCGAGCTGCTGCGGGGATGGACGGATGCGCTGCCCGCGTGGTCGGCGGGGCTGGGAATGTACGAAACGCACGCGGGCGTGGATTTCGCGGGCGAAGACGTATATTGCGCGCGCGACGGCGTGGTGAAAAGCGTGGAGACGGACTGGATGTACGGCCTTGTGGTGACGGTGCGCCACGACGACGGATGCGAAAGCGTGTACGCGTCGCTGGGCGAGAGCTTCGTTCGCGCGGGCGACAGGGTTTCGAGCGGTGGGCGGCTGGGACGGACGGGCGAATGTCCACGGGAACCCGACTTGGACGCGCACGTGCATTTCGAATACCATATAAATGAAGAAAACGTGTCGCCGCCGTTTGCATTCCGGGCGGATTCATGATATAATCGTTCCCGACTTCGGCCGGGGAGGAAGATACATGAGCAGACTGTGGGCTCGCGTGATCAGGGATCACCGCATTGAAAAGCAGGATACGCGCCCGTGCGCATGGGGCGAGGAAAACGAGGCGCTGACCGAGCTGTGCAAGGAATTTGATATTCCACGCCCGATCTGGCTGCCAAAGCATGAGAGGGAGTACGCTTCCTTCCGCCGCACGGCGTTCAGCCGGGAGCATTTCATCGAGGAAGTGCCCTTTGACAAGCTCGAAATCGAATTTCTGGACGATACCGGCAAAAAACGCCGCAGCTCGGATCCGCGCAATCAATTCTAAAGGAAACCGCTTTAAAGGAAAACGCCGCTCTTCGATGATTGAAGAACGGCGGTTTTTATGCGGCTGTCAGCGAAGCTCCTGTTCCAGATCGTCGAACAGGGGACTGTCAAAGAAGGCGCGAATGCTGATTTCAAGACCGTCGCAAAGCTTTTTGATGGTCGCGATACCGGTGTTTGACGTGTTTCTGTTTACGATGTCGCTTACCGTGGACTGCGTGACGCCGGAAAGCGTGCAGAGCTTGTTGATCGTCAGGCCGCGCTCGCCGCAAAGCTCCAGAAGCCTTTTTGTGACCGCTTCGGAAATCGTCATTCAAGAATCCTCCTGTCAGGAAAAACAGTAATCAAATCGTATCAGAGTTGCCGGAAAAACGTTAACGTTATACCGTTGAATGCGAAGTGAATTCGCAGTATACTTAACGGTAAACCGATAACGTGAGAAGGGTGAGTATGCAGAAAAAACTGGCGTTTGTGGGCTGCCGACCGGAGAGACTGCCATTTGGAGAGGACGAGCGAACGGCATCGGCGATTCGACTCAAGGCGTTGTTGCTGAATGAAATCATGCAGCGTGTGGAAGAGGGATATGATACATTCCTGACGGGCGCTATGCGCGGCGGGGACATTCTCTTCGCGGAGCAGCTTCTTTTAGTAAAAGCGCTGACATATCCGCACATTCGTCTGATTACGGTTGTTTCGTACAAGGGGCAGGCGGACGGCTGGTCGGAGATGTGGCGCGAACGCTATAACCGCATTCTGGATTATTCTGAGGAAGTCATTACTCTGTCGGAACGCTATAACGGCGGTTGTTACCATGCTCGAAACCGGCACATGGTGGATAAGGCAGACGTTCTTCTGGCGCTTCATTCCGGAGGAATGGCCGGAGAAGCGGCGTATGTGATTCGGTATGCCCGCCAGAAATGCAAAGAGGTCATTCAAATCAATCCGGATACGATGGAACGACGGGAGGTTTTGCCACAAGCCGAGTAGGTGGCGCGACGGGAGGGTGTCTAGAAGGAACCCGATTATGCAGGGCAATGGCAATTTTTACGTGAAAGTTGTCAAAAAGCCGCTTGCGTTCGTTGAATTCGTGGCGGATTTGTGGTAAAATAAATTTCTGGAATTACGAAGGAGGCGGATGCATGGAGAACGATACGAAGAATTGGGTAAACATACCCAACTGCCTGACCATCTTCCGTCTGCTGCTGATTCCCGTGTTTCTGATTGCGTATTATCAGCTGCCGGAGAAGCGGTATGTTTCGCTGATTGTGTTCGCCACGGCCAGCTTTACCGACATGCTGGACGGGTATCTGGCGCGCAAATGGCACCAGATTACGTCGTTTGGCAAGTTGTGCGATCCGCTGGCGGACAAGGTGATGGTGTTGTCGCTGCTGTTCTGCATGGCGGACGGCGGGTATCTGGCGGAGGAAAAATATGCTTCGCTGAACTGGGTGATCCTGCTGGTCATGCTTCTGAAGGAGCTTCTGATGATGTGCGGCGCACTGTTCATGCTCAAGAGCGGCGTGGTCGTGCAGGCCAACCTGTTCGGCAAGGCGGCGACGGTTCTGTTTGTGACGGGCATCATTTTAGTGTTCCCGTGGCATTCGCTGGAAGGTATGCGCACGGTGGGACACTACGTGATCTTCGCGGCGGTGTGCATGTCGCTTCTGGCGATGGTGGTCTATACCATTTCCAGCGTAAAAAAACTGAAAACGGCGAAAATGAATTGACGGGAATCGCCGTGGTTTGCTATAATAGACACATAGAAGCCCATGACGAAGAGGAGTAGGCGCGTCTTTCCAACAGAGAGGGCGGTTCGTCGGCTGCAAGGCCGCCCGGGATAAGCCACGCTGAAGGTCGCTTCGGAGGCCGCGGATGAACGGAGTAGTTCGCGCGGGCGCGCCCGATACAGCGCGTGTGAGGAAGAAATTCTGGTGGTACCGCGGAGCAATCCGCCCAAGAGGCGAGGTTGCTCTTTTTCTATTGTTTTGCCGAGGAGAAACGGAGGGGTGCGGATGAAGCGGGTGTTTTCGGCAAGCCCGGGTGTGAACGGGTGGGGCGTCGTTGGCCTGATCATCATGGTTGTGGGCGCGCTTTTGAACTTTGTCATAAGCCGGCGCTGTCCAAAGCATGCGCTTGCAATCCGGGTGGTCGGGCTGCTTCTGGCACTGATTGGCGCGGTGCTGGTAATCGCGATTGGAAAATAAGCTTCGGAAGAGGGGTATATATGGAAAAGCAGAACACGTTTGAAATGGCGAAGGTGTATTCGCCGAAGGACATGGAAGACCGCATTTATAAGATGTGGGAAGAGAGCGGCGCGTTTAAGCCGAAGATGGTGAAGGGCAAAAAGCCGTTCACGATCGTGATGCCGCCGCCAAACATCACCGGACAGCTGCACGTGGGTCACGCGCTGGACGAAATGCCGCAGGACGTGCTGATTCGCTATCACCGCATGAAGGGCGATCCCACGCTGTGGGTGCCCGGCACGGATCACGCCGCCATCGCCACCGAGGTGAAGGTGGTGGAGGCGCTGGCGAAGGAAGGCTTGACCAAGAAGGATTTGGGACGCGAAAAGTTCCTTGAGCGCACGTGGGACTGGAAAAAGGAATACGGCGGACGCATCGTAAAGCAGCTGCGCAAGCTGGGCGTTTCCTGCGACTGGAGCCGCGAGCGCTTCACCATGGACGAGGGTCTGTCCCGCGCCGTGCGCGAAACCTTCGTGCGCCTGTATGAAAAGGGCCTGATTTATCAGGGCTGGCGCATGATCAACTGGTGTCCCTGCTGCAAGACCTCCATTTCCGACGCGGAGGTGGAATACGAGTCGCAGGACGGCAGCTTCTGGCACCTTTTGTATCCCGTGAAGGAAACCGGCGAAATGCTGGAGCTGGCTACCACGCGCCCCGAAACCATGCTGGGCGATACGGCTGTGGCCATCAACGCCGAGGACGAGCGCTATGCGCATCTGCATGGCTGCCATGTGATTCTGCCGCTGATCAACAAGGAAATCCCGATCGTGTGCGACGAGCACGCCGACATGACCAAGGGTACCGGCGTTGTGAAGATCACGCCCGCGCACGACCCCAACGACTACGAGGTGGGCAAGCGCCACAACCTGCCCATGGTGCGCGTGTTTACCTATGACGGTCACATGACCGGCGCGAAGGAAGCCGCCGAGAACGCCGAGTGGATTGCCAGCGGCCGCGCCACGAAGGACGAGCCCATGGTGCTGGACTGCGGCAAGTATGCCGGCATGACCACCGCCGAGGCGCGCAGGGCCATCGTGGCCGACCTGAAGGAAGCGGGACTTCTGAAGAAGATCGAGCCGCTCAACCACGAGGTGGGCACCTGCTATCGCTGCCACCACACGATCGAGCCGATGGTGTCCAAGCAGTGGTTTGTGAAGATGGAGCCGCTGGCACGTCCCGCCGTGAAGGTGGTCAAGGAAGGCGAGCTGCGCTTCGTGCCCGAGCGCTTCGAAAAGACCTATCTCAACTGGATGGAGAACACCCGCGACTGGTGCATTTCCCGTCAGCTCTGGTGGGGCCACAGAATACCGGCATGGTACTGCGACGATTGCGGCAAGATAACCGTATCGCGCACCGATCCCTGCGAGTGTGAGCACTGCCACAGCAAGAATATCCATCAGGAAGAGGACGTTCTCGACACATGGTTCAGCTCCGCGCTCTGGCCGTTCTCGACCATGGGCTGGCCGGACAAGACCCCCGAGCTTGACTACTGGTATCCGACCTCGGTCATGGTAACGGGTTATGATATCATCTTCTTCTGGGTCGCGCGAATGATATTCTCCGGCATGGAGCAGATGAAAAAAGAGCCGTTCCACACCGTGTTCATCCACGGCCTTGTACGCGACAGTCAGGGCAGAAAAATGTCCAAGAGCCTCGGCAACGGCATTGATCCGCTGGAGATGGCCGAAAAGTACGGCGCGGACGCGCTGCGCTTTAACCTCATAACCGGCAACAGCCCCGGCAACGACATGCGCTTCTACGTTGAAAAGTGCGAGGC
>ERZ824488.2096-NODE-2096-length-19013-cov-6.816278_pt1 | contig 19013 bp, 17 predicted proteins | sample MGYA00519936_ERZ824488 | MGnify/ENA primary metagenome ERZ824488 (study PRJEB31778, sample SAMEA3449153) | human gut metagenome | biome: human gut; feature: human-associated habitat; material: faeces | place: United Kingdom | collected 2010/2012 ... | reverse complement strand
GATGAAAAAACATTCTGCGTTATTTAACTGAAAGTCAATGAGACAGCACACTAGGCGGTACTTATTTTTGCACTTTTGCGATACATATAGAAAGAGAGTGTGCAAAAAGCAGGTGAAGCCCAGCTATGGAGGGAAACATCGTCATTTATTCCAGAAAATCCCGTTTTACGGGAAAAGGGGAGAGCATCGGCAATCAGACGGAGCTCTGCCGGGAGTACATAAAATTTCATTTTGGGGAAGAAGCCCTGGAAGAGACCTTTCTCTATGAGGACGAAGGTTTTTCCGGGGGAAACTTAAAACGGCCCGGTTTTCAGCGCATGATGGCTTTTGTCCGGAAAGGCGGCTGCCGGGCCATCGTTGTCTACCGCCTAGACCGGATCAGCCGCAACATCAGTGATTTCGCCGGCCTTATCGAGGAGCTTTCGGCTCTCGGGACGGCCTTCATTTCCATCCGGGAGCAGTTCGACACGGGAACACCGATGGGCAGGGCCATGATGTATATCGCCTCGGTGTTTTCTCAGCTGGAGCGGGAGACCATCGCCGAGCGGATCCGTGATAATATGCGGGAGCTGGCCCGGACCGGCCGCTGGCTTGGCGGAACCACGCCGACGGGCTATACTTCGGAGGCGGTGAGCAGCATCTCTCTGGATGGGAAAACGCGAAAAAGCTGTCAGCTAAAGCTGGTTCCGGAAGAAGCAAAGATCGTCCGGAAGATTTACGAAAGTTACGAAGCGACGGAGTCTCTTGCCGGAACCGAGGCGGAGCTTATGAAAGCGGGGATACGGACGAAAAACGGCCGGTCTTTCACCCGTTTTTCCATCAGGGCCATTCTGGAAAATCCGGTCTATCTGACGGCGGATTCAGACGCCTGGGAGTATTTTGACCGGGCGGGGACGGAAGTTTCTTCTCCAAGGGCGGCTTTCGACGGCCTTCATGGAATGCTGGCCTACAATCGGACTCGCCAGGAAAAAGGAAAAAAGACTGAGTTTCTGCCGACGGCGGAATGGATCGTGGCGGTGGGGCAGCACCCCGGTCTCATCCCCGGGAGCCGCTGGGTTCCGGTGCAGGAAAACTTAAAGAGAAATGGTTCCGGAGCTTACCGAAAGCCCAGGGGCAGCGAGAATGAAGCACTGCTGACCGGGCTTCTTTTTTGTGCCTGCGGAAGCCGGATGTACCCGAAACTTACCCCAAGAAGGGATGCTGAGGGCAAACGGATCTACACTTACATCTGCAGCCTCAAGGAGCGGAGTCGCAAGAGTCTCTGTAACCGGAAAAATGCCAACGGAAACCTTCTGGACCGGGAAATTTTAGAAAAAATCGACCCGGATTTGGAGGCGCTTTCCGTGGAAGAGAAGCGGCGGAAGCTGCGAACACTTCTGAAAAGAGTCGTCTGGGACGGCGAAGAGGCGAAGCTGGAGCCCTCAGGTGAGGATAGCAAATGAGCTTCTCATGCTCTTTCGTTCCAGAAAGAAAAACGGCCGGGAGGTCTCCCTCTACGAACCCATCGGCACCGACAAGGAAGGGAACGAGATCAGTCTCCTGGATATTCTGGAGAGCAGCGATGGCGATATCGCGGAGGCCATGGATTTCCGGAAAAACTTAAGGCGGCTGTATAAAATTTTTGACGGAACCCTGACGGAGCGGGAGAAGCGTGTGCTGATCCTGCGCTACGGCATGTTCGGCGGGGAGGAGAAGACCCAGCGGGAGATTGCGGAGAAACTTCATATTTCCCGTTCCTACGTTTCCAGGATCGAAAAAGGCGCCCTGGAAAAGCTGAAAAAGCGCCTCGATTCAGAGGAAGTATTGTAAGGCGGAGCTTTCCGGCTCAAGGGCCGGAGGTTCCGCAAAAAAGGTACTTGCAGATTTTTCATCTGTGAGGTATGATAGTGTTATCGGGAGATGTTCTTCTCCTGTTCTTTCATGGCAGTTCTGCCGGAATTATCACAACAAATTATAAAATAAAATAACTGCATGCCCGGGCCGTAGGTTTACTGTCTGTTTTTTGCGTGCAGAAAAAGAGGAGGCATGATCGTTTTGTACAGCAGTATACTCTCCGCGTCGGTTTTTGGACTCACAGCCCGGAAAATCCGTGTGGAGGCAGATGTGAGCAACGGCCTTCCGGGCGCGGTGATGGTGGGCTACCTGGCGGGGCAGGTCCGGGAGACCATGGACAGGGTCCGGACTGCACTGAAAAACAGCGATTTTGCGCTGGAGCCAAAGAAACTCACAGTCAATCTGGCCCCGGCAGGCTTTAAAAAGGAAGGTAGCTTTTTTGATCTTCCCGTAGCTCTGGCGATTCTTTCCGCCTACGGACTTCTGGAGGAAAAACATACGGAAGGTCTTCTGGTGGTGGGAGAGCTCGGCTTAAACGGCGAGGTCTGCCCGGTGAGCGGCATTCTTCCCGTGGTGCTGGAGGCGAAAAGGGAGGGCTGTCGGGCCTGCATGGTGCCCTGGGACAATGTAAAAGAGGCGGAATATGCCGGGATTCTGCCAGTCATCGGCGTGAAAACGCTGAAAGAAGCAGTATCGTTCCTCTCACCGGAACCGCGCTGGAAAACGGTTTCCGTGACAGGAAAAGTTTCTATTGAAGCTTCTGCCTACACCGGGCCTGATTTCCGGGATATCCGGGGGCAGCAGGAGGCCCGACGGGCGGCGGAGATCGCGGTCTCAGGTTTCCATAACCTTCTTCTCATCGGACCTCCCGGCAGCGGAAAATCCATGCTGGCGAGCCGGATTCCTTCGATCCTGCCGGGCCTTTCCCGGGACGAGGTTCTCGAAATCTCTTCCATATATAGTATCGCCGGTCTTTTAAATACAGAGCATCCGCTGGTGACGGAGAGGCCTTTCCGGGCGCCCCATCACACGATCACGACCCAGGCCCTCTCGGGAGGCGGAAGGATTCCAAGACCAGGGGAGATCAGCCTGGCTCACCGGGGCGTTTTATTCTTAGACGAACTTCCGGAATTTCCCCGGATGGCCCTCGAAGTCCTCCGTCAGCCTCTGGAAAACCGGAAAATTCTCATCAGCCGGAGCAATTATTCTGAAGAATTTCCCGCGGATTTTCTTTTACTGGCGGCCATGAATCCCTGCAAATGCGGCTATTATCCGGATCTGACCCGCTGTACCTGCACGGAACGGGAGATTCACGGGTATCTGCACCGGATCAGCCGCCCTTTGCTGGACCGGATGGATCTCAGCGCGGAGATGTCGAGGATTCCCTTTGAGGAACTTCTGAAAAAACAGCCAAAAGGAACAAAAGAGGAGGATTCTGCGGCGATCCGCAGCCGGGTGGAGAAGGTGCAGAAGATTCAGGCGCGGCGTTACGAGGGGACGTCCTACCGCTTTAACGGGGATCTTGATTCCGCCGGGGTGCAGAAATACTGCGCCCTTGGCGCGGCAGAGGAAAAGCTTCTGGAGGGCATGTATCAGAAATTTTCTCTGACGGCCAGGAGTTGTCACCGGCTTTTGAAAGTGGCCCGGACCCTGGCAGATATGGATGAGAGTGAAAACATCGGGAAAAAGCACCTGGCCGAGGCGGCGGCCTTCCGGGCAGCCGATGAGAAATACTGGGGATAAAGGAGGAGTTTTATGGAAGAATACTGGAGATGGTTTATGTATCAGACGAAAATCCTGCCAGAGCAGAGAGTGAAATGTCTGGAATATTTTGAAACGCCGGAAAATATGTTTATAGCGCCGGCGGCAAAAGTGGAAAAAGCGGAGTTTTTAAGTGAGGCCGCCCGGGAGGAGCTTTTAAGAACCCGGACAGCGGGGGAGCTTTCCCGCGAGGAAAAGGAGCTGCAGGAAAAAGAGATCGACTTTTATTCCATGGAGCATCCTGCCTATCCGGCCCGGTTAAGGGAGATTCCCCATGCACCCTGCGGCCTTTTTGTGAAAGGAAGGCTCCCCCAGTTTGAAAAAGAGAAAAAGAAAGTCCAGGCCGCGGCTATCGTGGGGGCCCGCTGGGCAAGCCACGTCGGTCTTTCGTTGGCAAAAGAAACCGCCGGAGCACTGGCTTTGGAGGGAATCCCTGTGATTTCCGGCATGGCATCCGGCATCGACGGGGCGGCCCAGGAAGCGGCACTTCTGGCAGGAGGAGCGAGCTATGCCGTCCTTGGCTGCGGGCCGGATCTCTGTTATCCGAGACATAACCGCGGGCTTTATCAGATGTTAGAAACGGGCGGAGGACTGATTTCCGAGTATCCGCCGGGCACTCCGCCCATTGCCTGGCATTTTCCCTATCGGAACCGGATCATCTCAGGCCTTTCCGACGCGGTTCTCGTGGTGGAGGCCCGTTTAAAGAGTGGCTCTCTTATCACCGCTGACTATGCGCTGGAGCAGGGGAAGGATGTTTATGCGGTTCCGGGCCGGATTGAGGACCCCTTAAGCCAGGGCTGCAACCGTCTCATCAGCCAGGGAGCCGGGATTTTCTGCTCTCTGAACGGCTTTTTGACGGAGCTTGGCATCACAAACAGAAATTATGAAAATTTAAGAAAAAATGAATTGACACTTGAAAAAACAGAAAGTATGGTTTATAGTTGTGTAGATTTCCGGGGGAAAAGTCTGGAAGTCATAGGGATTGAGACCGGGCTTCCGAGAGAAGAGGTACTCACCGCTCTGCTTTCCCTGGAGCTTATGGATCTGATCGAAGAAAAATCCAGGTATTATTATAGAAAGTGACGCGGAAGATCACAGGAAGCCTGCCATTCCGCGCCGCATGGAGGAGTTTGTTCATGGCAAAATATCTTGTGATCGTAGAGTCACCGACAAAAGTCAAAACGATCAAAAAATTCTTGGGCAGCAATTATGAGGTGGCTGCATCCAACGGTCATGTGCGTGACCTTCCCAAAAGCCAGCTGGGAGTGGACGTGGAAAATGACTATGAACCAAAATATATCACCATCAGAGGAAAGGGAGACATTCTTGCCTCCCTTCGTAAGTCTGCGAAGAAGGCGGACAAAGTTTATCTCGCAACCGACCCGGACCGCGAAGGAGAAGCCATTTCCTGGCACCTTTCCAAAGCGCTGAAGCTGGACGAGAGTAAAATGAACCGTATCACCTTCAATGAGATCACCAAAAATGCGGTAAAGGATTCCTTAAAACATGCAAGGGATATCGATATGAATCTGGTCAATGCCCAGCAGACCCGCCGGATTCTGGACCGTATGGTAGGTTACCTGATCAGCCCGGTGCTCTGGGCGAAGGTAAAAAGAGGCTTAAGCGCCGGCCGTGTGCAGTCTGTGGCCCTTCGCATTATTGCGGACCGAGAGGAGGAGATCAACTCCTTTATTCCGGAGGAGTACTGGACCCTGGACGCAGATTTTAATATCGCCGGGGAGAAAAAACCTCTGAAGGCAAAATTTTATGGAACAGACAAAAAGAAACTCCTGCTCCACAGCGAGGAGGAGGTCAACGAAATTCTGGAGAAGCTGAAAAATGCCGAGTACCAGGTCAGCGATGTGAAAAAAGGCGAGCGCGTCAAGAAAGCGCCCCTTCCCTTCACGACCAGTACGCTGCAGCAGGAAGCATCCAAAGTTCTGAATTTTTCCACCCAGAAGACCATGCGGATCGCTCAGCAGCTCTATGAAGGAATCGACATCAAGGGCAGCGGTACCGTGGGTCTGATTACCTACCTTCGTACCGATTCCACCCGTATCTCCGAGGAAGCCGACCAGGCGGCAAGAGCCTATGTAGCTTCCAATTATGGAGAAAATTATGTCGCGGAGGGAACCACCGAGGCGAAAAAAAGTGCCAAAAGGATCCAGGATGCCCACGAGGCCATCCGTCCTTCCGATATCACCCGGTCGCCGATTCTGGTGAAAGAGTCCTTAAGCCGTGACCAGTTCCGTCTCTATCAGCTGATTTGGAAACGCTTCACCGCGAGCCGCATGGCGAATGCAGTTTACGAGACTACTCAGGTAAAGATTCAGGCAGGGGATTACAATTTCCATGTGTCCGCTTCCCGTCTCTCCTTCGACGGCTTCATGTCCGTCTATGTGGATGACTCCGCAGAAAAAGAGGAGAACAACGTTCTTTTAAAAGGCATCGGCACCGACACGAAGCTGAGCCTGAAAGAGTTTCATCCGGAACAGCACTTTACCCAGCCGCCGGCTCATTACACAGAGGCCGCCCTGGTAAAAACGCTGGAGGAGCTGGGTATCGGACGCCCCAGTACCTACGCGCCGACGATCACGACGATCATCGCCCGCCGCTATGTGGCCAAGGAGAACAAGAATCTCTACATGACCGAGCTCGGCGAGGTAGTCAATTCCATCATGAAGCAGGCTTTCCCGAGCATCGTGGATGTGAACTTTACCGCTTATCTTGAAGCACTTCTCGATAAAGTGGAAGAGGGCACCGTGAAATGGAAGACAATTATCAGAAATTTCTATCCGGATCTTGAAGAACTGGTGAAAAAGGCGGACAAAGAGCTGGAACATGTGAAGATCGAGGACGAAGTCACCGATGTGATCTGCGACAAATGCGGCAGAAACATGGTCATTAAATACGGTCCTCACGGAAAGTTCCTGGCCTGCCCGGGCTTCCCTGAGTGCAAAAATACCAAGCCCTATCTCGAGAAGATCGGCGTGGCCTGCCCGAAATGCGGCAAGGATATCGTCATCCGCAAGACCAAGAAGGGCAGAAAATATTACGGCTGCGAGGACAATCCGGAATGCGACTACATGTCCTGGCAGAAACCCTCCGGAAAACTGTGTCCGAAATGCGGTTCTATGCTTGTAGAAAAAGGAAATAAGCTCGTTTGTTCCGGAGAAGCCTGCAATTATGTGGAAAATAAATAATTTTTTGATTATTCAGAGCCAAGCAGATTCATTGATGAAAGTGTGAGTCATGCTTGCATGAACGAACACTTTTGTCAGTGAATCTATTTGGCAAGCAGCCAAATCGAGATGAAGCGAAGCGGAATCGAGATGGGCTCTGAATAATTTAGTAATTTTTCAGATAAACATTGCAATTCTGAAAACTCTGTGCTATAGTGAAGAAAAGCTACGTTATTTTGATAACAGTTGCATTTTTTGGCCCTTTTGGAGCAATATTTCACCAGGCAAGGAGGAAAAGATGAGCGTACAGTTATTAGACAAGACAAGGAAAATCAATAAGCTTTTGCATAACAACAATTCCAGTAAAGTCGTTTTCAACGATATATGCCAGGTACTGACAGAAATTCTGGATTCCAATATTCTGGTTATCAGCCGGAAAGGAAAAGTCCTTGGTGTCAGTCTTTGTCCTGGAGTGGAAGAGATCAAAGAACTCATCGACGATGAAGTGGGCGGCTACATTGATTCCATGCTGAATGAGCGCCTCCTGGGAGTCCTTTCCACGAAAGAAAATGTCAATCTGGAGACCCTGGGCTTTGTGGGAGACAATATCAAAAAGTATCAGGCCATCATTAACCCCATCGACATTGCCGGCGAGCGTCTCGGAACTGTGTTTATGTACAAGAGCGACAGCCAGTATGAGATCGATGATATTATCTTAAGTGAGTACGGCACCACCGTTGTGGGCCTGGAGATGATGCGTTCCGTTCATGAGGAGAACGCGGAGGAGAACCGCAAGATCCAGATCGTAAAATCTGCCATCAACACCCTTTCCTTCTCCGAGCTGGAAGCCATCATTCACATCTTTGACGAGCTGGACGGCATGGAAGGTATCCTGGTTGCCAGCAAGATCGCAGACCGCGTGGGCATCACCCGTTCCGTTATCGTCAACGCCCTTCGAAAATTCGAGAGTGCGGGCGTCATCGAGTCCCGCTCCAGCGGAATGAAAGGCACCTACATCAAGGTTCTGAACGATGTGGTTTTCGACGAACTGGCCGAAATCAAGAAACAGAAGAAATAAAACATACAAAAGAAGCGCTGCATCAGAAAAAACTGGTGCGGTGCTTTTTTTCGGTAAAAAACAAAAACATATAAAAAAGAGAGTAAAATAGAGAAAATAAGAGATAATTTAAAAATATACCATAATTTATAGGTATAATCCGGTTTGCACATTTTCCACTTTTTCACTAATATAAGGGCAACGGTTAGCACTCGATAAAAGTGAGTGCTAATAACACAAATGAGAGAGCATATTATTAAGGAGGAATATATTATGAAGTTAGTACCTTTAGGCGACAGAGTTGTATTAAAACAGTTTGAAGCAGAAGAGACAACAAAATCCGGAATCATCCTTGCAGCTAAATCCCAGGAGAAACCCCAGGAGGCTGAGGTTGTAGCAGTAGGCCCGGGCGGAATGGTTGACGGAAAAGAAGTTACCATGCAGGTAAAGGTTGGCGACAAAGTGATTTATTCCAAATATTCAGGCAACGAGGTAAAACTCGAGGACGAAGAATATATCATCGTAAAACAGAGCGACATTCTGGCTATCGTAGAGTAATAGAAGGAGGAAATTCATCATGGCTAAAGACATTAAATATGGAACAGACGCAAGAAAAGCTCTTGCAGCAGGCGTAGATAAACTGGCAGATACCGTAAAGGTAACGCTTGGACCCAAAGGAAGAAACGTAGTTCTGGATAAACAGTACGGTGCTCCCCTCATCACCAATGACGGTGTTACCATCGCAAAAGAGGTTGAGCTTGAGGACGCTTTCGAGAATATGGGCGCTCAGCTGGTAAAAGAAGTAGCTACCAAGACCAACGATGTAGCCGGTGACGGTACCACAACCGCAACCGTTCTGGCACAGGCAATGATCCGCGAGGGTATGAAAAACCTGGAAGCAGGCGCTAACCCCATCGTTCTTCGTAAAGGTATGAAGAAAGCAACTGAGTGCGCTGTAGAAGCTATCGCAAAAATGAGCAGCAAAGTAACCGGCAAAGCTCAGATGGCAAGAGTAGCAGCTATCTCCGCAGGAGATGACGAGGTAGGAAACATGGTAGCAGACGCTATGGAGAAAGTTTCCAGCGACGGCGTTATCACCATTGAAGAGAGCAAGACCATGAAGACCGAGCTTGACCTGGTAGAAGGTATGCAGTTTGACAGAGGATATATTTCCGCTTACATGTCCACCGATATGGAGAAAATGGAAGCTATCCTGGATGATCCGTACATCCTGATTACCGACAAGAAGATCTCCAATATTCAGGAAGTTCTGCCGCTGCTGGAGCAGATCGTACAGTCCGGCAAGAAACTTCTCATCATCGCTGAGGATATCGAGGGTGAGGCTCTGACCACCCTGATCATGAACAAACTGCGTGGTACTCTGCAGGTAGTCGGCGTGAAAGCACCGGGCTATGGCGACAGAAGAAAAGAGATGCTGCAGGATATCGCAATCCTGACCGGCGGTACCGTAATCTCCGAGGAGCTGGGTCTGGAGCTTAAAGACACCACTCTGGATCAGCTGGGAAGAGCAAAATCAGTTAAAGTTCAGAAAGAGACCACCGTTATCGTTGACGGCGCTGGCGACAAGAAGAACATTCAGGATCGTGTCGCTCAGATCAAAGCAAGAATCGAGGAGACCACTTCCGAATTCGATAAAGAGAAACTGCAGGAGAGACTGGCTAAACTGGCTGGCGGCGTAGCTGTTATCCGTGTAGGTGCTGCTACTGAGACCGAGATGAAAGAAGCAAAACTCCGTATGGAGGATGCCCTGAATGCTACAAGAGCAGCTGTTGAAGAGGGTATCGTATCCGGTGGCGGATCTGCTTACATCCACGCTTCCAAGTCTGTTGCCGAGCTGGTAAACGAGCTGGAAGGTGATGAGAAGACTGGAGCAAAAGTTGTACTGAAAGCTCTGGAGGCTCCGCTTCATCAGATCGCTGCAAACGCAGGTCTTGAGGGTGCCGTTATCATTAACAAAGTAAGAGAGTCCGAGGTTGGCATGGGCTTCGATGCATACAAAGAAGAGTATGTAAACATGGTAGATGCAGGTATCCTGGATCCGGCCAAAGTTACCAGAAGCGCTCTGCAGAACGCAACCAGCGTTGCTTCTACCTTCCTGACTACCGAGTCCGTAGTAGCAAACATCAAAGAGCCGGTTCCGGCAGCTCCCGCAGGTGCAGCTGGCGGAATGGGAATGATGTAATCCCAGCTATAAAAAATAAGCAAAGCGAAGACCGTCGCCCCTGTGGCGGCGGTTTTCTTTTTATCATAAGTTTATAATTCTTTACTTCCATTCCCTAAAAAAAAGAGTTATAATAGAAAGTAATGATGATGTGTAACTGTTCAGAGCCAAGCAGATTTTCATGCAAAAGTGTGAATCATGCTTGCATGAATGAACACTTTTACCTGGAGATCTATTTGGCGGATACGCCACACCGACGAAATACGCAGCATTTTGGAGGTGGCTCTGAACAGTTACGATGATGTTTAGAAAAAACATCAGCATTTATGAGCAAACTGACAAAGGAGGAACAAATTTATGAGCGATTTGTATATAGAATTACTCGTAAAGAAAAAGAAGACATCCACCGACACTCTGCTGAAGGTTCTGATGATCGGCGCTACCGTCATTTTTGTATTGGGAGGCATCCTGTTCAATCCGATCATCCTGCTTCTGGCTGTTGTTATGGGCGTGGTGGACTACTTCAAGCTGCCGTCTCTGGATCTGGAGTACGAATATCTCTATGTGAACGGAGAGCTGGATATCGACAAGATCATGTCCAAGCAGAAGAGAAAAAGAGTGGGAAGCTACGATATGAAGAAAGTGGAGATCGTTGCTCCGAAAAATTCCCACGAGCTGGATTCCTTCCGTAACCGGAAAGATATCAAGGTTCACGATTACTCTTCCCTGGAAGAAAATGCTAAGACCTTCGGTATGGCGATCAACGGCGACAAGGGCATGGAACTCATCTATTTTGATCCCAATGAGGCGATCATCAAAGATATGCAGCGCATTGCTCCGAGAAGTGTAAAACTGTATTAAAAGAAAAAGAAAAGCGTATGCGGTTTTCAGATCATCTGAAAGCGCTTACGCTTTTTCTGTGAGGAGAAAAAATATGAATACTTTGATCATGTGGGTGATGGCCTGCGGGGCTGTCTTAGGCGGCCTGGACCGGATTCTAGGGAACCGTTTCGGCCTGGGAAAACGTTTTGAGGAAGGTTTTGAGCTTTTAGGGGCCACGGCTCTTTCCATGGCAGGAATCATCTGCCTGGTGCCCCTTCTGACCCTGGGCCTTGAAAAAACAATCGTGCCTTTCTGGAAGCTCCTTGGCCTGGACCCCGCCATGCTGGGCGGTATCATCGCTATTGATATGGGTGGCTTTCAGCTGGCAGTAGAACTGGCAGCCGATCCGAAAGTGGCCTCCTATGCAGGCATTCTCGTGGCAGCAACCCTGGGCTGTACCGTGACCTTTACCATTCCCGTCGGCATGGGAATGGTTCCGGAAAAAGACCGGCCCCTCTTTGCAAGAGGCATCCTTTTTGGCCTGATTCTGCTTCCGGTATCCCTCTTTCTTGGAGGCCTTCTGACCGGCCTGATGCCGCTGAACACGATCCGTCAAAGCCTTCCGGTGTTCCTGGCCTGCCTTGCTCTGGCCCTTGGCATTGCAAAATGGCCGGACCAGCTTGTAGGGGGCTTCCTTCATTTTTCCAATGCGATCCGCCTGATTTCCACGCTGGGACTGATCTTTGGAGCCTTCGCCTATATGACCGGCGTAAGCCTTCCCTTTCCGATGACGCCCCTTGAGGAGGCCATGAAGACTGTTTCCTCCATCGGCATCGTCATGCTGGGAAGCCTTCCGATGGCGGAGCTTCTCCAGCGGATTTTAAAAGTGCCCCTTGCCTGGCTCGGCAAAAAGACCGGCATGAACAGCGCCAGCATGACCGGCCTCCTCCTCGGCGGCGTCAGCGTCGTCCCCGCCATCGCCCTCATCCGCGACATGGACCGCCGCGGCAAGATCGTAAACGCCGCCTTCCTGGTCTCCGCCGCCTCCGCCCTGGCAGCCCACCTGGGATTTACCTTTGGAATACAGAAAGAAATGGTGGTGCCGCTGTTGGCGGTGAAATTTGTCGGCGGTATTCTGGGAGGAGTAACGGCGTATTTGCTGACGGAGAAGCCAATGGGGACCTAGATATACGTCCCTATGGATTTATTTTGCGATAAAGAGAACGCCTAAAGTTCCAGGGCCACAATGGCTGGAAATAACACCGCCAGCCTGAGTCTCCAGGATTTCATGAAAGACTCCTAAGGACTCCAGATAGGAGTGTACTGCATCGACGGTCGCACGGTCACAGCCGGAATGGGTAATAAATACACGGTCGGGCCGTGCGTCTTTTAAATCTTCTTCCATATCTTTCACATAGGCCATGATGACAGCGGCGATTTTTCCACGGTACTTTTTGTCTGCGTTCATGGCTCCATTTTCTACCACAATTTTGGGATGCAGTTTGAAAACGCTTCCTGCCATGGCAGCAACGGCATTGCAGCGGCCGCCCCGGTACAGATAAGTAAGAGTATCCACAACGAAACTTGCCCGGACCTTTGGTTTTAACGTCTCTATAGCGGAAACGATTTCTTTGGCTGAGCAGTGATTCTCAGCCATAATAGCGGCTTCTATTACAAGGAGCCCGATTCCGGTGGAAAGGCTGGCGGAATCGACAACGGTAATAAGGTCTGAAGCCTCCAGTTCTTCTGCTGCGAGGCGCATGACATTACCGGAAGTGGACATGCTGGAAGAGATGGAAAAACAGATCACTTCGCGCCGCTCTTTTACATAGGGCCGGAAAAGTTCAATAGCGGTTTCCAGTGACGGAGCAGAGGTTTTGGGAGTCGTCTTATGTTCATCGGACCAGGCATAAATCTGATCCGGTGCAATGTTTTTTCCATCCTCGTATTCATTTTCACCCAGAAGAATGTGAAGAGGCAGAATATCGATATTATATTTTGCAATCAATTCCGGTGAAAGGTCGCAGGTACTGTCTGAAATGATTTTTACTCTGTTGCAGATCGTCATGTTCTTTCTCTCCTTTTTGATTTTTGATTTCTATCATCTTACCATAAAAAAGGTAATTGTGCATATCAGATTTCACAATCAGGTGAGATTCCCCGTTGTAAAAAGTTCCCTGAAATGTTAAGCTTAACTAAAAGATTATACAAAGGAGACGTTATCATGAATTTACAGAACATTTTTGATTCCACGGATTTCGTTCATGCCAGCGGCACGAAGGAAGAGCTGGCTGTGGCAGAATTTCTGAAGGGCCAGTGTGAAAGCTTAGGCGTTTCGGCGCGGATTGAACCGTTTCGCGTGGCCATGAGTGATATCGAGGAGGCTCATCTTTTTGCAGACGGAAAAGAGATTCCCTGCAAGGCCTTCAACTGCTGCGGCAGCGGTGTGGTAGAAGGAGAGCTTTACTACATGCCGGGAACAGACCCTGTTTCCATGGCCGGAGCGAAGGACAAGGTCGTACTTTTTGATACCCAGGGAATCGGCTTTTTCGCTTATCAGGATCTGATGAAAGCGGGAGCAAAGGCAATCCTGTTTCAGTATGGAAATGCTTATTATCCAAACGACGATATCGATCAGAGAGACCTCAGAGAGGTGGTAAGCGGAGAGAAAAAAGTACTCTGCGCCATGATTCATTCCCGCCAGGCAGTAGAACTGGTAAAAAATAAAGTAAAAACAATTCGTCTGGAAGTGTCCCAGAAAGAATACGACGGAGAATCACATAATGTCATTGCCGGGCTTCCCGGAAAAAGAGAGGAATTTATCGTGCTAACGGCCCATTACGACAGCACTTCCCTGTCCCACGGAGCCTACGACAACATGAGCGGCTGCGCCGGGCTTCTCGGAATTATGGAAGCCATGAAAGACAAAGAGCTGAACTATGGCCTGCGTTTTGTTTTCTGCGGAAGCGAGGAACGGGGACTTCTGGGCTCCAAGGCTTATGTCCGGGATCATGAGAAAGAACTGGAAAAAGTGGCGCTGAACATCAACCTTGATATGATTGGAACCTATATGGGAAAATTCATTTCCTGCGTTTCCGCGGAAGAAAAACTGGCCGGTTACATTTCCTATATGGCAGCAGAGGTCGGCTTCCCGGTTGAGGCCAGAGCGGGCGTATATTCCAGCGATTCTACGCCTTTTGCAGACAAAGGGGTTCCTTCTCTTTCTTTTGCCCGCATTGCCAGCAAAAATGTGGCGCCGATTCACTGCCGCTACGATCTGAAAGAAGTCATGTCCATGGAGCAGCTCCAGAAAGATATTGATTTCCTGGCGAAATTTACCGAGCGCTTTGCGAATGCAGTTGTCTGCCCGGTTTCCAGAGAGATTCCGGAAAAAATTAAGAAAGAACTGGATGAGTACCTTTTCAGAAAGAGAAAAGAGTGATTTTTACAGGAGGTTCCAAAATGAAAACACGGAGACTTGGAAAAACAAACCTTCAGGTCAGCGAGATCGGTTTCGGCGGAGAATGGCTGGAGCGCCATCCGGAAGAGGAGGGCATCGAGCTGATTCATTATGCTGCTTCTCAGGGGATCAACATTCTGGACTGCTGGATGGCCGATCCGAAATCGAGAGACATCATCGGAAAAGGAATCAAGGAGAACCGCAGTCAGTGGTTTATTCAGGGCCATATCGGCTCCACCTGGAAGGACGAGCAGTATTTCCGGACAAGAGATATGAGATATGTCCGTCCCGCTTTTGAGGATCTCTTGAAACGGCTGCAGACCGATTACATTGATCTCGGAATGATCCATTATGTGGATTCTGAGGAGGAATGGGAGCAGATTCAGCACTCAGACTATCTGGACTATGTGATGGAGCTCAAAAACAGCGGCATCATTCATCACATCGGCATGAGCTCCCACAACCCGAAGGTGGCGATGAAAGCGGCAGAGTCCGGTTTTGTGGAGATGATCCTTTTCAGCATCAATCCGGCTTTTGACATGCTTCCCGCCAGCGAAAATATCGACACAATGTTTGCCGATGAATTTGATACCAGTTTAAAAGGTATCGATGCGGACCGGGCACGTCTCTACAAAGTCTGTGAGGAGAACGATGTGGGAATCACGGTGATGAAAGGCTTTGCCGGTGGCCGTCTCTTTGATGAAAAACGTTCCCCCTTCGGCGTAAGCCTGACTCCCATCCAGTGCATTCACTATGCCCTGACCCGACCGGCAGTCTGTTCCATCATGTGCGGCTATGACACGAAAGAGCAGGTGGAGGCGGCTGTCGCTTACGAAACCGCATCCGAGGAAGAAAAAGATTACGCTTCCGTCATTGCCAACGCGCCCTTCCATTCCTACCGGGGCGAATGTACCTACTGCGGCCACTGCAAGCCCTGCGTCTCCAACCTGGACATTGCAATGATCAATAAATTTTACGACCTGGCTACGATGCAGCCCGAAGTACCGGCCACGATCCAGTCTCACTACGAGCTCCTGGAACACAAAGCCTCCGAATGCATCGCCTGCCGGGCCTGCGAAAAACGCTGCCCCTTCGGCGTGCCTATTGCGGAGCGGATGGAGAAAACGGCGAAATTGTTTGGGTGTTAAAAAAGAAAACGGATTCTGCTTCGGCAGAGTCCGTTTTTTGAAAAGTGGGAAGTCATGCAATTACCTTATTCTGAAGAATTAAATATCGAAAATTTCAGTCGTTTGTTTGACAATACTAGTGAATGTTACAAGTTTTTCTGGTTTAAAGCAATCGTAGGAAAAGTCGTTGAAGGGAAACAGGAAATAACATATGAAGAACTTGCGGATGAAATGATTGCAGAAGCCTGGTATATGGTAACAGAATATCATTTGAATTTGGGGCCGCGAGACACATTGGAAAATTTAGTTGATCTTATCAAGAAATAGAATCCGGAATTAAAGTCCTGTGAGAAGAAAAGTGCAATTATTGATTTATAAGAGGGAGGATGCTTCGAACGATTAATAGTAGGAAAACGCATTTTGAAAGGAATTTATATGAGTATTCGAGTACTTTTCGTCTGCCACGGCACTCCAGTTTTATGATAATGCATACCTTCGCAGACTGGGGCAACACAGGGCAGAATATGGCGGATGGAAAGGGCAATACTGCCGAGCTTACTACTAAGGGAGCAAGGTTGGATGCTTAAGAAATAGAGATGGTAAAAGCCACAATTGTTGGTAAGTAATAAATATATGATTATTAGGAGAAAATTTGAGGAATATATGGATGATATGGCTGGTAAAAATACAGTTGAATAAGTGGAACTTTGTATTGCAAATGTTCCACACGAATGATATAATTTCCAATATTATGGGAGGAAATAGATATGAATAAAACATATTCAATGAGTATTAGAGTAAGTGAAGAAGAATTAAATAGATTAAAGCAGGCAGCAAAATTGGAATCATATTCTTCTTATAGTGAGTTTGTGAGAAGAATTGCGCTAAAAGAGGCTGATAAGGTAATAAAAAAAGACAGAAAAGATAAAACAAACACTTGTTCGATTCTGCGAAATGAGTTATAATTACATGTGAGCAAGATAATATTTGGAGGTGCTGGTATGGCTAAAAGCAAAAGAGCAGAGTCGCGATGTAGATATTTAGTGAGAGATATTGCTGGACAGAAAGGTTGGGATGTTAGACATCCTCAAAAAGGCGGAGATTTTTTGGAGGAGCAAGAGATTGAAGATTTCTTTCCAGATTGTGGACTTGATGGAACAAAACCGGATTTTATTGTGTGCAAGAAATCACTTCCGTTAGTTGTGGTCGAAGCCAAAAATGATATAAAGAAAATTGATATTGCAATATCAGAAGCAATGGAATATGCTAATTCAATTAATAAAAAGGGAAAGTATAAAATTAGAATTGTAGTAGGTGTTGCAGGAGAAGAGGACCACGGATATCTTTTTAAATCGTTTTTTTGGAATGATAAAAAATGGACACCCTTAACATCTAAAGGGTATGAATTGACTAGTTTTCCAAGTGTTTATGAGGTGGATGGTGCTTTAGTTACTAATAATGGTACTACTGAGGTTTCTATTCCGCAAATATCTGATTATATTAATACTGCGATAGAGTTGTCATCAATATTAAGATCTGCAAAAATAGAGCCGTCATTGCGTCCAAAAGTATTGGGAGCTGTAATTACGGCGTTGTATTGGGGCGAGATTGACTTAGAGGACGGAAAGGAATTAGAGTCCATTAATGATTTGGTATCAGCAGCAATTAAATCAACAGATCATTTTGAGGAAAACAAAAAAGAACAATTAATAGAAACACTTAAATTGACGGTTGGAGATTATAATAGATTATCTAATAAGATAAGTAAAATAGTATTTTTGCTTAAAAAACTTAATATTAAATCAATTTTACAAACAGACACTGATTTTCTGGGATTATTATATGAAGCGTTTATTAGATATGGATATGATAATAATTCATTAGGAATTGTTTTTACGCCACGTCATATCACGAAATATTGTGCAGAGTTAATTGATGTTACAGCGAAGGATAAAGTTATTGATATAGCTTGTGGTTCTGGTGGATTTTTGGTTGCATCATTTGATCGCATGATGAAAACATCAAAAAAATTTGGAATACCATCAGAAATAGTGAGGGAGTCTTTGTATGGGTTTGATACAAATCCTACGGTTTGGTCTCTAGCAGCACTTAATATGTTTTTTAGAGGTGATGGAAAGAGTCACATTGAGAATGTGAGTTGTTTTGAAGAGAGTAGCAAAGAAAATGTAAAGAATAAATTTACGAAGGCTTTGCTAAATCCACCTTTTTCTCAGGATGAAGAGCCAGAACGAGATTTTATTTCATTAGCAATGGAATCTTTGCAAACAATGGGATTGATGGCGGTTGTTGTTAAATCAGGTATTTTTGCTGATGATGACAATGCTTTATGGCGTAGTGAATTTTTGAAAAAACATTCTGTTTTTGGGATGATTAGTTTGCCGGGTGATTTATTTTACCCAACAGCTGTTGATACAACAATAATGATTGCACAGGCACATAGACCACAAATGAAAAGCGATAAGATATTTATGGCTAAAATTTGGAATGATGGATATAAAAAGTTAAAAGGCAAAAGAGTTGAAGTAGAAGGTTCACAATTACCGGAAGTATTAGATTTGTTTAAGAAGTTTATGAAAAATAAAAAGGTAAAATCAGAACTTGTTACAATAGTATCAGCATCACAGATAATGGAAGTTGGAGCTGAATTTTCACCAGAACAGTATTTGCCACAACCAGAGTTGTCTGAAGAAGAGCAGAATATATTTGTAGAGAATATTACAAAATCCATTTTGACAGCGTCAGTATGTATTGAGGATATTGCGGATGAGGTTCTCACGAATTTCCCACTAAGTGATGATAAGCTGCCGGAACTTCCATACGGAAAATCTGATAATATAGAGAAGTTTTTTGCTGTTTCAGGTGGAAAATCAAGTGGTGAAAGTAATTACTTGGCTGGCACATGTCCGTATGTATCATCAGGAGACCCACAAAATAGTATTGTTAGACTAGTCAATGATGTTAATGGTGAAGTGTTTGAAAACGGGGCTATTACAGTAACTTGTTTTGGACAAGCCTGTGTGCAACCTTGGCGATTTATGGCTAGAGGAAATGGTGGTAGTGCAGTAAGGGTTTTGATACCGAAATATAAAATGTCATATTCTGAGATGGCTTGGTTTGCAGCTCAAATTAATATGCAACGTTGGAGATTTTTCTACGGAAGAATGGCAATACAAAAAAGATTAAAACAATTAAAACTAACGGCACCATCTAAAAAAATAGAAGATGGTGAAAATAGTATTGCAAAGAAAATATGTGAATTGTCAGGAACGTTTTCGAATATTATGAAGGAATAAAATTAAGGAGGGGGTATCCAAATCTCTACAACGATTCCGTTTAAAGACCGATGGCCCCCTTCGTGCGAATTTTCGCAGAATTAAACAGGGGGGATACCCACCAAGGTCGGTTTATGTAAAAATATCCGCAGAATATTGTTAGAGTCCGGGAGAATCGACCACTCAGAGTCCGATAGAAACAGCCAATTTGAGCTCAACAGAAATAGCCAATGCACCTTGGCGAGAGTATGAAACTTTTTCTGTAAAATAATGTTTGGAAGGTTCTTCTATGATAC
>ERZ824488.2095-NODE-2095-length-19017-cov-3.130788_pt1 | contig 19017 bp, 14 predicted proteins | sample MGYA00519936_ERZ824488 | MGnify/ENA primary metagenome ERZ824488 (study PRJEB31778, sample SAMEA3449153) | human gut metagenome | biome: human gut; feature: human-associated habitat; material: faeces | place: United Kingdom | collected 2010/2012 ... | reverse complement strand
GCCACAGAGGGGTATTACCAGAACATCGGTGAGAATGGATTCACCGAAGCAGATCACATCCGTTTGAGGGACACCCTCCTCTCCATCCAGGGAAAGTTCCTGCTGTCCTACAACGACGATGCTTTTGTGCGGAGGCTGTACGACCAGCCGGGAATTTTTCTGATGGAAACCACCCGCATCAACAACATCAAGCAGCGGTACGACAATGGGTGCCAGTTCCCGGAGTTGATCATCGCCAACTATGATCCGCAGGAGAGAAACCGGACAATGCCCTCCCAAATGACACTCTTTGACGGAAATGGGGATGATTTGCTTGCACGAACATCAAAATGAGCTGGAGAAGCTCCAAAAGGCGGCCCTGCTGATTGAGGAAATGAGTATGGGCCGTTTGAAGGTCTGCCCCAGCACGGTGGGCCATGTATATATCCGTCCGGAGAGCGACGCCTATATCGGGCTGCAGATGCAGATAGCGCCCGAATCCACTCCGGGACGATATGCGGTTACCTTCACCGCCTTTCCTCGCAGGATGGGTCTTGAACTGGGCTCTTCCGGCCTGCGCCGGCTGATGACTGAGGTCAACCAGTCCTACGCCCTTCTGACCGCATTGGAAATGCAGAAATATCGCCCCACCCAGTTGGAACTGGAGCAATTCCGAGAATCCATAATCGAACAGCAGGAATCGGAGCAGCTGCTCCCACTCCTGAGCCCAAAGCTATAAGGAGGAATACAATTTGAAGTTTGTAAAAGAAGTGACCGGAGAAAAGATGGCCATTCCTGCCGCCGCACTCAAGCTCTGCGGGTTTGAAAACGGGGACAAAGCGGAACTTCATGCACTGCCCAGTGCCGCCATTATCCTCAAGCAGAAGATGACCGCTATGGAGGTGATCCAGGCTATGGACGCCCTGCACCAGCTGACTGTGGACCTTAGCGTGCATCTGGCCAGAGCCAGCGGACCTTGCGACGGCTGTGATGGCGACTGTCCCTTTGACGGTCTGGATGGACAGGAGATCGCTCTGCCCGACTATCTGCGGGATGAAGCTGGAATCCCGGAGAATGCCAAGCTCTGCGCCTATGTAGACGAGGAGGAGAATACCGTCACCATCACAGAAGCTGGATATGACCATGATCTGCGGGATGTGCCGCCTTATCTGCTGGAGATGCTTGCCGCCAGCGGGATCTGCATTGGAGAACTGGAGGAGCGCCTTATGCTGGAGGATACCGTTTATGGAGTTTAATACCGGGGGTGAACGGAATGCGATTGGATGGCGTTGAGCATTGGGATCACTTTCAAGATGAAACCATTTACTGGTTGGACCTGTCCGATATGCCGGAACCGATTCAGCAGGCGGCAAGGCGAATTGATGGAAAGGCATACAATGATCGATGCTTTGGTATATGTGTTGTCCATGATCTGGCCACAAATGAGTATGCCGTTGTTACCGAAAGCGGAACTTCTCCGGAGGTGGATCGCAACATTTTCTATGTTGACAATGACGGAGATAAGCACTGGTTTCAGGCAGATCTGCCCGATACGCTCGTTAAAGAGATGTTTAGCTGTTGTGAAGATGTCCACGCCGGCAAGCTTCTCCCCCAAGGATATCAAGCCCTGTCCAGCGTCCTCTTTGATAATGAAACCGGCTTTGTCAGCGGTGAAAACCAGGCAGCTAAATCTCCCTTTTCCACCTGGCAGCTTCGTATAGATCATGGGCATCCAGAGTATTACACACCTCACTATCACACGGACAGAGAGAGTGCGGAACAGGATCTGAATGGCCGGGTTGCGGAATATAAGCGGTATCACACCATCCGGGAGAAAAACGGTGAATTTGCGTATCTTTACCCCTACTCCAAGGCAGAGGCTGGAAGGCGTGGGGAGTTGGACAGGTGGGAGGAGAGTTTCCGGGCCAATGTTTCCTGCGCCAGAGAGATTGAGGCGGCTATTCGCGGTTATTCCAGTGGCGATGGAATACTTCAGCCGGGGACTGCCCGAAACATTTTGGAGCAATGGGGCTTCAAACGGACCAATTTTGTCCTTGCCAATACGCTCCAACAGTTGGGCCCTATCAAGGATCGGCTCAGCGAGGCAAACCGGAACTGGCAGCGTGGGGCATATATCCCACAGGATGGCACAAACCGGTACTTTGCGGTAGACACGGCTTTGATTTGCATGGACCAGTTCATCAGTCAGGTCCGGGATGCGTATAAGCAGTTGGAGCTGCTGGGGCCTGAGCACTGCGAATCTGGTTCCTATGAAAAACTGGACTATGAGGGCCGGGTTCTGGTCCTTGCCCCGGACACCCTCAAGGAAAGTTATTGGAACCAGCGAAGTCAGCTCTGGCTGGCCCATGACGGCTTTGGCTGTTCGCCTCACACCATTGGCCGCTCAGTGCGCTGCACCTGCCTCGGGGATGGCGAGATGACACGCTGGAACCGCAACGAGTTCATTGGCGTACTGGATGACAAGTTCCTTCCAGAATGGGCAAAGCCGAAGCTGGCGGAGTTGAACGCGCAGGAACAGACCGAGGCCCTTGGCGGCATGAATATGAAGTGAGGAGGATGTCTGAATGTGCATGACCTATTACACCGTGGACGATCTCCGCCCCGGAAGACCCGGCTGGGATGTGAGACAGTTTTCTGCATTGGCGGAGGCCATCGACCATTACCGGACGCTCCCCATGGATGGGACCCGTGTCCTTGGTATGATGGATGATGCCCACGCCTACGAACTCATCCGCTGTGTACGCCTTTTCCCCGGCGATGCCCAGGGCGAGGATGTTCTGGCGGCAGATTACCGGCGCAGCGGCTTGACGAAAAAGAATGCTGCTTTGAAAACTGCACTGGATATCTGCTTAAAAACCCTGCGTCCCCGTTTCCTGTTGGAGCCGGAGCGTTTGGTTCCCGTTCCCCATCGCAGAAAGCTGCGGGAAGAACTGCGGGAGGCGCTTCTCTGGCAGGGTTATGAAGAAAACTACGATTCCGCCATCCGTTCTGTTTTTGTGGGCGGCGTTGGTTGGATCTCACCCCAGGACGTGAAAAAGCAGCGGCATCTTCCACTTGTGTTGAGCTACCGGGTAGACGGTATGTCGAAAGACGGTGCCTACCTCTCCTTAGAGCTGGAGCCTTGGGAATATGACCTTCTGCTGGAGCAGACGAAAAATCACTATAAAAATAAAGAAAAGAGGAACACAAAATGAAACGAATGCTATCTCTCTGCGCTGCGGCGTTGTGCCTGACTTTGGCACTGACGCCCACTGCGCTGGCGGCAGACTTTGAACCCGCGGTACCGGACGCCAAGGTCTGCTATCCCACCGCCATCGTCCGAAACGACGATGGCACAGAACTGAAGAAAATCTATGATCTGAGTCCGGAAGACGATCCTGCGGGCATTCCCCGCTCGAATTTCCAGCAGGATGGCTTCCAGTACAACCTGACGGACCTTCTGAAGCAGGAGCTTCCGGAAAACGAGAGCCGCCAGCATACGGAGCATGTTTCTATCGAGAGCGCTAAAAAGGATATGGAATCCGTGCTGGCACTGCTGCCGCAGGAGCGTGAGTTCATCACGGACGATGGGCTTATGGGCACGCTCACATTGAAGCTCGACACCGTGCAGGTCGAGCCGTCCGGCTATGGCAGTTCTACAAAGCAGCTTTCCGTCAAGCGCAGCTATCCCAATCTTGCCGAGCAGGATACACAGTACATCCCCAAGAGCATTGAGGACGGCGGTAGGACCCTGACGCTCTCCGACATTCAGTGGCAGACGGACAATACCGCCAACATGGACGGTTATGCCGTGGCAGACCGCTATACCGCCGTCGCTACCTACACCGGCAGCGCCACCAGCAGCTACGTGAAAGGCTACACCGTCACGGCGGATTATACCGGAACCGTCAGCCGGATCGCCCTCAACCGTGTCCGCTATGTTGCCATTTTTGAGGGAACGCCCATCCAGCCCGCGGAGCCTGTGAATGTGCCTTCTGCGGCATCCGCTTTCCGCTGGTCCTATGTGCTGATTCCCCTCGGAATAGTGGCTGCGGCAGGAGCCGGTGTCGGCGGTGCGCTGCTGGTGAAGCACAGAAAAGAAAACGCGGATGAGGAGGATACAGAATGAAAAAAATCATTACCCTTTGCCTGAGCCTTTGCATGACAGCGGCTTTGGCGGCTCCGGCGTATGCGCTGGAATACAGTATCGACGCGCCGGACGATTACGACTTCGGCAGGAACACCTCCATCGAGGTCATCCACACGGCAGATGGCGGCGCCATGCGCAACGAGGATGTGAGCAAAAATGCCGCTCTCATTCCGCCCATTTTTGGCTCGGAGAGCATGAATGCGCTCCATACCGGCGAATACCTTACCCCCAATCTCGCTCCCGGTGGTATTCCCGCGTCCGGTTCGGTCATTGGCGGCGGTGCCTCCGGCGTTGTCACACCCGGCAGCACGGTGAATGGCGGCAGCGGCTATCAGCCCGCCGTGCTGTTCACGGAGGTGACAAGCGACCTCTACTACAAAAATGGCTCCCTCGGCAAGATCGAGATCCCCGCGTTGGATCTGAGTGTCCGTATTTATCAGGGAACGGACAGCAAGACGCTTGCCAAAGGCGTTGGGCATTTTGAAGATACCTCCATCTGGGAGGGCAATGTCTGCCTCGCCGCCCACAACCGCGGCGCCAACAGCTACTTCGGGCAGATCCACACGCTGAACATCGGGGACAAGATCACCCTGACGACCAAACTGGGGACGCGAACCTACCATGTGACGGACGTCAGCAAGGTCAGCGAGACAGACCGCAGCGGTCTTGCGGACTCCGGCGAGAATATGCTCACGCTTTACACCTGCGTCCGCAATCAGCGGGACCAGCGCTGGTGCGTCACCGCAGTGGAAACTTGATTTTTTCTCCGTTTTGCCGGATCGGTTCTGTTCGACTTCTGCCCCTCACTTGTGATATGGTGAAGCTGCGAGGAAGATTTCCACATACACATTTAGAATGGAGGCAGAAAGATGAAGGAGAGCAAAAATGTGAGAAAGAATGTCAGTATGATGCTCACCGGCATGGTGATCGGCGCGGCGCTGACCGGCGGCTCTATCGCGGTCGCAGCCGGGATCACGGCGGAACCGACCTGGCAGCCCATCTTTGTGGATGGTCAACAGGTGGAAATGGAAGCCTACAACATTGCTGGACACAACTATGTGAAGCTGCGGGACATGGGCAAGCAGGTCAGTTTCAATGTATACTGGGATGCGGTCAACGGCTGTGTGCAGGTAGAAAGCGGAAAGCCCTACACCGGAACCGCACCCCAGCAGACTGCCGCAGCACCCACAGACGGTTCCCGGTATGTTCCCAAGGTGGGCGATGTAATCCGCTGCAACGATGGTACGGACTACACTATTAAAGATGTATCCCGCTGGGATAAAAACGCTTTTTCCAGCGCACCGCTGGGAGAACTGCCTGCCGCCACCTGTGACTGGAGCAAGCTGCCCCAGCCGGAAATGCCGCAGGCAGAAGCGCGCCATTTCACAAGCGGCGGGCAGGACTACCTATTCCAGCGTAATCTCTATGAAACGCGCCGTATGCTCTACACCCTGTATAATGCCATCGGGGACAACCCGGAAACGTGGCAGAACGGCGCACCCGTGAGGTTTCCCAGCGGGAATGACAAGGTGAAGATCAACCTAAGCATCCCAGCAGAGGTTACGCCTCAGAGCTTCTGACCGTGGCGGGCGGAGCAGATCACGGAGCTGTTCAACTCCTGCCCTCCGGGGACCTACTCCATGGAGGCATGGGATGTCTACAAAAACGGCGTATTCCAGTACACCGAGTACAGCATCTATGTAAGCTGACAATTTCATATTCCAAGCAGGCGGTATGTGAAAAGCATACCGCCTTTTTATATCCAAAAAATTCAGGAGGAACGCACGATGAAAAAACGATTGATCTCCATGCTGCTGTTGGTGGTCATGGTGCTGGGGATGCTCCCGGCCACCGCTCTTGCCGCCAGCAGCGAGGAGGAAGCCCTGGGCGAAGTCAATATTTACAACGGAGAACAGAAGCTCTCCTATCTCTCCATCAATGGCCGCATCCGTGAGCTGATCTATACCTATTTCAACCATGTGGATGCCAACGGCAGGACGAAGGAGATTCCCGCGTACTGCGTCAATCCGAATACAACGGGTGTGCCGCAGACCGTGGCCCCCGGCGAGAGTATCAAATACATCGCCAAGGAAAAAGGCAGTGACCCGAAGGTCATGGGCATCATCGCCAACGGGTATCCCACCCGTGGCCTTTCGGAGCTGAAGCTGGAAAACAAATATCACGCCTACTATGCGACTAAAATGGCGCTGTGGTGCTATCTGCTTCCCAACTGGAACATCAATAACCTGAAGGTCAATCCCAACCTGACCGGTGCGGAGCTTCAGCGGGCGCGGGCTATCCTTGCCGCTGCCAAGGACATCTATGTGCGCGGCACGGCGTGGAGCAAGGTGTACTCGCCCCGTGTTACCGCCACGGCTGACCGGGATACCGCTTATGCTGTTACAGTAGACGGACAGCAGTACAAGCAGCAGGTGTTTACGGTCCACTCGGATACCTGGGTATGCGACTATGCCATCCGTGTTGCATTTTCGGACCCTGCTTCTGTTCCCGCAGGAACGCGCATCGTGGATATGGACAATAAGGATATTACCACCATCACCACCTCCGGCACCGGGGATGGCTACGGCGGTAAATTCAAGGTGCTGTACCCTGTCGCTGCGGTGGCGGGCAAGACCGGCAGCGTCCAGCTTTCTTTTACCACCGATGTTTATAAATACGCGGTATTTTATGCCACCTGCGCCGAGGTCAACAAGTACGGCAAGCTCCAGAACTATATGTGCGACACCGATCCTACCGTCACCATGCGCCTGTCCGCATACAGCAATTTCAGCGATGGGGAAAAGCCCGAAGCGCCTGACACCGGCCTGAAGCTCATCAAGCTGGAAAAGGGTACAGATACTCCTCTCAGCGGCGCTATTTTTGAGGTGGTCGATCCCGACGGAGCCACCGTCGGCACCTTCGCCACCGGCTCGGACGGCACCGTAACCATCCCCCTGACGCTGGCGGGCAACTACACCGTGTATGAGCGTGTAGCGCCTTTGGATCACCTGCTTAGTGATACGCCCGCACAGAACATCAAGGTGGAGTATGGCAAGGTGGCGGAGCTGACCTGCTGGAACGAGCCTTACGGAACGCTTCGCATCGAAAAGCTGTCCGACACCGGGGCGCACCTGCCCGGTGCCATGGTGCAGATCAAGCACATCGAGAGCGGCGTGACCTACACCGCCGAAACCAATTTTGCGGGCTATGCCATCTTTGACAACATCAAGCCCGGTGCTTACGAGATCAAGGAGATCACCGCGCCCTCCGGCTGGCTGAAGGACGACGCCACCTATACGGCTTCCGTGGCCACCGGCGAAACCACCACTTTTTCGCTGGTAAACAAGGAGCTGCCCGGTCTGCGGATCATCAAGTATGATCGCAAGAACATGGTGGCGATGGCCAATGTCACCTTTGAAATTTTCCGAGACAGTGTTTCTCTCGGTAAATTCCGCACGGACGAGTTTGGTGAAATCCTCCTGACCGATGCTGCTCCCGGCACCTACCGCGCTGTGGAGGTGGATACCGGCAGCGATGGCCACATCCTCGACACCACGCCGCAGGAGGTGGAGCTGTCTGCTGGTGACGGCATCAAGGAGCTGCTGTTCTTCAACGATGTGAAGCCCGGTATGCGGCTCATCAAGGTAGACAGCACCGACCCCAGCAAGGTCATCCCAAACGCCGTTTTTGAAATTCGCTCCGTAGTCGGTGATTACGGCCCCAAGGAATTTACCACCGATCAGAACGGCGAAATTGACCTTTCCAAGCTGCCCACCGGCGCGTATGTGGTGACGGAAAAATCCTGTGAGGGCTATGTGATCGACCAGGCGCAGCGCATTATCCAGCTCGACCCCAACGAGGACGCACAGTTTGTTTTCACCAATACCATCAAGCCCTCGTTGCAGATCATCAAGACCAGCTCAGACGGCTCTCGACTGAAAAATGTTCATTTCCATATCGCCAAGATCGAGGACGGAACGCACTACCTTGATCGTACCACCAATGAGCAGGGCGAAATTCTGATTGCTGATTTGGAACCCGGTGTTTACTCCGTCAAGGAAACCGCCACGGATTCCTCTCATATCCTCGACCTGCGGGAGTATCACATGGAGCTGTTCGCAGGCCGAACCAGCACCCTGACCATTGAAAATCAGAAGCGACCCAACCTGACCGTGTATAAGCACGATGCCGACACCGGCGAGCCGATTGCGAACACTGTGTTTGAAGTCCGGGCGGCAGACGGCCATAGCGTTGACCAAATCAAGACGGACAGCGAGGGCAAAGCGGAACTGAAAAATCTGCTGCCCGGTGTGTATGAGATCTCTGAAAAATCCGTGCCGTCCCCCTATCTGCTGGATGCGCCCTCTCAGCTTGCCACGCTCTATCCCAATCGAGACCACGCCGTTTATTTTGAAAATCACCAGAAACCCAATTTGACCGTCAAAAAGGTGGACAGCGTGACCGGCGATCCCTTGCAGGGTGCGAAATTCCATGTTACCTACGCCAGCAACAGCACATCTTCCGGCGAGATCAATGACCTTGGCGCTTTCTATACCGATGAAAACGGCCAGTTTCAGTTGACCGGCCTGCGTGATGGCTGGTACAAGGTGACGGAGCTGGAGCCGCCCACAGGCTATTCCATCAAGGAGGCCACGCAGGAGGTCTATATCCAGTCCGGCACTTCCAAAGTGCTGACCTTTGAGAACATTCCGCTTTCTGCCCTCGTCGTGTGGAAGTACGATAGCGTGACAGGTGTAGCGGTGCAGGGCGCTGTGTTTCAGGTGAAGTATTTGACCGGAACCTCCGGCACAGGCGGTACGGTCATCGGCACCTACAAGACTTCCGCCAATGGCAGCTTCACCGTGACGGGGCTGAAAGAAGGCACTTATATCGTCGAAGAACTCTCCAGTGACAGCGGCCATGTGATCGACACCGCACCCCAGACCGCCTATATCAGCGGCAAGCAGCAGGATGTGGTGCAGCTCTATTTTGGCAACAGTCCCAAGGGCAGCCTGCTCGTCAAGAAGATCGACAGCGCGACCCATAAGCCCCTTTCTGATGTTGAGTTTATGGTGACGACTGCGGACGGAACGGTGGTGGGCGATGCCAACGGCAAATATGTGACAGACAGCGCAGGCAGCTTCACAATCAGCAATATCAACCCCGGCACAACGCTGGTGGTAAAAGAAACCCGCGCCAAGAGCGGCTATGTACTGGACGATACGCCGCAGACGGCCACCATCAGGGCGGGCCAGACCGTGACGCTGGAGTTCCGCAACGCGCCGAAAGGCTCTCTCATCATTGTAAAAAAGGATGCTGTGACCGGCAAGGCGCTGAAAGGCGTGACTTTTACCGTTACCACTTCCTCCGGCCGGTTCGCTGCGGATGCCGAGGGACAGATCAGCTCCAACGGCCTCTATTACACCGATGAGAACGGAAAAATCATTCTCTCCGGGCTGGCTCCCGACACCTATGTGGTAACGGAAACCGCAACGATCCCCGGCTATGTACTGGACAGCACCCCGCAGACCGTGGTGGTCAACACCAACGACACGCAGACGCTCACTTTTACCAACAAACCCATCGGTGGGCTTATCCTCATCAAGAGCGATGAGAACAGCGGCAAGCGCATCTCCGGCGTTCAGTTTGAGGTGCGTAAGATGAACGACGAGATTATTGGCAGCTACACTACGGACAATAATGGTGTGATCCAGCTTCCTGAACTGGAAAGCGGCTGGTACACCGTGACGGAGCTGAAAGCCGCGTCCGGCTACCTGTTGGATACCACGCCCCACCGCATTGAGGTCAAGGACGGGCAGACGGCCACGCTGGAGATCACCAATCACAAGTCCTCCCGCATTTTGCTCCACAAGGTGGACAAGGCCACCGGCAAGGGCATCTATGGCGCGGTGTTCCTGCTGTACGACAGCAGTCACAATCCTATTGGGGAATATGTGACCGATCAGGACGGCTACATCTACGCCGACGAGGGACTGGCCGATGGCCGCTATTATCTGCGTGAGATCAAAGCCGCCCCCGGTTATGTGCTTGATCCTGAACTGAAAACGATCTATGTCCGTTACGGCTCCACCACAGAAATCGAGTGGAGCAATACTGCGGAGTGCGGTCAGATCCAGATCATCAAAAAATCTGCGAACGACAATCCTATCAACGGTCTGCCTGCCGGGACGCTGCTGGAGGGCGCGGTGTTTGAGATCTACGACAAAGCGGGTAATGTGGTGGACACCATCAAGTCCGACCGCAACGGACGCGCCGTTTCCAAGACGCTGCCGTTGTCCCGCTATACCGTCCGCGAGATCAAAGCGCCTGCGAATTACTCCATCAACCCCACAGCGATGACCGCCTATCTGGAATTCAACGGACAGATCGTCACCTTTGAAGTGCAGAATACCAGCGTTTCCACCGGCGTATCCATTAAGAAAACCGGCCCTGTGCAGGCTGTCCCCGGTCAGCCGATCCGCTACGTGTTCTCACAGATCAAGAACAGTTCCACCGTTGCCCTTGACTCCTTCTATTGGCGCGATCAGCTTCCCGCGCAGGTGACGCTGAGCAAAATCGTCACGGGCAGCTACAATCAGCCGCTTTCCTACAAGGTGGTCTATAAGACCAACCTTTCCGGGGACTACCGTACTTTGGCGGACAACCTGAGTACAAGCAAGGTTTACGTATTGGACGCCCGCCCCGCTGTCCTCGGCCTTGCCGCCAATGAGCGTGTTACCGAAGTCATGTTCGTATTCGGAAATGTAAAGGCGGGCTTTGCACAGGTAGAAACGCCTTATATCTACGCCACTGCCCGCAGCGGTCTTGCCAACAATGCCAGCGTTGTGAATGTGGCAGATGTGGGTGGCCTTTACAACGGGCAGTGGATTCAGGCGGTGTCCCGCTGGCTCACTACCGTCTACACCAAAACAACGGTGAAGCTGCCCAAAACGGGGTACTAAGCCTTGCGGCAGAATGACTTTCGCAGCGCTGCCCCTGTGTGGGCGGCGCTTTCCCCGTTGGTCCTCTGGCTGGCGGCAATCGCCGCCTATGCCTACGAGGACGGTATGAACCTCTTTCAATGGATGGGGCGTTTCAGCCAAGTGCTGGAGCGCCCCTTTTCCATAGGATGGACGCCCTACACACTGAAATATATGTTGGTGGGCCTGCTGCTCTATGGCTGTGGCATTGCACTTTACTACTCCAGCCGGGAGAACCGGCGACCGGGCGAGGAATACGGCAGCGCTAAATGGGGCAATCCCAAGGAACTGAACCGGAAGTATATGGATCACCAGCATAAGGACGCCAACATCATTCTGACCCAGCGGGTCCGGCTGGGCATGGACGGCTATATCACCCAGCGCAACATGAACATCCTGGTCATTGGCGGCTCCGGCAGCGGCAAGACCCGCTACTTTTGCAAACCGGGCCTCTATTCGGCCAATTGCTCCTATTTGGTCACCGATCCCAAAGGGGAACTGCTGAAGGCAGCGGGGGGACTGCTTCTGTCTCTCGGCTATGAAGTGCGGGTATTCAATCTCATCGACCCCGAACAGTCCGACTGCTACAATCCCTTCGTCTATGTGCGGGAGGAAAAGGATGTGCTGTCCCTCATCGACAACCTCATCAAGAACACTACGCCCCGCAACGCCTCCAGCAATGACCCCTTCTGGGAAAAGGCTGAGGTTGCGCTGGATTCCGCACTCATGCTCTACCTCATCCATGAAGCGCCGCAGGATGAGCAGAACTTTGAAACCATGCTCTACATGATGAATTTTGCCGATGTGCGGGAGGAGGACGAGCAGTACCGCAGTCCTCTGGATATGCTGTTCCGGGCCTTAGAGGAGGAGCAGCCCGCCCATGTTGCCGTGAAGCAATATAAGGTTTTCAAGCAAGCGGCCGGCAAGACCGCAAAATCCATTCTTGTGACGGCTGCTGTCCGGCTGGCGGCCTTCAATATTCCGCAGTACGCCGCCATGACCTCAATGGACGAGATGGACTTCGGCAGCCTCGGCGAGCGCAAACGCGCCATCTTCTGCGTCATCCCCGTCAACGACAGCAGCATGAACTACCTTGTTGGTATGCTCTATACCCAATGCTTTCAGGAACTATACCGCCGTGCGGACCTGAAATACAACGGGCGGCTGCCTGTTCCCGTGCGGGTGCTTCAGGACGAATGGGCCAATGTCGCGCAGCCGGAGAGCTACCCGAAAATTCTGGCTACCTGCCGCAGCTACAACATTGGCTTGAACATCATCGTGCAGAATGTGCAGCAGATCAAGGCGCTGTACGAAAAGGAACACGAGAGCATCATCGGCAACTGCGACACGCTTTTATTCCTTGGCGGCGGCAACGAGCCCGCTTCGCTGGAGTTTATCGTAAAGCTGCTGGGGCGGGAGACACTGGCTACCCGCACACGGGGACTGACCAAGGGGCGGAACGGCTCCAGCACCACGAATTATCAGCAGACGGGCCGTGACCTGATGACCATTGATGAAGTGCGAAAATTGGACACCAATAAAGCGATTTTATTCATCCGCGGCGAGGACCCGGTGATCGACCGGAAATATAACCTCAAGCGCCATCCCAACATCAAATTGACCTTGGACGGCAAGGCAAAGCCATACATCCACAAGCCGCAGAGCGCGCCGGATTACGCACTGCCTGACCTGCCCTATGCGTTCAAATCACTGGACGATTACGAATTTATTGACACGGAGGATACAGAACATGAATCTGAACAAGAAGAACCTTTGGAAACCGATGGAGCCGAATAAGGTGAAGCGGCGTTATTGGACGGCGGCTGGGGCTGCTGCCCTCTGCCTTTGCTGCGTTACGCCCGCGATGGCGGCGGGCGGCGATCCGCTGGATATTGTAAATAACCTTTCCGATTTTATTTTCAGCATCATCAAGGCGTTGGGCGTTATCATTCTCGGCTGGGGCATCGTGCAGGTGGGTATGTCGATCCAATCCCACGATGCCAGCCAGAGAACGCAGGGCTTCCTCTGCCTGTTTGGTGGCTTAATGATCGCCTTTGCGAAGGAAATTCTGACCGCCATCGGCGCGATCTAATGAAAAGAGCCGGGAGATACTGCCTTGCGGCGGATCTCCCGGCTCCCTTGTGGGAGGTGATTTTCATTTGAACAACAACTGGATCGTAGAAAACCTGACCAACGCCTTTGGCGTTTGGAATAGTAAAATGACGGAAATGTGGTCACTGCTGACGGAATCGCCCCAGACCTTCAAGGGCGGCACCATCTGGCAGACCATTGTGACCATCAACGGCGGAATGCAGGCCATCGGCTATGGACTGCTGGTGCTGTTCTTTGCCATTGGTATTTTTCGCAGTGCCTCCGGCTTTCGAGACTTTCAAAGGCCGGAGCATTTGCTGCGGCACTTTATCTACTTTGTGCTGGCAAAGTTGGGTATCACCTATGGTATGGACTTGCTGGTAGATGTATTTGATGTGTGCAGCGGCATTGTGGCAACGGCGGCGGGTAGTATCGGCGGCTTGACCGGCGCATCCGTGGCACTGCCGCAGGAGATCGCGGATGCCATCGGAGATGTGGGCTTTTTTGCAAGCATCCCCCTTTGGCTGGTAACTCTGTTGGGAAGTCTATTTATTACGGTGCTGGCCTTCATTATGATCCTCACCGTCTATGGGCGCTTTTTTAAGATCTATATGTACGCCGCGCTGTCCCCGGTGGCACTGGCATCCTTTGCCGGAGAGGGAACTTCCCATTTCGGCAAGGCGTTCCTTCGGAGCTATGTAGGCGTGTGCATGGAAGGGGCGGTGATCGTTCTGGCCTGCATCATCTTTTCAGCCTTTTCCTCCAGCGGTACGCCGGTGGTGGATAGCAGTGCCTCCGTAGTGACGCAGGTGTGGAGCTATTTGGGCGAAGTCATATTCAACCTGCTGGTACTGGTGGGCTTGGTGAAGTCTGCCGACCACATCGCAAAAGAGATGCTGGGGCTTTAACCAAAATCATGGCGACTACCGGCACCGCTTCCGATTTCTTCAAATGCGCGAATAATCTCCTCAATTTTTTGAAAGCACTCACTATCATTAAGACGATCATCTTCGATAATTGCTTTGATTTTACAGAGCGCTTGATAGCATTGTCCTTCCACTATCTGTGTAAATGGCTCATTCTGCTGTGGGAAAGTAATCTGCACCTCACCTTGGGCAAGGATGTGACTTAATAATTCCATAGCCAACTCCACTTTTGAACACCTCAACTTTCTGCATGGGGATTATATCCCCTTAATACATGGGATTATAACCCCCATAATATGAGTAGTCAAGCTGAGGAGGTTCCCATGATTAAATTCGACAAGCTATGGCTGGTTATGGAGCAGAAGGGTGTCACTACCTACGCCCTTCGTGAAAAGGGCGGCATTGACAGTAAGACCATTCGGCGGCTCAGAAATAACGAGAACATGGAGACAAAAACCTTAGACAAGCTGTGTAAGGCGTTAGATTGCAAGTTGGAAGATATTGCGGAGTATATCGCGGATTGAGTAAAGATGATTTGGAGGCTATTCCAAATCATCTTTTTATTATATTTGCAGAAAGAAGGGTTTTAATTGGAAATCAAAATCAACAAGGAAATTCGCGCGTACCGTGAAACACTCTTTTTCGGCCTGTCCGTGCGGCAATTCATCTGTTCCGTTCTGGCGGTTGGCGTAGCCGTGGCACTGTATTTCAGCCTGAGCCGAGTGTTGGACCGGGAAACGGTGAGCTGGGTGTGCATTGTCGGCGCAGCTCCCGTGGCCGCTGCGGGCTTTTTTCAGTACAACGGCCTCACGTTGGAGCGATTTTTATGGGCATGGCTGAAATCAGAGGTCATCATGGCAGGCAAGCGTGTCTGGAAAGCGGAAAACTACTATGAAGAAGCGATGAAACGCGAGGTGAAGAAACATTGATCTTTTTCAAGCATCGGCGCAGCGCGGAACGGGACGCCTTTTCCGTTCCCCGCAGCGTTCAAAAGTCCATTCCCATCAAACGCATTTATCAAGACGGCGTGTTTCAGGTAAGCGGCAAGTTTTCAAAAACTTGGCGCTTTTTTGATGTCAATTATGCCGTGGCCTCCCCGGAAAAACAGCGGGAATTGTTCATGACCTATTGTTCATTCCTCAATTCCCTCCCCATCGGAGCCACGGCAAAAATCACGCTCTTTAACCGTCAGCTCAATCAAAAGGACTTCGGTCGGACGCTGCTCATGCCCATGCAGGGCGACCGCCGTGACCTCTACCGGAACGAGTATAACGCGCTTGTTTTGGGCAAGGCGGCGGAGAGCAACAATCTCATTCAGGAGAAGTACATCACCGTTTCGGCGGAGAAGAAAAGCGTGGAGGAGGCCCGCGCGTTCTTTTCCCGTGTCGGAACTGACCTCACTACGGGACTTTCCCGTATGTCATCCAGTGTCCGGGAGATCACGGTCAATGACCGCCTGCGGCTTCTGCATGACTTCTATCGCCCCGGCGAGGAACAGCTATTCCGGTTCAATTTGGAGGACACCATACGCAAAGGGCATGACTTCCGGGACTGCATCGCCCCGGACTGTATCTCCTTTCAGAAAAATCACTATGAGTTGGGCAATCATGTGGGGCGCACCCTGTTTCTGCGGGAGTATGCCAGCTTTATCTCCGACGCGATGATTACGGAGCTGATGGACTATCCTCGGAATATGATGCTTTCCATTGACATTATTCCTGTGGCCATGGACGAAGCAGTGAGCGATATTCGCAAGCGCATTATGTCCGTGGAATCGGATATTACCCGCTGGCAGCAGCGGCAGAATCAGAACAACAATTTTACCGCCAATATCCCCTATGACTTGGAGCAGATGCGGAGCGAAACGAAGGAATTCATGGACGACCTCATGAGCCGCGATCAGCGCATGATGCTGGCACTTGTCACGCTGACGCATTTGGCGGACAACCTCGAACAGCTTGACCAGGACACCGAGGCCCTGCAAGCCATTGGGCGGGCACGGGGCTGTCAATTCAACATTCTGCGCTATCAACAGGAGGACGCGCTGAACACGGTGCTGCCCCTCGGCTTAAAGCGCATTGACGCCACCCGCACCCTGACCACGGAATGTACCGCCGTCCTTATGCCATTCAAATCGCAAGAGATTCAGGACGCGGGCGGTATCTACTACGGCGTCAACGCCGTATCGCATAACCTCATCATCTGTAACCGCAGCAATCTCTTGAATGGAAACGGTTTTATTACCGGCGTTTCCGGCTCCGGCAAAAGCATGGCGGCAAAGCAGGAAATGACAGCGTTGGCGCTCTCTACCGACCATGACATTATTATTGTCGATCCCGAACGCGAATATGGTGAGCTGGTACGGGCGCTGGGCGGCGAGGTCATCACCATCTCCGCCTCTGACCCAAACGGTTGTCACATCAATGCGCTGGATTTGTCCGAGGGGTATGGCGACGGCAGGGAGCCGTTGGTGATGAAGTCTGAGTTTATCATGTCGCTCTACGAGCAGCTTATGGGCGCGGATAAGATCGAGCCGCAGGAGAAGTCCATCATTGACCGCAGCGTGGGAAACATCTATCGGGAATATTTGAAAAGTTATCAGGGACAGCCGCCCACGCTGAAGGACCTCTATGACGACCTGATGAAGCAGGTCAACCCGGAGGCCCACCGCATTGCGCTGGCATTGGAGCTGTTCACAGTGGGCAGTCTGAATGTATTTTCCCACCAGACCAATATCAACACAAAAAGCCGCATTCTCTGCTTCGATATTCAGGACTTGGGCGAAAATCTGAAATCAGTGGGCCTGTTGGTGATGCTGGACGCCATTTACAACCGCGTCATTCAAAATCGCAAGGCGGGAAAATACACCCATGTCTACATCGACGAGATCTATCTGTTTTTCGCCAATGGGAGCGGCAGCGGACACAGCATTACCAATTACAGCAGCGAATTTCTCTACAAGTGCTGGAAGCGCTTCCGTAAATACGGCGCGACGCTCACCGGCATTACACAGAATGTGGAGGAATGTCTGCTATCCAATACGGCGCGGATGATGTTCGCAAACTCCGAGTTCCTGCTGATGCTCAATCAAGCCACCACCGACCGGGAGCAGCTTGCCCGTCTGCTGGGTGCATCGGATACGCAGATGAGCTATGTGGACAATGCCCCTGCTGGCCACGGGCTCATTAAGGTAGGCGGGGCCATCGTGCCTTTCGCCAATGAGCTGCCCAAGAATACAGAACTGTATCGCCTGATGACCACCAAGCCGGGTGAGGATTGATGGTATGAAGGATTTGAAGATCAAACCCGGCATGGACACGCCAAAGGCAAAGTTGAAGAACCCCGCGCCAAAAGATGCCAATTCCATTCTGAAAAAGCACATGGATAAGCGGCAGAGGGAAAAGGAGCCGGAAAGCCGGGACCCAGTGCGCTACGCCACCGACCGTGTGGAGAAAAATATGCGCCGTGGCGCATCTGGGGCGGCGGATGCCTCGCGGCGCATGATAAAGCACTACCGAGGAAAGCTGCGACAGAGTAAAGAAAATGTGGTGGGAAGTCACAGCGCGGCAGATATGGCGATCGGTTCGGAAAGTGTTTTCATCGACACACCGATGGAATATGCCTTTTCTCCGGTAGAAACCGCTGCACGAAATGAAGTCGGAAACCGGACCATTTCTCCGCAAACTCGCGGAGGTACAAAAAGCGCAAATGCCGCCCCGCAGGAGCGTGGGCGGCAGAAAGTTATACAGGACGCGAAAGCCGCCTATCGGCGGAACTTGGCCGAAAAAAGAACAACGGAACGCCGCACCTCTGCTGCCCCGAAGGGCAGCGGGCGCACAGCGGCAGATCCGTTCCAGATCTCCGAGGCTGCAAAGCAGCAAGGCTCCCCACCAAAAATCGGAGGGATACCCCGCAAGGACGGCGTTCACGCACCAAAAAGCCGAGCCTTTCGGCAGGCACAGCCTGCGCAAAGCGTCATGCAGAAAGCAAAGTCGGCAGCCCAGCGAAGGATGCAGCGGAAGATGCTTCAGAAATCGGCGCAGAGTGGCGGCAAAACTGCGAAAAAGTTAAGCGGCACCGCAACGCAAGCCGCAAAAGTGATTGGGAAAAGCGTCGCGTCTGCGGCCAGTTCAATCCTGACGGCAGGCGGCGGTGCGGTGGTGCTGGTGCTGCTCCTGACGGTGATCCTCGTGGCGGCAATCGTGGCGTCCCCCTTTGGTATCCTTTTTTCCAACGAGAGCCGGGAGGCGGGCGTTGTGCCGCTCTCTGCTGCGGTGGCGCAGGTCAACTATGATTTCAATGAGCGGCTGGAAGCCCTGCAAACAGCAGATGATTATGATTCCATTTCCGTGACCGGCCAGCCTGCCGATTGGATCGAGGTGCTGGCGGTGTTCGCGGTGAAGGTGGCAGGCAGTAACGATGCGGATGCCGCGGACGTGGCCACCATGGATGCCGACCGCATTGCCCGCCTGAAAGCGGTCTTTTGGGACATGACCGCAATCAAAACGGAGGTGGAAACGATCAACCACCCCGGCAGCGGTGATGATGGCTGGACGGAGCGAAACCTCTATATCACCATTACCGCAAAAACGGCAGAGGAGATGAAAACCGAGTATCATTTCAACCGCAACCAGATCGCAGCGCTGGACGAGCTGCTGGAGCAGCGGGGGCTTCTGCTGGAGCTGTTGGAGGATGTGTACTCCGTCAGCGGGGATACGGCGGCGCTTATCCGCAGTCTGCCGGAAGATCTATCGCCGGAGCGCGAAGCGGTGGTACGCACCGCCTGTTCTCTTGTCGGCAAGGTCAATTACTTCTGGGGAGGAAAATCCTCCGCCATAGGCTGGGACAGCCGTTGGGGAACGCCGACAACCGTTACCGCACCGGGCAGCGG
>ERZ824488.2094-NODE-2094-length-19023-cov-3.981970_pt1 | contig 19023 bp, 10 predicted proteins | sample MGYA00519936_ERZ824488 | MGnify/ENA primary metagenome ERZ824488 (study PRJEB31778, sample SAMEA3449153) | human gut metagenome | biome: human gut; feature: human-associated habitat; material: faeces | place: United Kingdom | collected 2010/2012 ... | reverse complement strand
GCCGCCGTCAATTATCTGACTTTGCGCGTAGCGGGCGAATCGGGCGGACAGACGAACCCGGGAGGGGACGATGACGACGGAGGCGCAGGCTGCGGCAGCACTGTCGGGACCGGTGCGGCACTGTTGAGCGCAGGGGCGCTGGCGCTGGCTGCGGCGATCATGAAAAAGAGGGATCTGAAATAAGATTTTTTCTTATTCGGGGGAGAAACCATGAAAAAATTGCTTGCTTTGGCTGTCGCATTTTGCTTGTGCGCGGTCTCGGGATTGACGGCGGCGTTTGCAACCGGTTATGACGTCCCAATGAAGGAGGAAAACAACCTTGCCGTCAATCTGGCGTCCCTGTGCCAGGCCCGCAATTGTCTGATTGACCACAGCCTGGTAAATGCCAGCCGCGATATCGGCTTTATTCGCCCCCTGGTTTAAAAGCGGCTGAATATCTGTCTTGGCAAATACACCGCAGCGGGCCGCGATGGGATAAATGGTCGTAGCCTTTTCAGCGAGCTGATTGAGTCCAGACGCATCGGTCATCAGAAGCATAGCCATCTGATCGATAAAGGCTCCTGTACCTCCGGCACAGGTACCATTCATCCGCTGCTCGATGGAGCCGCCGAAATAGGTGATCTTGGCATCCTCTCCGCCCAGCTCGATGGCAACATCCGTCTGCGGAATCAGGGTCTCTACGGTCTTGGTGCAGGCAATGACTTCCTGTACAAAGGGGATATTCAGCCAACGGGATACCAATAGACCGCCGGAACCAGTGACATGAATGGTACACTGCTGTCCATGCAGCACCTGTTCGTATGTGCGCCCAATGACAGCGCTGATCGTTTCTTTTATATTTGCATAATGTCTCTGGTACTCACTGTAGACCAGATTCTTATCCTCGTCCAATACGGCGATTTTTACTGTTGTAGATCCTACATCAAATCCTACGTGATATATCAAAACAATCTAACTCCTTTAAAACTTTCTTCATACTGATCCTATTCTATTTTAAGTTCCAAAGTGAATTTTGTCAAGCCTTTCCCCTGGGTTTTCAAGAGAAAAAAGATGAATTATTTCCTGGGAAATAATTCATCTTTTTGGCTTATTTACGCTGAAAATCGGCTAGATCAAAACCGCAGCTGGGTTCCCGGCTCTACGCAGTAATGATTCTTATTGACTTCAACCCATAACGGAGTCGCGGACGGGTTATAGCAGAATGTACCGTCGGCAGAGAAACGTAAGGTATCCCAGGCCTTCAGGTAATCTACAATCTCGATATTGGTTGCGTACCAGATATTATCCTGACCGCCCATCATCTCGCAGAATTCCTCGATCAGTTCCCAATTATCGTGTGTTCTGAATTCATAGCTGTGTCCCCAGACATACATCATGTAGAGATACTGCGTCTTGTACAGCTCTACAAAGCGCTTGCCGTCCTCCAGCAGGTTGTGTGTGTGGTGGCAGGTGGCTTTCCATGTCATAAAATCGTGGGGCATCGCAAAGTCGTGGGTGTCACCCACCACGCGGGCGTAGCGGATGCCCAGCGCGGGCAGCAGGGCGGCGATCTCCGGTGTCCAGCTGCCGTTGGGGTAGGCAAGGCCGCGCACGGGGTAGCCCATGACGCCCTCAAGCTGCATACGGTCGGCCAGCACCTGCCGGGCGGTCTGATCCAGCGGGCTGCGGGAGATGGTGGGGTGGTGGTAGGTGTGACAGGCGACCTCATGGCCCTTGTACAGCTCGACCCACTCGCTCTCCGGGATGCGCTCGGGGCGGGGCAGACCGCCGTTCAGGTTGAAGGTGCCCCGGATGCCGTAGCGGTTGAACAGCTCGACAAGGCGGCGGTCCTCCAAACGGCCGTCATCATAGCTCATCGTCAGCACCTTATGCTTGCCGCCGGGGAAGCAGGTGTAAATGACCTTCGGTTCGGTGTAGTTCATAAACAAAACCTTCTTTTTTGTCAAAATTTATTTGAAATTCGCCCGCAGCACATCCAGTGCCGGGGTGGTATCCTGCAAAAGCTGCTGCACAAAGGCCTGTGCCGTGCGGCAGGCGCCGGCGTTTTGCTGGTGGGCGTTGTCCTGCTTTGCGCCCACCCACATATAGCGGGCCTTGCAGCGCTCAGCGCCAAAGGCGGTGTTGGCGGCGGCGGTAGCGGCGCCAAGGTCGATAAACGGTGCGCCGACCTCGGCGGCAAAGGCGCGCATCGCCTCGCGGTAGGCGGCAAACGAGGGGTGGCAGACACCGGCCTCGTCAAACTCGCGCATCGCCACGGGGGAGGCAAAGATGCACACTGCACCGTGACTGCGGGCAGCGTCCCAGAAGGGGCGCAGGCTCTCACCGAAGGCATCCGCCGGGACATAGCGCTCGGCCTTTGCGCGGTTGGCATCGTTATGGCCGAAGCTGACCACCAGCAGATCACCGGGGCGGATATGCGCGGCAATGTCGTCCAGCCGCCCCTCCTCGCGGAAGGTCTTGCTGCTGCGGCCCGCCATGGCGCAGTTGTCAATGACAAGGCCCGGCAGCTCGTAGCGCATCTCCTGCGGGAAGGGGCAGTCCGCGCGGTGGGCAGTTTGACATACAGCATCACCGTGCGCCAGCGTGTGCAGCATCTCGCCCCAGCCGGTCACCGGCTTATCGCCGGGGGCGTAGCTCTGCATGATGGAATCGCCCGCCATCCAGAGGGTGGGTTTGGCGTTCAGCTGCGGCAGCACATTGGCAAAATCCATGTCGCCTGCATAGTAGAAGGACGGGTAGCACGGCTGGTTGTAGCAGTTGTTCTGCCATGCCACGCCGCAGCGGTACTGTGCATCGTGCATCAGGGTAAACAACTTGTGGGGGGTAAGATCGGTGGTGGTGTAGATGCGGATGGCGGTGTCGTCCGCCGTGCGCACCAGCAGCTCCTCGCGGAAATCACCCAGCACATCGGCCACCAGACAGGGGTTGCCCTTGGTGCCGTTGTTGGTGGCGGTGCCCGCGGGCTGCAGCATGACGCCGTGGGTCAGATCGTTAATGACTCCGCATTGATCGCCGTGCAGATAGTCCGCACCATCGGTGATCTGGGTCGAAAGATCGCCCGCCCAGTAGATCTTCATGTTGGTGCCGGGGGTGGGCAACTCCAGCGTGCGCCCGTTTACATCGTACACATCCTTGACCCAGACCTGCAGGCCGCGGGTGTTCGGGTCGATCTTGCCGATCATGCAGCGACCCAGATCCTCCTCGGCATATTCGCCAAAGCGGACATCGCCGGTCTCTGCATCGCGCAGTGCCCAGCCGTAGGGGGCGCGCTCGCCCTCCTCATAAACATTGAAGATCTCCAGACCGGGGCTGTCAGGGTCGATGTCGGCCACATGCATCGCATCGCCGTGGCCGAACTTGGCGCGGGTCCTGCCGTCCGGCAGGGTGCCGTATTTGGAGTAGAGCAGGCTTCCGTCATGGTCGATGGCTGCTGCGCCGTACACAATTTCCATGCAGCCGTCCCCATCAATGTCAGCAGTCGAAATACTGTGGTTGCCCTGCCCGGCCAGAATGCCGTACACAGGGTCGGTGCCGACAGCGAGATGGCAGCCGCTGTCGTTGAAGGGGTTCGCCATCGGCACAAAGCCGGAGTCGATACCCCATACCTTGTGAAAGCGGTTCTCAAAAAAGTCGTAGGCCGCCAGCGTGGCGCGGGTGTAGTAACCGCGGCAGGCGATCAGATAGGGGCGCTCGCCGTCCAGATAGGCCACCCCGGCGTTAAAGCGGTCCACGCGGTTGCACGGCTCGATGCGGGGCATTGCATAATCGCCCCACAAAAGGCCGTCATCCACGCGGGGGTAGGGGTAGTCGATCGTGTCCAGCTCGGCGCCGTCCCCGCCGAACATCGTCAGGTACTCGGGGCCGTCATAGACAAAGCCCTCGAACCTGCGCAACTCGTTTTTGGGGCTGCGGCTCGGCGCGTACACATCAAGGAAATAGTCGGCCAGCGCAAGGGCATCAGCCTCGCACAGGGGGTAGGCGTACTGCGGCGCAAGGCCGAAGCACTGCTCCACCGTGGCGGGCCAGCGGCCGTTTACGACCTCTGGGTGGGTGTGCCAGCGGCGGAACACCTCGGCCATATGCAGGCGGTAATCCTGCGCCGTGCAGACATAGTTGTCCGCGTGGCTGTACCCGGCGTCCAGATCCTTCTGCGGCATCGTGATATACCGGCGGGACAGCACGGTGCCGTCCGGTGCAAAGCGGGTCATCACGGTGCCGGGCGCGGTCTTGACAGCCATCTCGGCCCTGCCGTCCCCGTTGAAGTCGTACACCATAAACTGGGTGTAGTGCGCTCCGGCGCGGATGTTCTGCCCCATGTCCAGCCGCCAGACCAGCGTGCCGTCCAACTTATAGCAGTCGATAAAGCACCGCCCGGTGTAGCCCTTGATCGACACATCGTGGGAATTGTCAGGGTCCCACTTTACAAAATACTCGTACTCACCGTCATTGTCAATATCACCCACACTCATATCGTTGGCATGGTAGGCAAAGGGCTCCCCGGCCGGGGTCACGCCGTCCGCCGGCTTTTGCAGCGGAAGCTCATAGTACCCCTTCTGCCACGGCTTTACGCCCCTGCAGGCGGGCCCTTCTACGCCGTTTACCAGCGGGGCCACGGCGTAGGTATCCCCGCTTGTGCCCTGCGCGTCAAGATAGTTTGTGCTGTCGGTCACGGTGGCCAGCCTGACCCCGTTTTTATAGAGCACAAAGTCGGTGCCGGTCAGGCCGGTGGCGTTGTGGCCGGTGACCTCGCTTTTAAAGAGCCGCCAACTGATAAACACACCGGTGTTTGCCGTGACAGCCACCAGTCCGCGGGACAGCGCCTCCAGCTGCTGCTGCAGCACGCGGCCCACGGGGGTCTGCACGGGTGTGCTTTCCTCCAGCATGGCCCCGTTTTCTGCCAGCGCCTGCACTTTGATGTAATAGGGGATATGCGTCGAGCGGCAGAAGGTGAAAAGGCTTTCCCCGCTCTCGCCCGCCGTTTTGAACCGCACGGTCTCGCCAGGGCGGTCGCTCCACAAAATGCGGTAGCGGGCGGCCCCGGCCACCGGCTGCCAGCTAAGGGTGGTTTGGGCAGCCGTCTGGCTGCGCACAGAGATTTGCATGGACTTTCCCTCCATCATAAAAGAGCGCCGCAACATCCGCTGCGGCGCTCACATTCAATTAGGCTTTATCTGCTGCGTACAGGGCGTTGACTTCCTCAATGACCTGCGTGCCGCCGCGGGCATTCCACTGGTCGAAGGCAGCCTGCAGACCGGCCTCGTCGATCTGGCCGCAGATATACTGGGTGCGGGCATCGTCCAGAATCTGGACAAGGTCGCTGCCGCACTCGGCGTAGGTGTCGGACTGGGTCAGGTAGCCCAGCGCGGGGTTGAACACGGCATACTGCACGTTGTTGGCAATGCTCTCCTCGTAAGCCAGCTGATAGTCAGCCTTTTCCAGCTGGTAATCGGGGTTCTGCTCAGTCAGGTAGGGGACATAGGGCACAGCCTGATTCAGACCTGCGTGCGGGCAGTTGGTGGTGTCGTACTTGCCGTTGGGAACAATCTTGCCGTCGGCGTTGATGTCATAGCAGATGTCTTTCAGACCGTAGTCGGCCAGCGCCATCATCTCAGGGTCGCACATCTTGTCAAGGAAGTGCAGGCATGCCTTGACATCCTCCTCGGTCTTGGCGCCGGACTTGGTGATGAGGTAGAAGCCGTTGTAGCCGGTGGTGGCAAGGGTGTGGCCGTTGATGGGGCCGACAGAGGTCATCGTTGCAATCTTGGAGGCATCGTTTACATCGGCAATGGCGTTGTCCTCAAAGTATTTCCAGATGCGCTTGGTGCCGTCCATCGTGTCGACAAAGACACCGGTGACGCCCTTCTGGCTGTCGACCTGGAAGTTGGCAGTGTCTACAGTCGCCCAGTCGGGGCGGACCAGACCGTCGGCGTAGATCTTGCGCATCCAGTCAAGGGCTTCCTTATACTCAGCGGTCTGGTGTACGGGAACCAGCTTGCCGTCCTGCTCGACCCAGCCGTTGCCGCAGCCGAACCATGTCTGGATAATATCCCACGGGCCGGTGTATTTGCACATTTCCAGACCGTAGGTGTCGTTGGCACCGTTGCCGTCCGGATCGTCATAGGTGAACTTATAGAGCATGTCATAGACATCCTCGACCGTCTTGGGGGCCTCGGTGATGCCCACGGCCTCGGCCCAGTCGGTGCGGTAGCCCAGACCGTTACGGCCGATGGCGCGGGAGCGAGGGATGCCGATGATCTGGCCGTCCACGGTCAGGCCCTTCAGAACATCGGGGCTGATCTGGGACAGGTTGGGGTAGGCCTCGCTGTCCTGCAGGTACTCGGTCAGATCCCAGAAGGCGCCGAGCTTGGCAGCATCGGCTGCGTTGGCGTTCTGGTCCAGCGTCTTGGTTGCGGTCAGGATCATCGGCATGTTGTCCTTGTCCATCAGGGTCAGGCCGAACTTCTCGCTGTAGGTGTCGTTGGCCTCGGTGCGCCACTCGACATGGGTGCCGGTGTAGGCCTCGTACTTGGCGATGACCTCATCGGAATGTTCATTGCTCAGCACATGGCCGGTGAAGTCGGGGATCATAAAGCTGACGGTGGGGGTGCCGGAGGCAGCGCTATCCGCAGAGGAAGCAGCGCCGGAAGCGGAGGTGCTGCCGGAGGCGGAGCCGCCGCAGCCTGCGAGCATGGCGGCGGACATCGCCAGCGCCATAGAGAGGGCAAGTGCCTTTTTCATTTTCGTTTTTCTCCTTTTTGTATAAAAGTGGTTGTATTGCTTGGTATCAGCCCTTGACCGAGCCGACCATGACACCTTGGGTAAAGAACTTCTGCACAAACGGATAGATGCAGAGGATCGGCAGGGTAGACAGCACCGTGGTGGCCATCTTGACAGCCTTGATGGGCGGCATACCGGCCGCGCCCCAGTCAAAGGTGGAATCCTCGGCCACCTGTGTGGTCAGGAACACCAGACGCCGCAGCACGATGGTGATGACCTCCATGTCGGAGTTGTTGATGTACAGCATCGCATTGAAGTAGCTGTTCCAGTGGCTGACCGCGTAGAACAGGCTGACCGAGGCCAGCACCGGCGCGGACAGCGGCAGGATGATGCGCACGAAGGTGATCAGATCGTTGGAGCCGTCAATGATGGCGGCCTCCTCCAGCTCCATGGGGATGCCCTGAAAGTAGTTCTTGATGATGATCATGTTGAAGGCGCTCATCGCCGTGGGCAGCCAGAGCGCCCAGTAGGTGTTGCCCAGATGCAGCACATTGACCACCATAATGTAGGCGGGGACCATGCCGCCGGTGAACAGCATCGTGACGATGACCATATTGATAAAGCCGTTGCGGCCCTTGAGGTAGGGGCGGGACAGCGGGTAGGCGATCGTGCAGGAGACGAACATATTGATCAGCGTGCCGATCACGGTGACGATCACCGAATTTTTCAGTCCGCGGAACACATCGCCCTGCTTGAGGATGTACTGGTAGGCGTTCAGCGATACATCCTGCGGGATCAGGAAGAAGGGACGCTCGGTCAGCTCGCGCTCGGTTGCAAAGGAGCCGGCCACCACATAGATGAAGGGCAGCACACAGGCCAGCGCCACCAGCGCAATGATGACATACAAAAGAACCTGCACAGCCTGATCGCCGGGGGTGCGGGCTTCCAGCGTGCCGGTGGCGCGCACCTCGTCTTTCTTATGGGTAAAGGGCATTGTCATTGTAGCACAGCTCCCTTCTTTAGTACAGGCCGGACTCGCCGCACAGCTTGGCGATCTTATTGGCGGTGACGACCATCAGCATACTGATGGTGGACTTGAACAGGCCGGTGGCGGTTGCCAGCGAGTACTGGCCGCCCGTGATGCCCTTGGTGTAGACATAGGTGTCAAACACATCGGAGGCTGCGCGGTTCATCGAGTTCTGCATCAGGAAGATCTGCTCGTAGCTGGTGTTCAGAAGCTGGCCGACCTTCATGATCAGCATCAGGACAATGGTGCCGCGGATGGCGGGCAGCGTGACATGCCACATCAGCTGCCAACGGCCTGCGCCGTCGATCTTGGCAGCCTCATACAGCTGCACATCCACACTGGACAGCGCCGCCAGATAGATGATGGTGCCGTAGCCGGTCTCTTTCCAGATATTCTGGCCGACGATCAGCGCGGGAAAGAGCTTGGGGTCGCTGAGCAGGTCGGGCGCATTCGCGCCGAAGATCTGGGTCAGCACATGGTAGATGGCGCCGTCCGTGGTGGAGAACATCTGGAAAGTCAGCGCCGCCACAATGACGATGGAGACAAAGTGGGGGATGTAGACCAGCGTCTGCGCTGTGCGCTTGAACCATTTGCAGCGCAGCTCATTTAAGATCAGCGCCAGAATGATGGGGGCCGGGAAGGCGAAGAAAAGGTTGGCCAGCGAGATAGACAGCGTGTTGCGGAACAGCGTCCAGAAGTCCGGGCCGGTGAAGAGCTTTTTAAAGTACTTCAGCCCGACAAAGGGGCTGCCGAACACAGATTCCAGAATCGTGTCGCCGTTGAAAGGGCTGAAATCGGTAAATGCCATATACAGGCCCGTCATCGGCAGGTAATTGAAGATGATCATGTAGAGCAGCGCCGGCAGCATCATGATATATAACCAGTAATGCTGCATGAACGCCTTGCGCCATGTGTTGTGGCCCAGCTGTTTCTGGGCGCGGGCATTGGCCTTGCTCTGCTTGACCGCAGCGGTTTGTGCCATAAGCGTTTCCTCCTTGCTTTGTGTTCTCATCAGCCGGCGGCCGCGGTGCTTTGGTCGGGATCGCGGGCCCTCGTCATCCGGCGGCGGCTGTTTCGTTGCTTCCATTGTATCCCCTGCTCTGCGGATTTGGCTACAATCAAAAACATGCGAAAATTTTCATTATATTTCACGATGCAGCGCAATTATCAATGTGAATGACACACAAAACAATCCTTATATCTACCGGCACTATCGTTTGCTGTTTCGGGTTGAAATTGTGAATATTTTATACATGGTACCTGCCTGTTTTGTGCATTTTGACAAAGAGCGTTCTTGACCCTGCTGCAGCCTTACGGCTGCGGAATCTTTACCGCACAGCCTTGCCCTGACTGCCCCGCTTTGCCGGCGGGATTGGGTCACTCCGCCCTGCTGCCGGCAAACATATCCTATTTCCATATCTTGATATTTATCGCTGCACCTTGCTTTCAAAACCTTCTGCCCATCAAATGACACTTGTTTTTCGCCGCGGCAGCGCGTATGATAAAGATAAGATCGCGGGCCTGCAACTGTATACAGCACATCTGACAGGGAGAAAACGCTATGTCTACACTGCAAGGCGAAAGCTTTTATTTCCACCACGGCTGGCACTTTTTGCGGGCAGATGCCTTCCCCATGGCAAAGGCCGTTGACGCCCACCGGGACGCTGAGGGGCACGCCTTTTATGAGGCCGACTACCGGGAAACCGGCTGGCAGCCCGTCACGCTGCCCCACACCTTCAATGATGAGGATCTGTTCCGTGACCGCATTCAGGACGGCGGCAGCGGCCAGCGCCGCACGGCAGCCTTCTATCGCAACATCCTCACCATTCCGGCGCGGCACAAAAACCACAAGGTACTGCTTGCGTTTGAGGGGCTGCGCCAGACCTGCTACCTCTATGTAAACGGCACGCTGGCCGGCTACTATGAGGCCGGCGTTGCGCCGTTCGGCTTTGACATCACCCCCTATGTGCGGTACGATGCGCCGAACCTCATCGCCATTGCGACCGACAACACCGCCACCCGCAATGCGCCGTTCTGCATTGCCGAGACCCCCAACAAGCCCGATGCTGTCCCCGGCAGCTATCTCTTTCCGCAGGAGCAGGCCGTCCCCGCCGACCGCGTGGGCGTCCCCTTTTTCTGGAACTGCAACGACTTCAATCCCTCGGTCGGCGGCATCACCCGCCCCGTGCAGGTGTTTTTCAAGCCCGATGTCTATTTGACGCTGCCGCTCTACTCCAATTTGCAGACCAAGGGCCTCTATGTCTACGGCCGGAATTTTGATCTGGACAACGCCACGGCGGATATTCGGGTCGAGGCCGAGATCCGCAACGAGGACAAGGTCCCCGTTTCCGCCCAGCTGCGCATCACGCTGCGCCGCCCGGACGGCAGCGTTGCCGCCATCTTTGACGGCGCCCCGGCCACTGCAGCCCCCACGGGCCGCGCCGTCCCACCGCTGAGCATCACCCCGGCGGACGCCTATATCCCCGATGAGGCTGTGCCCGGGCATTACCGCCCTGTGGAGGACGAAAGCCTGCCCGCGCCGACCGCTACGGATTCCATGGCGGTCACTGTGCTGCACGCCGGAGCCGACACCCTGCCACTGCGCTTCTGGAGCATCGATGACCCCTACCTCTACACCGTGGAGGCCGAGCTGTTTGTAAACGGCGAAAAGACCGATGCCCAGCAGCTGACGACCGGCTTCCGCGCCGTAAGCTACGACAAAGACCGGGGCCTGCGCATCAACGGCACGGTGCAGTGGCTGCGCGGCTACGCCCAGCGCGCCGCCAACGAGTGGGCGGCCATCGGCATTGCGCCCGAGTGGCTGCACGATGAGGACGCCGCCCTCATCCGCGAGAGCAACGCCAACCACATCCGCTTTATGCATGTGGCGGGCAGCCCCGCCGATGTCCGTGCGTTTGACCGCCGCGGCATCGTCTGCACCCAGCCTGCCGGTGACAAGGAGAAGGAGAGCTTCGGCCGCCAGTGGGACCAGCGCGTAGAGCTGATGCGCGATGTCATCATCGCCTTCCGCAACCACCCGTCCATTCTGTTCTGGGAGGCCGGCAACAACTCGATCTCCCGCGAGCACATGCGGGAGATGCGGCTGCTCAAGCAGCGGCTGGACCCCCACGGCGGGCGTTTTATGGGCTGCCGCACCCTGAACACCGAGGAGGTCGTCAACGAGAGCGAGTATGTCGGCACGATGCTGAACCGCCACGCCGCCCGCTTTTTGTCGCAGCACGGCCCCGTCACCGAGACCGAGTACAGCCGCGAGGAGGCCCCCCGCCGCATCTGGGACGACTTCACCCCGCCGGATTTCGACTACCGCAACCGCTGGGTCGGCAAGGGCGGCAAAAAAGCCATGGGGTACGACTTCTACGATCTGACCAGTGAAGATCTCGCGCTTGAAAACGCGCGCGGCTACGCCGAGTTTTTCAACGATCGGATGGGCGGTGCCTCCGGCAAGAACTACTACAGCGCCTGTGCGGCGCTCTGCTGGACGGACTCTGCCCAGCACGGCCGCCAGTCCTTCAGCGAAAACGCCCGCATGAGCGGCCGCGTGGACCCCTGCCGCACCAAAAAGCAGAGCTTTGACTGCTTCCGCGTTATGCAGAGCGAGGCCCCCGCCGTCAAGATCATCGGCCACTGGAACTACCCCGCCCTCACCGCTGCCAGCTATCGCTATGAAGAAAAGCGCTTTAACGGCACCTACTGGGAGGGCACCGGCGTCTGGCACACCCGCGACCCGCACCATAAGACGGTGTATGTGGTGGCAAGCTACCCTGTTGCCGCAGTCGAGCTGCTCGTCAACGGGCGCCGTGTCGGGCGGTGCGACAAGCCGCAAAACACCTTTGTGTTCGCCTTCCCCGGCGTGGATGTGACCCAATCCGGCTGGGTCGAGGCCGTGGGCTACGGCTATGACGGCACACCCTCCGCGTCTGACCGGCTGGAAACCGCCGACAGCCCCGCCGCCCTGCGGCTGACGCTGCACACCGCACCGGGCGGCCTTGCCGCCGACGGAGCCGACATCGCCTATGTCGATATTGCCGTGCAGGACAGCGCCGGGCGGGTCTGCCCGCTCTGCGATGCGCGCATTGACTTCACATTGGACGGCCCCGCGCAGTTTTTGGGCGGCTACAACAGCGGCCGCTTTGCGGGCTACGGCCATGACGACAGCGTCATCCACCAAAACCATGTCTATGCTGAGTGCGGCACCAACCGCGTATTTCTGCGCGCGGGCACAGCGCCCGGCACCATCCGCCTGACTGCCGTGATGGGCAGCATCCGCAATGTCATCACGCTGCAGAGCATGCCTGCCGACCTCGCACCGCTGACAGCCGCACCGCTGCCCTGCCGCCTGCCGGAATATGCCGCCTGTGCGCCGCAGCACCGCGATGCGTTCGTCCCCATCCCGCAGGCCGATGCAGCAAAATACCAACCGGAGGACAAGTGCTACACCAAGATCCTCGTCAACGGGCAGGAGCCGGACACCCGCGGCGTGCGCAGCGTCAACGAGAACGGCCGCGTCTGGGGCGCGGTGCTCTGCATTTTGGAGCGGCTGCAGACGGTCATCCCCGATGCCTTCCGCTATGATTGGAACGCCGCCGGGGGCTGCCTGACGCTGCACAGCGGCGGGCACACCGTGACAGCGCAGGTCGGCGTCACCCACCTGCTGGTTGACGGCAAGGAAAACCTGATGGACGGCCAGCCCTATCTGACCGCCGAGGGCGCGCTGGTCATGGAGGTCAACGCCCTGATCCCCCACATCACCGGCACCCGCACCCAGTACGATGACAAGGTCAATGTACTGCGCATAGAAACCGAATAACAGCAAAGACCGCACCCGAAACGCATCGGGTGCGGTCTTTGCTGTCGGTGAGGGAAATTCCCATCACTTCTTCTCGTTCTGGTAATCCTTGCGGTATTTGCCGGGGGTCATGCCGACCTTTTTGCTGAAAAACCGGATGAAATTCTGCACATTGGAATAGTTCAGCGTCTCGGCGATCTGCACGACCGTCATGTCGCTGGTCAGCAGCAGTTCCTTGGCCATCTCCAGCTTTTCATTGTTGGCTAAATCGCTGAAGCTGGTATCCTTCTCGGTGCGCAGCACCTTCCAGATATAACTCGGGTTATAATTCAGCCGGTCGGCGCACTCGTTCAGCGTAATGTCGCCGCGCGTCTGCTTGATCAGCGCCAGCACATTCTTGACCAGCTCGCTGGAGCTGCTCTGGCGGAACTCCGTCAGCAGGTCCATAACAGGCACGGCCACCTCGTCCATCAGGAAATTCTGCATCTGGTCGGCGGTGTAGATCTTGCCGATCGTCTCAAACAGGTTGGCCTGCCGGTCGGCCAGCACCTGGTTGACCGAAAGGCCGGCGTTTTCCGCCACGGCCAGCATGGCCGCCACCAGCCGCTGGATGTAAAACTGCCGTTCATACCCGCGGATGTTCTTTTCCAGCATTTTGGCGGTAAAGCGCTCCAGCAGGTGGCGCACCTCCTTGGCCTTGCAGGCGGTTACGGCTGCCGTGATCTCATGCTCCAGCAGTGTATCATAGCCGTTGCGGGCGCACTGCTCGTCGGGCGGCTGGTAGTACAGCATCTGCCCGCTTGCCTCGGGGGCATCGGCCTCCGGCAGGCGCAGGGCCTCCCATGCCTCCTGCGCGGCCAGCTGCATGTGGTGCAGCTTGTGGAAGGGGCGGCTGACGCCCGCGCGGCAGCTGACCCCCAGCGCGGTGCGGATGCTGCGCGCCGCCGCCGTATATACCACGCGGCAGGCCTCGTTCAGATCAGCCTCCTCGCCGCCCGCGACCAGCAGCAGGGTAAAGTTCAGCATTACGGGCTGGAACGCGCAGCGGCGCAGCAGCTCGGTGGGCATCGTCTGTATGGCGGTCAGCAGCATCGTCTCCCGCACCGGGCCGGAGGTGCCCGCCGGGGTATCCAGCGCCAGCGCGATCAGCCGATACGCGGGGCAGACTGCCAGCCCCAGCTCCTGCATCGTGTGGCCGGCGGCCTCATCGGTGACCTCGCTGCGGATCAGATTTTCCACAAAGCTCTGCTGCAGGCGGCGGTTTTGCTGCTGCATCAGGCTTTGCATCGCCTGCTTGTCCCGGGCCACCTGCTTGACACCGGCGGCCAGATAGGCAAACTCCTCCTCATCGCTGCCGGGCTGGCCGAACACACCGCTGGCCGCGTGCATCAGATCATCCACAGGGGCGTACAGCACACTGGTCGAGCGGCGGCAGATCAGCAGCACCGCCACCAGTCCCCCGGCCAGCACAAAAGCGATCAGAATCACCATGCCGGCGGTAGCCGCCAGCGTGCGCTGCGGCAGCGCCGCATAGTAGGTCAGCCCGTTCACGCCCATCTTGCCGCTGTTCAGCCGCCAGCCACCCAGCACGCAGCCGCCCTCGGCGGGGGTGTCGGCGTCCAGCAGGGCGGTCAGCGCAGCAGAGGTGCTCAGCACGGTCTTGCCGGTGAAATCCCGCGCGGCAATGCTGTAGCCGCCGGTCTGCCAGCTCTCGGTCATCTCATACAGCGGCGAAAGATCCAGCTTGACGATCAGCACCGCATAGCTGCCCGTGCGGTAGGAGCTGCTGCGCAGCACGAGCAGCTCGCCGGTCAGATCCACCGTGTTCAGCGGTGTGTCTGCCAGCGCGGGGGTGGGCTGGTCGGTGCGGTTGACCCACATCATGGCAGCATGCTGCTCCGCCCATTCGTTCAGCAGGTGGGCGACCTCATCCCGGTTGGCGGCATCAGCCAGCCGGTACATGCCGTTGTTGCTTAAAATCCACCCGCTGCGCAGGTTGATGTAGGTATACCCCTCGACATATTTATCCACCAGATTGCCGCCGCGCATGGCGGTCTGCATATCGCGCACAAGGGTGTACTCTCTGTACGGCGGCACAGTTTTTTGGCACAGGGTCTGGTAATTGTCCGCGCTGACGACCGTGCTGTAGTAGGCGCGCAGGTTGCTCAGCGCAATTTCCATGTGCGCCTCGACATTCTCCCGCGCCGAGGCCAGCAGGGCATCGCTGCGCGTGACGGTCTGCCGGTAGTACACCACGCTGGACAGCACGCCCAACAGCAGCAGCGGGGCGGTGACAAGGGTCACGAGATAGAAAAAAATACGGTTCTGATAAGCAGAGTATCTGCGCTTGACGCGCGTGCTGTTCTGTCTTGTCAGAGGCTTCCGCATACAAATTTTACTTCCTTTTTACTGAATTTGATTTTAACGATAGCACATTTTGCGCCGCAGTGGCAAGCCCTTTTGCGGCAAATCTTGCTGTCAATGTTACCGATTTTGTCCATCTTTGTTTGTGGAACCTGCACAAAACGGTAAAAAAGCACGCCCTTCCAACGCCGCAAAGGGCGTGATTGTTTTTTACACCGCACCGCCAAAATTGTTCGCCGCATCGTTTATATTCATCCAAAAATCAAAGGATAATGATTGTTGCAACCGGCGCGGTTTCCTCGTACAATGTAGATAAGAAAATCTGTCATGCCGGGGGGATAGGGCTATGCCGTCTTACCGAAAATCCGCACAAGTTGATATGACCCACGGCTCGGTGCTGGGGCGCGCGGCGCTGTTTGCGCTGCCCATCTGCGCGGGCAATATTTTGCAGCTTTTGTACAGCACGGTGGACACGCTCGTCATCGGCAATTTTTGCGATACCACAGCGCTGGCCTCGGTGGCGACAAGCTCTCAGCCGCTCGAAATTCTGCTCTGTGTCTTTGTGGGCATCGGTTCGGGCATTTCCATTCTGGTGTCGCAGGCAGTCGGGCGCGGTGACCGTGACCAACTGCAAAAGCTCGTGCGCACCTCGGTGTGGCTGCTGTTTGCGGCGTCCCTGCCGCTGACCGTTATCGGGCTGCTGCTGGGGCCGTGGATGCTGCGGCTGATGCAGGTCCCGGCAGACGCCATGCCGGGGGCGGTGCTGTATCTGCGCATCACGATGCTGGGCATTCTGGGCAATATGGGCTATAACTTCAACGCAGGTCTTTTGCGCGGCCTGGGCAACAGCTCGTCGTCGCTGCAGCTGTTGTTTATCAGCTGCGCGGCGAATATCGTGCTGGATCTTGTACTTACCGGCGCGCTCGGTCTTGGCATCGGCGGCGTGGCAGCTGCCACGGCGATTGCGCTGTTTTTGTCGTGGATATGCAGCATTTTTTACATCCGCCGCTGCACAGAGCTTGCGCTGCCTGTTTTGCCCCGCGGTTTTGACGCCGGCACCCTGCGCCAGATTGTGCGCATCGGTCTGCCGCTGGGGCTGAACTCGGCGCTCTACTCCATCGGTCACGTCTTTTTGCAGGTGCTGTACAACCTGCAGGGGTCGGTTTTTGTGGCGGGCTGCTCGGTGGCGGGCAAGGTCGGCGGGCTGGCCAACATCACGGTCACCTCGCTTTCGCAGGCGACCTCGGTGTTTGCGGGGCAGAACCTCGGCGCACAGAGCTACAGCCGTCTGCGCAGGGGCGGCTGGCTGCTCCCGGCGGCCTCGGGGCTGCTCTCCCTCGCAGGCGGGCTGCTGATGGCGGCCTGCTGCCGCCCTCTGCTGCTGCTTTTTACGCAGGACGAGGCCGTGCTTGCCTTTGCCGTGCGCTATATCCGCGTTGTGCTGCCGTTCCAGTGGTGCTATGCAGCCTTCAACGCTATTATGAGCTTTGCCAACGGCATGGGCGAGATCCGCTATGCCACCATCGTCAACATCATTCTGCTGTGGGGTGTGCGTATCCCGGCATCCTACCTGCTGGCGTGGCTGGGCTACGGCGACTACGCCATGGCGGGTGTTTCGCTCAGCTTTGTTGTCGGGCTGCTGGCGATGCTGTTCTACTATAAATCCCACGCATGGGCGGACATCTGCGCCCGCGCCGAAGCACAGGAGGCCGCATAATGAAGTTTCTTGCCCAACTGCAAAACCCGCCCAGAGAATTTACCGCCATCCCGTTTTGGTTTTTGAACGGCGATCTGACCGATGCCGAGCTGCGCCGCCAGCTGGCGGACTTTGCCGCCCACGGCATTAACGGCGTGGTGCTGCACCCGCGCATGGGGCTTAGCCCCGACATCACCTATCTGGGTGAACGCTACTTTGCCCATATCCGCACGGCAGTGCAGACCGCCGCCGCGCTGGATATGAAAATCGTTTTGTATGACGAGGGAATGTACCCCTCCGGCTCGGCGTGCGGGCTTGTGGTAAAAGACCACCCCGAACTGGCCAGCGAGGGCGTCACGCTGACCCAAACCGTTTTGCCGGGGGACGAGCTGCTGGCGCAGACAGAAAACGGCGCGCTGGTCGTTCGCAAAAGCGGCGGTACGATGCGCGGCTTGCATTGGGGCGAGGATGACGGCGAGAAAAACGCCCCGCTGACGGCGGACATCTTGAACCCTGAAGCGGTCCACCGCTTTGTGCAGCTGACGCACGAGGCGTACTACCGCGAGGTAAAGGAATACTTCGGGTCAACGATCATCGGCTTTTTCACCGATGAGCCGAGCATTTTGGGGCGCAACGTCAGCGGCATGTTCCCGTGGACGCACGGCTTTGCCGAGATTTTCCGCCGCGCGGGCGGCAACGCCGCCAACCTCGCCGCCCTGTTTGACGGCAGGGAAAACGACGATACAAGGCTGTATCACAAGCTGCTTTTGCAGCGCGAGGGCGAGGTCTACTACGGCACGCTCTCACGCTGGTGCGAGGCGCACGGCATCGGCCTGATGGGACACCCCCACCAGAGCGATGATATAGAAGTTGAAAAATACTTCGCCGTTCCGGGGCAGGATCTGGTGCTGCGCTGGCTCGCCCCCGAAAAGGACGGCTTGGCGGGTATGGATTCCACGATGGGCAAGTGCAGCGCTGACGCCGCGCGGCTGATGCACCGCCGCCGCAACGCCAACGAGTGCTTCGGTGCCTGCAACAAGGATGACAACCCGTGGCAGCTTTCGGGCGGCGACATCAAATGGTACACCGACTGGCTGGCGGTGCGCGGGGTCAACCTGTTTATTCCGCACGCCTTTTATTACAGCATCCGCGGCAAGCGCAAGGACGAGCGCCCGCCCGATGTCGGTCCCCACAGCATCTGGTGGGCGCATTACGAGGCATGGAGCACCTACTGGCGGCGGCTGTCCTGGCTGATGACCGACATTGACCTGCACGCGAAGGTTGCCGTGCTTTGCCGTAACCGCGACCTTTGCCCCGACACCGTGCACCCGCTGTTTGAACGGCAGATCGGCTTTCAGTACATTCCCGAAAGCTACTTTCCAGCCTGCACGGTCGAGGACAGTGCGCTTTGCTTACACGGACACCGCTACACCGCCGTGCTGGGGGACAAGGCGTTGTTCCCGGACGCCGCGCATCCGGAGCTTTCGGTGCTCGAGCCGGACTGCCGCTGCGACCCGCCGCAGCCCATGCTGCGCTGCGCCTCTTTTAATAAGGAAGGGCGCGCCTGCTGGCTGCTTGTCAACGAGGGCAACACCCCCATCCGAACACGGCTGACCCTGCCGGTGGATGCCCCGCTTTGCCGGTACGATCTGTGGAACGGCCAGCCCTGCGCCTGCCCAGCCGAGCATACCGCCCAGGGAGCCTGCCTGCCGCTGGAGCTGCCCGCGCGCGGCAGCCTGCTGCTGTTTACCTGCACCGCGCAGGAAACCGAAACCCTGCCTTTGCCGCCCACCTATCTGTCACTGCCCGTGCCGGACTTTATCCTTGTGGAAGAGGACGCAACCCGTGCCGCCAAGACCTACCGCGCCGTGCTGCAGGTCGCGGCGGCAGATATCGAAGCCGCCACGCCGCTGCTGACGCTGCGCGGACAGGAAATGGCGGAGTTGACCGTAAACGGTCAACCGGCGGGCGTGTCCTTTTGGTCGCCGCATAAATTCCCGCTGGCGGGGCTTTTGACCCCCGGCGAAAACACCCTGACGCTGACCCTGACCGGCAGCCCCGCCAACCGCTACGGCAACCACCCGGTTCCCTACGGGCTGGAAAGATAAACCGTTTTTTATTCAACAGGAGGTACTTTTATGTCTGTCTGCACACCCAAATCCTTCGACCTGACCGGTAAGGTCGCGCTGATTACCGGCGCATCCTACGGCATCGGCTTTGCCATTGCCACCGCCATGGCGAACTGCGGCGCCACCATCGTTTTCAACGACATCAAGCAGGAGCTGGTCGACAAGGGCCTGGCTGCCTACAGGGAAGCCGGCATCGAGGCCCACGGCTATGTCTGCGACGTCACCAACGAGGACGCCGTCAATGAGATGGTCAAGAAGATCACCGCCGAGGTCGGCCACATCA
>ERZ824488.2088-NODE-2088-length-19050-cov-4.850961_pt1 | contig 19050 bp, 16 predicted proteins | sample MGYA00519936_ERZ824488 | MGnify/ENA primary metagenome ERZ824488 (study PRJEB31778, sample SAMEA3449153) | human gut metagenome | biome: human gut; feature: human-associated habitat; material: faeces | place: United Kingdom | collected 2010/2012 ... | reverse complement strand
ATCCTTCGGCCGTCCGCTGTCGCTCCCCGCACGGGGGGCGTGGATTGAAATCGTCATGTCGCCGTGTCTTTCGGATATCAGGTTTATGTCGCTCCCCGCACGGGGAGCGTGGATTGAAATCATTATGTGTGAAAGAGCCTCGCTGCTGGAGCGGTTGGTCGCTCCCCGCACGGGGAGCGTGGATTGAAATCGTCCCGGTCTTGGCCTGATCACGCCGCAGCCGGATAACCGTCGCTCCCCGCACGGGGAGCGTGGATTGAAATAGAGCGACGGCGTTCACATTCTCGGCGGTAAGCTGTCGCTCCCCGCACGGGGAGCGTGGATTGAAATATTTCGGCCAGTGAGGTTATAGCGTCCTCTGCGGTCGCTCCCCGCACGGGGAGCGTGGATTGAAATTTCGTTGGGGGAAAGCCAAGAGAAGCGCGAAAGAGTCGCTCCCCGCACGGGGAGCGTGGATTGAAATATAGGAGGGAGGTGATGAGTATAGAGTGCTGGGAGTCGCTCCCCGCACGGGGAGTGTGGATTGAAATTGATATTGCTTCTACGCGCGCCGCCTTTAAGGCGGGTCGCTCCCCGCACGGGGAGTGTGGATTGAAATGATTGGCATCGCGGTGACTGCTGCGGCGGGTCTGGTCGCTCCCCGCACGGGGAGTGTGGATTGAAATCGATAGATGCTCTGGCGCCGGCAGCGGGGAAGACGGTCGCTCCCCGCACGGGGGGCGTGGATTGAAATGCTGTCCACTTGCTTATCACTGTTGTGTCTGGTATTGTCGCCCCCCGCACGGGGGGGCGTGGATTGAAATATAAATAAGCAGATAATTTTGCTATGGAGGTTCAGCCGTTCCCTATGAGGGGATGAGGAAGATTAAAAACTTCAGCGGGCAAAAGGGCCGCGTCAAACCAAGCAGATAGGCATTTCAAAACTGAAATGGCGGCGAGCCAATGCCATTATGAAGTCAGCGCAAAAGGACGCCAGAAAAGTAAATGTTCAAGATATACTTTACCCCTGAAAAATATCATTCAATAATCATCAATCATTATCAAAAAATATATTGTTTTTTTGGGCTGTTATGGTAAAATAAAAAATAAACCAAGGCGATGGCGCCTGAACATAAATCTACTCGGCGCAAATCAAATACCAATCGCCAAAAAATTCAACGGAGGATAATAGAATGAAGAAAATCATTGCATTGCTCATGGTACTCGCTATGGCGCTTGCCGTCTGCGCTTGCAGCGCACCCGCGCCTGCCACCGAGGAAACCGCGACCACCACTGAGGAAACCACTGCTCCCGAGCAGACCGCGGAGACCGCAGAGGCCAAGACCTACAAGATCGGCGTTGCCATCTATCAGTTCGACGACAACTTCATGACCCTCTACCGCAACGAGCTCCAGAGCTATATGGAGAGTTTGCAGACCGACAACATAAAGTACGACATCACCATCGTAGACGGTAAGAACGACATGGCTACCCAGACCGAGCAGATCAACAGCTTCATCACTCAGGGCGTTGACCTCATCATCTGCAACCTCGTTCAGACCTCCTCTGCCGACACCATTATCAACAAGGTGGTGGAAGCCGGTATCCCCCTCGTGCTCATCAACCGCGAGCCTCTTGCCTATGACGCAGACGGCAAGACCCTTGACGAGCAGTATGAGGGCATCCTGAACAACCCCTATGTGTGCTATGTCGGCGCCGATGCGCGTCAGTCCGGCACCTATCAGGGCGAGATCGTTGCCGCCCTGCCTGACAAGGGCGATGTGAACGGCGACGGCACCGTATCCTATGTAATGATCGAGGGCGACCCCGAGAACATCGACGCACAGTACCGCACCGAGTTCTCCGTAAAGGCCCTGACCGACGCCGGCATCAAGGTAGAGTGCCTTGACGATCAGGTGGGCAACTGGGCGACGGATAAGGGCCAGCAGATCGCTGCTAACGCCCTGGCAAAGAACGGCGACAAGATCGACGTGATCTTCTGCAACAACGACGCTATGGCGCTGGGCGCTGCCGCCGCCATCACCGCGGCTAACCGCACCGTCGGCAAGGACATCTATCTGCTGGGCGTTGACGCCCTTGAGCAGTGCCAGGAGATGGTAAAGAACGGCACCATGACCGGTACTGTTCTGAACGACCATGTAGGCCAGTCCCACAAGGCGGTCGATGTTGCCATCCAGGCTCTCAACGGCGACCCCATCGAGAACTACTACTGGGTAGACTATGTAAAGGTAGACGCTTCCTACTTCAAATAATTCCCATTGACCTTTGGGGGTGTTGTGTATGCAGCACCCCCGTTCACAATTTTCTTATGATTGGAGGCATTTGAAATGTCTGAGTTTCTGCTGGAGATGCGCGGTGTGTGCAAGTCCTTCCCCGGCGTAAAGGCGCTGGACAACGCACAGCTCTGCCTCCGTCCCGGCTCGGTCCATGCCCTGATGGGCGAGAACGGTGCCGGCAAATCCACACTTATGAAATGTATGTTCGGCATCTATAAGATGGATGCCGGCGAGATACTGTACAACGGCGCTCCCGTCACTATCAATGACCCTATGGAGGCGCTCAGGATGGGTATTGCAATGGTCCATCAGGAGCTGCAGCCAATACCCGCAAGGACTATCGGCGAAAATATTTTCCTGGGGCGCTACCCCATAAAGAAATTGCTCGGCTTCATTCCTACCGTTGACCATAAAAAAATGTATGAAGATACCGCAGCGCTGCTGAAGAAGGTCCATATGGACTTTGATCCGCACCGTATGGTCGGGACGCTCAGCGTATCGCAGATGCAGCTGGTAGAGATAGCAAAAGCGGTTTCAGCCAACTGCAAGATACTGATACTGGACGAGCCTACCTCCTCACTTACCCAGAATGAGGTCGAGGCGCTGTTCCGCATCATAGAGGAGCTCAAGGCAGAGGGCGTTGCGATTGTATATATTTCGCATAGGATGGATGAGATACTCCGCATCAGCGATGAGGTCACCATCATGCGCGATGGTCACTATATCGGCACATGGGACGCCAAGGATCTGACGACCGATATGATCATTTCACGCATGGTCGGCCGCGAGCTCACCAATCTTTATCCTAAGCGTGAAAACGTACCCGGAGAAGTCGTTTTCTCCGTCCGTGATTTTACCTCGATCAACCCTAAGAGCTTCCGCAACGTTTCATTTGATCTGCGGGAGGGCGAGATACTCGGCCTCGGCGGCCTTGTCGGCGCGCAGCGCACCGAGCTTATGGAGGGCCTTTTCGGCACGCGCTCGCATAAGAGCGGAAAGATATTCTTCCGCGGCAGGGAGCTGAAGATCAACCGCCCGAAGGACGCCATAGATCAGGGAATAGCGATGCTGACCGAGGACCGCCGCCTTTCCGGCATCATGGGCGTCCTGCCCGTAGCGGATAATATTTCCATTTCTTCCCTCCGGCAGTATCTTGATTTCAATATTATGCTGAACAGCCGCAAGATCGAGCAGCTGGTAGAGGACAACGTCAAGAAAATGAACATAAAGACCCCGTCCAGCAGGACCCTTATCAAATCCCTCTCCGGCGGCAACCAGCAAAAGGTGCTGATAGGGCGCTGGCTGGCCAATGCTCCGGATGTGCTGATACTGGACGAACCGACGCGCGGCATCGATGTCGGCGCAAAATACGAGATATACTGCATAATTGCGGAGCTTGCAAAGCAGGGCAAATCCATCATAATGATCTCCAGCGAAATGGGCGAGCTTATCGGTATGTCCGACCGGATCATGGTAATGTGTGACGGGCGGCTGACCGGCACTGTCGACGGGAAAGATGCCACGCAGGAAAGCATCATGAACCTTGCCACGCAGTTCGCATAAACAGAGGAGGAGAAAAGCCATGCAGCTCAAAAGCTTCAATTTCCAGAAATTCTGGAAGCTCGTAAAATCCAACCCCATAGTGGTACTGCTGGTGGTAGTCGGCATTATCGTAGGCTTCACCAAGGACAACTTCTTTTCCTGGAGCAACTTCGGTAACCTGACCAGCAACACAGCCGTCCGCTTTTTGATCGCGCTCGGCGTTTCCGGCTGCCTCATCACCAAGGGCACCGACCTTTCAGCGGGCCGGCAGGTGGGCTTTGCCGCGTGTCTGGCGGGCGTACTGCTGCAGCGCGCAAATTACTCCGGCAGGCAGTTCCCCGATATGCCGGAGATGAATATGTTCGTCGTGCTGTTTATCGTGCTTATCATAGGCGCGCTCTTCGGCCTTCTTAACGGACTTATTATTTCCTATCTGAACGTACCGCCCTTTATTGCGACCCTCGGCACCCAGACCGTCGTTTACGGCCTCTCTCTGGTATTTACCGATGCAAAGCCTATCGGCGGCTTTCAGGATATATACACCCAGCTCATCAACGGCCGCATAGGAAGCAGCGGAAAGGGCTTTTACCTGCCGTACCTGCTGCTGGTGGCGCTGGTGTTCGGCCTGCTCTTCTGGTTCATTTATAATAAAACCTGCCTCGGCAAGTATATGTATGCCATAGGCGGCAACGAGATTGCGGCGGAGGTTTCCGGCGTCAATACAAAAAAGACCAAGATCATCATCTATATGACTGCCGGTATAATGTATGCAATGGCCGGTTATCTTCTGGCCGCAAAATCCGGCGGCGCATCGGCCTCCATGGGCAACGGCTATGAGCTTGAGGCCATCGCCGGCGCTACCATCGGCGGCGTTTCCACGACGGGCGGCATAGGTACGGTCGGCGGCATACTCGTGGGCGTTCTGGTTTTCGAATTCCTGAAGATCGTGCTCCAGTTCCTGGGCGTCAACCCCTACTACAACTACATCGTACAGGGCATCGTTATCGTCGTCGCCGTTGCGCTGGATATAAGAAAGTACATAGCGAAGAAGTAAACGGAGGAAAGGAACATCAAACCCCGCCATGGCGGGGTTTTATTAATTTAAAAAACAACGAGCCTGTGCAATGGGGAAAAGTCGCGCTATGCTATCGAAGGCCGAAGGTGGCGGCGCTATTTGGCGTTGCGGCTGCTGAAGGAGATAAGCACGAAATCATCCTCTCCGCAATTCTTAAGGTTGTGCTTTGTGCCGGCATATATATATATGCTGTCGCCTTTTTTTAAATAGATGATCTCATCTTCAAAATATACATCTGCAGATCCTTCAAGAACAAACATACATTCATCGTATGTGTGCAGTATCATGCCCTCTGAGGAAAAGCATCCGGAGGGTGTGGTATAGATAGTTCCGCGCATGGCGCAATCATCGTTGATAGGGGTAAAGACCTCGCTCTTTGTCTTGAGCTCGGGAAGGATTACTTTGTTGCGCTGATCGGCAAAGGATACATAAAATGATCTGTCTTGAGGGGGAGACTGTTCTGGGTTTTCGGGGGCAAGCAGGGATACCATGGGAATATTAAGAGCCTCTGAGAGCTTGCGGAGCACGGAAAGAGAGGGCTGCTTTAGCCCGCGCTCTATTTGGCTGAGATAGCTGGCTGTACAGCCTATATCAGCGCTTAGGGTGGATAAATTTATGTTTTTTGCCTTCCTGATAGATTTAAGATAACTGCTGTTTACCATGTACGAAAAGCTCCTTTATATGCCGCAGGTTAGTATCATCAATATAATTATAAATTACAAATTATTCTTTTTCAAGGACGATGATAAGCGCGGGCCTGGTTGCTGCGGAGGAACAATGATTGCAGCAAAGAAAAAGGCGAGTATTGCGCATCGGATGAGACAAAATAGTGAAATAATTTAATATTGACAAATATAAAAATCACGATTAAAATACGGTTAATTAACATATAGTTAATTAACGGCAACGCAGACATCGTATATAAGTGAACAAAGCAAGCATAACACGGAGATAGGAGAAGAAAAAATGGAAAGCAGCAAGGTCGGGCGCAATATACCCCAGATACCTGTGGTGGATGCACATTATGACTTGGGTATGTTTCTACAGCAAGAACGGCAAAAGGGAAAGCGAAAAATAATAGAGACAGAGCTTATGCCGGAATTGAGGCGGGGCGGGGTCCAGGTTTTAGTAAGCGCTATATATGTAGATGAAAACAGCGTCAGCGGCAGCGCGCTAAGGCAGGCATGTAACCAGATCGCGGCATTGCAGGCAGAGATGAAGGAGTCGCCTGACCTGTTTTCCGTGTGTACCTCCGCCATGGAAATAGAAAAGGCGAGAAAAGAAGGGAAGCCGGCTATTATCATGTCCTTTGAGGGGATAGAACCGCTGGGGAGAAATGTCGAGCTTCTGGATTTCTTTTATAAATCGGGCGTAAGGGGAATAGGGCTTGCACATGCCCGGAGGAACTTGGCCTGTGACGGCGCCATGTACACAAGCAGCCCGCACAATATCGGGGCCGGGTTGACTGACTTTGGCGTAGAGCTTGTGGAAAAAGCACAGGAGCTCCACATGCTGATAGACGTCTCGCATTTGAACGACACCGGAACGAAGGATGTGCTGGATATCGTCAAGGGACCCGTCATAGCCAGCCACAGCAACTGCCGCGCACTGAATCCAACGTTGAGGAACATCGACGATACACTGCTGCGGCGCATTGCGGACAGCGGCGGAGTCATAGGGCTCAATGGATGCAGCGTGCTGGTAAGCGACAGAGAAGGCAACACAAGCATGGAAATGTTGATAGAGCATTTAAACCATCTGGTGAATGTTGCCGGTATAGAGCATGTGGGCTTAGGCTTCGACATAGCTCAGATGATACTTCCGGATGCGTACATAACGGTGAATGGGATAAAGCAGAAGGTCGTGGATATCGTTGCCAGCCACGGGGATATACCGGAGTTTACCGAGGAACTTCTGAAGCATGGATATACGGAGGAAATGCTGAGGAAGATATACGCGGAGAACTTCCTCAGAGTATATCGGGACGTGCTGGTTTGATAATAGATTAAAAATCGGCTTTACATCATAAAAGCATCGATTAAAGAAAAAAGAAAAGGAGAAAAAAGATGAAAAAATTGATCGCACTCGTGTTGTCGCTGCTTGCAGTGGCAAGCCTTGTAGCAGGCTGCAGCTCGGGCAAAGGCACAACCGTAAACAGCGGAGAAAAGTCCGTCACCTTCTCCCTGCTCTCTTCCCCTGCCAGCCTTGACCCCGCGACGACAACGGATGGCCACTCCCTGATGGTAGAGACCCAATTGTTCAGTATGCTGGTAGAAAGCAAAGGCGGCACCTCCAGCGAGATAAAGCCTGATATAGCTGAGAGCTGGGAAATTAGCGAGGACGGGCTGACCTACACGTTTAAGCTCCGCGACGATGTATATTTCCACAACGGCAAGCTGCTGACCGCAGACGACGTTGTTTATACATTCAACAGGGTAATGACCGAGCCCTATACTTCCTACTATGCTGCACCCATCAAGTCCGTTGAGGCTACCGATGAGCACACCTTTGTTGCACATCTCAACTATCCGTTTGCGGACTTCCTGACACTGATCGGCGGTGTCTATTTCGGTATCTGCTGCGAGGAAGCCATTACCGCAGGCAGCGACTTTATGTATAAGCCCGTCGGTACCGGCCCCTACAAGCTAGAGGGCGGATATATCCCCGGACAGGCCTTTAAGTTTGTCTACAATGATCAGTATTATGGCGCAGAGCCCGACATCAAGGAGATAAACTTCAAAATTCAGCCGGATACCAACACTGCCGTCATCTCCCTGCAGAACGGTGAGGTCGATTTTATCCCTGCGCTGACTGTGAACGACATCGGAACTATAGAGAACGATGAAAACCTTGCGCTTTATCAGGCTCCCAGCTATACTATCCATTATGTGTGCTTCAACAAGAACAATGCGCCCTGGAACATCAAGGAAGTCCGTCAGGCCATAAACTATGCGATCAACAAACAGGACCTGCTGGACGGCGCCCTGAACGGCATCGGCACCATTGCAAACGCGCCCTTGAACAGCCTGCACCTCGGCTACAACGACAGCATACCCTTTAACGAGTATGACCTCGATGCTGCAAAGGCCAAGATGGTGGAAGCGGGATATCCTGATGGTTTCTCCTGCAACCTGATGGTAAACAGCAATAATGCGGTTTCCATGAAGATAGCGCAGATCATGCAGAACCAGTTGGCACAGATAGGCATCGACGTGTCCGTTGAACAGCTTGAAAAGGCTGCTTGGAGCGACAATCTCAACAAAGTTAACTTTGAGTTTGCACTGGGTACCCTTAACTGGGCGGATACCAACAATATGGTAACCTATCTTTACCATACCAACGGCGGCTTCAACTATGACCATGTTTACAGCAGCTCCGCAATGGACGAAATGATCGAGAGGGCAAGCCAGACTCTGGATACCGCCGAGCGCGTAGAGCTGTATAAGCAGATTGTGGAGCTGGGCCATGAGGATATGCCTATAATATGCCTCCTCTTCCCCAATGAGATCGTAGGAGCCAACAAGAACATCGACGGCATCGAGATCGTTGATAACTGCTACTTCCCCGTAGCAAACTGGACCTTGAACCAATAAGTATTCAGAGCTTCATGAAGGAGTGCCGTTTAACAGTGCTCCTTCATGCCTGATAGTGTAAAAAACCGTTTCAGCGACAACAGCGAAATTAAATTGAAGGCACCGTAAAAAAGGAGGGCTAAACTTGCTGAAATATATTTCAAAACGAATCATATACCTTATTCCGGTACTAATCGGTATCGTTTTTTTGGTATTTACGATCATGTATTTCTCTCCCGGGGATCCCGCAAAACTTATACTGGGCGATCGCGCGCCGGAGGAGCAGGTGGCAGCCTTGAGGCATGAGCTGGGATTGGATCTTCCCTATTATCAGCAGCTTTTCAACTATATAAAAAATGCCATACACGGCGACTTCGGGAATTCCTATCAGCTTCGCATGCCGGTTTGGGATATAATCAAGCTGAGATTCCCGCTGACACTGCAGCTTACGACCTTTACAATGCTGATAGCGGTGTTGATAGGCGTACCTGTCGGCATCCTGTCGGCAGTAAAGCAGTATTCCGTTATTGATGCCTTTTCGGTAATCTTTGCGCTGTTGATGGCATCAATTCCCGCGTTTTGGCTCGGCATGCTGCTAATGCTGCTGTTCTCCTTGAATTTAGGATGGCTGCCCTCCAGCGGGTATGAGGGAGTGAAATGGCTCATATTGCCTTCCATTACCCTCGGCTTTATAAACTGCGCCACGATCATGCGCATGACTCGCTCCAGCATGCTGGAGGTGGTACGTCAGGACTTTATCCGTACCGCCCGCGCAAAGGGTGCCACGGAAAAGAGGGTCGTCTTCAGGCATGCGCTGAAAAACGCCATCATTCCCGTTATTACAGTGGTGGGTACCGCATTTGGCTCCAGCTTGGGCGGGGCGGTGGTTACCGAGACCGTTTTCGGCCTGCCAGGCATGGGTACACAAATAATTACCGCTATACGACAAAAAGACAATCCTGTTGTACTGGCGTCCGTCATCGTCATTGCGTTGGCGTTCAGCCTAGTCAACTTAATTGTAGATATCCTATATACCTATGTTGATCCTCGTATTCGCGATTAAGGGGGAGGAGTTTGGATATGACGAAAAAGGCCGCCGCTGCAAGCGGCACTAAAAAAAGAAGTCAAGCGCAGGAGGTTTGGCTGCGGCTAAAGAAAAACAAGCAGGCTATGGCAGGGTTAGCTGTTTTTTGCCTGATCGTGCTCATATGCTTTTCAGCCCCACTGTACATGGATTATGATGCAAGGGTCATCCAGCAGCATATTTCCGAAAAGCTGCAGGCCCCAAGCGCAGAGCATTTGCTCGGCACGGATAATTATGGCCGCGACACATTGGCAAGGCTCATATTTGGCGGACGCATCTCTATTACCATAGGCATTGTGACGGCGCTTTCGGCGCTGGCGGTTGGAGGCCTCATAGGTGCGGCGGCAGGATTTTACGGCGGCAAGCTGGACAACATCATAATGCGTATTATGGATGTTTTCCTCGGTCTGCCCTCCGTTTTGCTTGCAATAGCGGTTATCGCGGCCCTCGGCTCCAGCATCGTAAACCTGATGATAGCCGTGGCCGTATCATACGTGCCTATTTATGCCCGTATAATACGCTCGTCTGTGCTTTCCATACGAAGCAAGGAGTATATAGAGGCTGCCAGGGCAATAGGCACTGGCGACCTGCGCATTATCTGCAAAAATATCATCCCGAATGCCATAGGCCCGTTGATCGTTCAGGCTACCCTTGGCGTGGGAGAGATAATAATCGCAGCCGCAGGCTTCAGCTTCTTGGGTCTGGGCATAGAGCCTCCCCTTCCCGAGTGGGGGCAGATGTTATCAGAAGGCAGAGAGGTCATAAGGACTATGCCTTCTCAGGTCATATATCCCGGCCTTTGCATCATGGTAACGGTCCTGTCGCTGAATTTGCTGGGCGACGGCTTGAGAGATGCGCTTGATCCCAGGCTGAAGTAAGGAGGACATAAAATGGAAACCAAAAATGAATTCCTCGAAATAAAGGATCTGTCGGTCTGCTACCACGCGTATGACGAGGTGGTAAAGGCCGTAAACCATGTGAGCCTTTCCCTGGAGAAGGGTGAGACACTGGGCCTCGTCGGCGAAACGGGCGCGGGCAAAACCACCACCGCCCTCAGCATAATGAGGCTGCTGCCCAAGCGTACCGGCGAAGTGCTTAACGGCGAAATAATTTTCAACGGTCAGAACCTGCTGAGCCTGCCGGAAAAGGATATGTTCGAGATCCGCGGCAGCCAGATAGCGATGATATTTCAGGATCCCATGACTGCCCTTAACCCTCTTCAACGGGTTGGTGAGCAGATCGCGGAGGTCATAAGCCTTCATCGCGACCAGAGCAAGGAAGAAACGGAAAAGACCGTTGATGAGATAATGAAAAGCGTGGGCCTCCCGCCAGACCGCAAGGACGAATATCCCCATCAGTTTTCCGGCGGAATGAAGCAACGCATAGTTATAGCGATAGCACTGGCCTGCAACCCCTCGCTCCTCATTGCGGACGAGCCCACCACTGCATTGGACGTGACCATTCAGGCGCAGATACTGCACATGATCGAGGAGCTGAAGCGCGAACGCAACACCTCGATGATACTAATTACCCACGACCTGGGTATAGTCGTGGAAATGTGCAGCAAAGTAGCCATAATGTATGCGGGGGAGATAGTGGAATCCGGTACGGTCGAGGATATCTACGGAGCAAGGCAGCATCCCTATACTATAGGCCTGTTCGACTCGGTTCCCAATCTGGAGGATGAGCAGGAAAGGCTTACACCGATTAACGGCTTGATGCCCGACCCCGTAAACCTTCCCAAAGGCTGTAAGTTCCATCCCCGCTGTCCCTATGCCACAGAAAGATGTAAAAAAGAGCAGCCCGCAAATGTAGAAGTATCCTCTGGCCACTTTGTACAATGTCACATGGCCAAGGTTGCCGAAAAGGAGGAATAGCGTCATGGCAGACAACATTCTGGAAGTTAGAGGTTTAAAAAAGTATTTTAATACCCCCCATGGCCTGCTGCATGCCGTGGATGATCTGTCTTTTAATATCGAGAAGGGGAAGACGCTGGGTGTTGTGGGAGAGTCCGGCTGTGGCAAATCTACCCTCGGCAGGGTCATACTCAGGCTTATCGACAGCACCGAAGGCGAAGTGCTGTTCGAGGGAGAGGATGTCCTCAAGTATTCCAAGGCGGAGATGAGAGCCATGCGTAAAAGCATGCAGATCATTTTCCAGGATCCCTATGAATCCATCAATCCCCGCATGAGCGTAGGCGAGCTCATCGCCGAGCCGCTTATCGTAAACAAAATATGCAAGGGCGCTGAGATGGATAAAAAGGTCAGGGAGCTGATGGATACCGTAGGCCTTGCAGATAGGATGATAAACTCCTATCCTCACGAGCTGGATGGCGGCCGCCGCCAGCGCATAGGCATTGCGCGGGCCCTTTCTGTGTCACCAAAGTTTATCGTGTGCGATGAGCCCGTATCTGCTCTTGATGTATCCATTCAGGCACAGATATTGAACCTTATGCAGGACCTGCAGAAGGAGCGCGGGTTTACCTACATGTTCATAACGCATAACCTTAGCGTGGTTAAGCATATATCGGATGATATCATGGTCATGTACCTCGGCAAGATGGTGGAGAAAGCCCCAAAGAGCGAGCTGTTCAAAAACCCGATGCATCCCTACACCAGGGCGCTGCTGGAGGCCATACCTATCCCCAAACTCAGCAGCAGAAACAGAAAGCGGGAAATTTTGCAGGGCGAAATAAAGTCTCCAATCAACCCGAAGGAGGAGTGCCGTTTCGCGGGGCGCTGCAAGTACGCCACCGAACAGTGCCATCAGGGCGTACCGGAGCTTAGGGAGATAACGCCGGGCCACTTTGTGTCCTGCTTCTATGCAGATAAATAGGAGGAAGCATCATGGGATTTAGAAATTTCACGTATTACCGCTCCGGTGTGGTGCTGGCAAAATTCCGCATATCCGGTGAGAAGGTGTATTGCGTGCCTCGCGACATAAAGACCATGGAATTTGGACCGGAAAGAGAGTTTTCTCTGCCCATGGAGCCATTCAACGCAGAACTGGATAGGCGTATCGCGGAGGCTGCCGCTGCCGTACAACGCGAAGCCATACCCGATGGGCATGAAAAGGCGGACGACTATATTGCCGAGATAAACGGAAAACAACTGCGGGTAGAGCGCTATGTGCAGCATAGCGGCTGGTATCCTTTGGACTTTCTCGTTTCTGAGGGTAAAATTGTTGCCGCAATAGATAATGAGCGCCACTACATAGGCCTGTTGGTGGAGGATGGCTGGGAAGCCGCTACCCCTCAAGCCGCTATGGAGGATCCGCTTCTGTCAAAGCCCGAGTATGGCATGGAGTTCATAGGCACTGAAATGATACCCATGCGGGATGGGGTGCGCCTTGCAACGGACATCTATTTGCCGACACAGCGCAAGGCGGGGCAGAAGTTCCCCACGGTGCTTATTCGCACCTGCTATAATAAGCTCAATACCGACATGTACTTTGCCTATGTGCATTACGGCTATGCCGTGGTCGCCCAGGATACCAGAGGGCGCGAGCTGTCCGAGGGTCTGTGGCAGCCTATAATAAACGAAAAGGACGACGGGGACGACACACTGAACTGGATAGCAGCACAGGAATGGAGCGATGGTGGCGTGGGCATGATTGGCCCGTCTTACTTGTCAATCGCCCAGTGGCAGGCGGCGGCCAGCGGAAACCCCCACTTCAAAGCCAGTATAAGCATGGTCACCGGCGGTGTTCCGCTGTTCGATTTTCCGCACAGGGCGGGTGTTCTGTCCCCGGGAACCATGGCGTGGATTACCTCTATGCGAAACAAGAATTTTGCTCCAGGAGACAGGGTAAGGGATGACTGGAATCAGGTGCTTAAGCACCGCCCGATAAGGGATATACCCCTTGTGGCCACTGGAAATGAAAATCCTTTTTGGAACGAGTGGATGGAGCACGAATATTATGACGGTTACTGGCACAGGGGAAATTTCCTGGTAAATCAGCACAAAATTGACCTTCCCGCGCTGTATGTTACCGGCTGGTATGACGACGTCGGCCCGGGCAGCATGCAGATATGGGATATGAATAAGCGAAACGGGCGCAAGAATCAAAAGCTCGTATGCGGCCCATGGATGCACAAGATGAACGTATCCCGGGACATTCACAATATCAATTATGGCCCGGATGCCGTGCGCTATGACATGTTCTGCATGTATATGCGCTGGTACGATCACTTCCTCAAGGGCGTGGACAACGGAATAGACCGCGAGGAGCCTGTGGATTATTTTGTGATCGGAGAAAATCGCTGGCACAAGGATACCGAGTGGCCGCCTAAGTGTGCCGTGGAAAAGAACCTGTATCTCTCATCGGGGGACGGAGCCTCCGCCGATGGCGGCGGAGCATTGACCTTTGATCGCCCGGTGGCCGCAGGCGAGGATCATTATGTGTACGATCCCGACGACCCTACTCCGTTCCTCATCGACGTGAGCGAAAACGAGTGCCTGGTGCCTGAGAATTATAAAGATGTCGAGCTGAGAGATGACGTGCTGGTGTATACCACGGAGCCCTTGAAGGAGGCCGTCACCATCGCCGGTGAGCCTGTTGCGATACTTTATGCTGCATCCAGCGCCAAGGATACCGACTGGGTGGTCAGGATAACCGATCTTGACCAGGCCGGCAACTCGATACGTATGTGCGACGGCATAGTAAGAGCCAAGTTCCGCAAGTCCTTTATCGAGCCCAAGCTGCTGCTGCCCGGCGAGATAGTAAGATATGAAATACCGATGACCTGGATATCAAACAGATTCGAAGTAGGCCATCGGATAAGGGTGGAGGTCGCCTCCGGCGCGGACAACTCGATTTTCTGCAACACAAATACCGGCCTCCCCATTGTAGACGACGTTGATAAGGTAGTGGCAGAGCAGACGGTATATAGCGGCGGCGATCATTGCAGCCGTGTTATCCTCCCGATAATAGAATAACGATTTGAACCAATAGCAAGAACCTATACCAACCAAATAAACCGGCCGGCGTAAAATACGCCGGCCGATAGTTTATTTTCACATCATTGATCTCGTTACCCCATTATCCTCAGCCTATGGCAGCAGCCGCTGCCGAGTATGCCCTCAAGCTGCGCCTTGAAGGCGTCGAACTTATCGTTCGGCACGAAGGCAAGCACAGTCCCCGCAAAGCCTCCACCATGCACCCTAACGGCTCCGCGGCCGTTCAGCAGCTTTTTGCAGATGGCTATGGTAAACGCCATTTCCTGATGCTCGCCGCTTCCGGGGGGGATTACGTTCTGAAGGTATTCCCATGACGAATCGCCGGACTCGCTGACAAGGCGCAGGAAGCTGTCAAAGCGGCCGTGCTTGAGGGCCTCCGCCTGCTCTGTTACTCGCCTGTTGTCGTCGAATATGTGCATCGCCCGAAGGACGGCCCTGTCGCCCGCCGCTGCCCTGACCTCGGGCAGCCTGCCGTAAAAATCCGCCTCGTCCACATCACGAAGATATTCCTTGCCGAAAACGCCGCAGACCCTATGCAGCTCCTCCGGTATCGCCGCATAGGCCCCGGTAAGGTCGGCGTGATCCGCGCCGCTGTCCACTATGCACAGGGTATAGCCGCAGCTGCCGAAATCGTACTCTATGCGCTCGACGACCGGCTCCTGAGTGTTTTCAAAGTCGATATACACCATGCCGCCCACGCTGGAGGCGGTCTGATCCATAAGGCCGCAGGGCTTGCCGAAGTATACATTTTCCGCGTACTGGCCTATCTGGGCTATTTCAACGGGGGAGAGCTTATTCTCAAAATAAAGCCCGTTTATTATGCGCCCCATCAGCACCTCAAAGGCGGCGGAGCTGGAAAGGCCGGAGCCGGGCAGCACGGTTGAGCTTATTCTGGCATCAAAGCCGCCTATGTGGCAGCCGCGCTGCACAAAGGCCGCGGCAACGCCCCGCACGAGGGCGACGGTGGTGTTCTTTTCCGCCTCGTGCAACTCAAGGTCGTGTATGTATACCTCTACCGGGTCATAGCCCTGGGAAAACACCCTTATTACTTCATCATCGTTTTTACACACCGATGCGTTTGTTGTAAGGTCGATAGCCGCCGCAAGCACCCGCCCGTGCTGATGGTCGGTATGGTTGCCGCCTATCTCTACCCTGCCGGGGGCTGAAAATTCATATACCCTATCCTTCGCCATAAAGCCACCTCTATGCCTTATAGCCGTGCGGATGGGAGCTGTGCCACCTCCAGGCGGTTGAGATTATGGTATCTATATCGTGAAGCTTCGGCTTCCAGCCCAGCACCTTCTTTGCTTTTTCGCTGGACGCTACAAGCTGCGCCGGATCTCCGGCTCTCCTTGGGGCTATCTTTGCCGGTATCGGCCTGCCGACGACCTTTTCCGAAGCTTCCACGATCTCCTTTACCGTAAAGCCCACGCCGTTGCCAAGGTTGAATACGTCGTTCTTCCCGCCGGACATCAGGTATTCCGCCGCAAGCACATGAGCCGAGGCAAGGTCGCATACATGGATGTAATCCCGCACACAGGTACCGTCCCGGGTGTCATAGTCGTCGCCGAAAATATCCACATGGCTCCTCTGCCCGTTGGGGACCTGAAGCACCAGCGGTATAAGGTGGGTCTCCGGGTCGTGCGCCTCGCCTATATTGCCCTCAGGGTGCGCCCCGCAGGCGTTGAAGTAACGCAGCGCGACAAAATGCAGGTCATGGGCCAGCGAAGCCCAGTGGAACATATGCTCCATGGCGAGCTTTGTTTCGCCGTAGCAGTTAGTTGGCTGCGTATGGTCATTTTCCATTATGGGTATCCGCTCCGGTTCGCCGTAGGTAGCTGCCGTAGACGAGAACACGATATGCCTTACCCCGTGCTCTATCATGGACTGGAGCATGGTGCGCGTGCCCCCTATATTGTTATCATAGTATTTAAGAGGCTTTACCATGCTTTCGCCCACCTGAGAATTGGCGGCGAAGTGTATTACGGCGTCCACCCTTTCTTTGTCGAACACCGAATCTATAAAGGCCTTGTCCCGCAGGTCTCCCTCGTAAAACCTCGCCTTGGGGTGCACTGCATCTATAAAGCCGGTTTCAAGATCATCCACAACGGCCACGTCATAGCCGTTGTCAATAAGCTCGTATACGGTATGGCTGCCGATATAGCCGGCGCCGCCCAGAACCAATATGGTTTTCATGGCAATTTTCCCCCTGTTTATATACTTATATTATAAATTTTATCAGAGTACGCCGCCGATAACAATAAGATTTTATTCCGGCTTTGATTTTACTTGCTTATGAGCGGGCAGTTGGGTATATTTATAAAGAAAGCCTGACCTTTGGGAGAATGCAGACCGAGGTCTGACGGAGGAGCTATGAAAATCGAGCATATGGCGCTTTATGTAAACGATCTGGAGGAAGCCAGAAAATTTTTTACGCGGTACTTTGGCGCAAGCTCAAATGAAGGCTACCGTAACCCGAAAACGGGTTTCCGCTCGTACTTTCTCTCGTTTGACGGCGGTGCGCGGCTTGAGATAATGAACAGGCCGGAAATGCCGGATCGCCCCAAGGAGCTTGCCCGCACGGGATACGCGCATATTGCTTTCAGCGCGGGGAGCAGGGAAAGGGTAGATGAATTGACGGCGGAGCTTAGAGCCGATGGTTATGAGGTGATCAGCGGGCCTCGGACCACGGGGGACGGTTATTATGAAAGCTGCGTTGTTGCGATAGAGGATAATCAAATCGAGATCACCGTATGAAGATAGCACATAAAATAATAAATTTCCGAAGTGAGGTGGATGATACTATGCCAGTTTCTATTGAAAAGCGACCCTTCGGCGTCACGGCAGACGGTCAGAATGTTTATGCCTATATTGTAAGGAATGATAGGATATCCGTAGAACTCATAGAATACGGAGCCGCCATACGCTCCCTGCTGGTGAATGACGACGGCAAATGGACGGATGTGGTGCTGGGCTACGATACGCTGCGGGAATACGAGGAAAGCGACGGCTGCCTTGGCGCTTGCATCGGCCGCGTAGGAAACCGCATCGGCGGAGCGGCTTTTACGCTGAACGGGGAAAAATATACGCTGGCAAAGAACAACGGCGAAAACCACCTCCACGGCGGCGTGCGCGGCTTTGACAGATACGTATGGTCGGCGGAGGAAATGCCGGACGGCGTTCGGCTCACACGCATATCGCCTGATGGGGAAGAGGGATATCCGGGTACGCTGTCAGTCAGTGTGTATTACCGTATTCAGGACAATATGCTGATAATGGAGTACAGTGCTTTTACGGACAAGGATACCCTTTGCAGCCTGACGAACCACAGTTATTTTAATCTTAACGGGGAGGGCTCCGTGCTGGGGCATACCCTGCAAATCAACGCGGAGGAATTCCTGGAAAACAGCGCGGCGACGCTGCCTACCGGAAAACGCCTTTCGGTAGCCGGCACGCCCTTTGATTTCCGCACCCCGAAGCGCGTGGGGCAGGATATAGGCCGCGACGACGTACAGCTTCAAAACTGCGGCGGCTACGACCACAACTTCTGCCTGACAGGAGAAACGGCGGCTGTGCTGCGGGGAGATAAGTCCGGCATCGTGATGACCGTGCGGACAACGCTTCCGGGAATGCAGCTCTATACCGCAAACTTCCTGACCGAACGGCGCGGAAAGGGGGGCGCGGCCTATTCGCCGCGCTGCGCGCTCTGCCTGGAAACGCAGTATTACCCCAACGCCATGGCCTGCGCGGGCTTTGAAAAGCCCATACTGCGAAAAGGGGAGACCTGGCGGCACAGCACGATACTGTTGTTTTCGGTCTAACCGTCCTCCGCTAACTCATCCTTAAGGGGCTCTTCCGCTTTAACCCTTACCGGCCTGAGCGTAAGATCGCCACTGCCCTCCACCCTGTACCATTTGCCCCTTTTGAGCCTGATCTTTTCCGTCAGGCCGTGCGTGATGTATCCTATTATATATTGCTCATCGGTTTCCACGTCGGTAAAGACCACCCTTGTGTCGGCGTTTCCGCTTACCCTTACGGTCCCAAGGAGCGGCTGTATTTGTTCTGACCTTGCCGCGCCCTGATCGCCTGAAAGGGTGAAGGTGTGATTTCTCTGGATATTTGAATATACCAACGCCGCCGCAGCGAAAGCCGCCGCCGCGCACAGGGCAAGGCTCCTCGTTTTCACAAAAATACCTCCCTCAAATTCCTTTTTTCAACTAAACCATACCACAAAAATATGAACAAATCTTCCGTTTGGACAACAAAACGCCTGGGCACTTCTGCCCGGGCGTAATAAGTGAATTCGATATTCGGACTAATCCTCTTCCTCCGCTAACTCATCGCGGAAGGGGTTTTCCATGTTGCCCCCGTCCATTATACGGTCCGTGACGAACACGCGAAAGGCCAGCGCGCCTAAGGCTGCCAGCAAGGCCATGGCGGCGAGTATTATTATCCATTTGAGCATGGGCCTTTTATTGCGCGCCATAGCCTACTTTACCGGGCTTCCGCAGTATTCGCAGCAGCCGGAGGCGTCCGGGAAGGT